>OGXI01002692.1_pt1 | contig 13035 bp, 10 predicted proteins | sample 1576221 | NCBI WGS metagenome assembly OGXI01 (sample SAMEA3541523, study PRJEB24748) | human gut metagenome | biome: human gut; feature: human-associated habitat; material: faeces | place: China | collected 2012
GCTGGGCGCGGGCCGGTCGAGCGCGAGCTTGTCGCGGGCATTCTGGCCGACCTGGAGCGTGAGGGCTTTTGCCGAGCCGAGGGCGATCGCTGGCTGAGCATTTAGCCCGTGGAAATCTGAAGAACAGGATTGTAAGGTTTAGATTTCCGACATGAGGGCATCCTAAAGACGAGGCCGCTCGAAGCCTACGGGCGGCATGCGTTGAAGGGAAGTACACCTATGGATTTTGAGAATTCCCAAACCAAGAAGAACCTCGAGACCGCTTTTGCCGGTGAGTCCCAGGCACACACCAAGTATCGCTACTATGCCTCCAAGGCAAAGAAGGACGGCTACGTTCAGATCTCGAACATCTTTGCCGAGACGGCTGGCAACGAGTCCGAGCACGCCAAACTGTGGTTTAAGTATCTGCACGATGGCGCCGTCCCCGATACCCTGGACAATCTGCGCGATGCCGCTGCGGGTGAGAACTACGAGTGGACCACGATGTACGACGAGTTTGCCAAGACCGCCGAGGAAGAGGGCTTTGCCGAGATTGCCGCAAAGTTCCGTGGTGTCGCCGCCGTCGAGAAGGCCCACGAGGAGCGCTACAACAAGCTCGTCGAGCGCATCGAGTCGGGCGAGGTGTTTGAGCGTGAGGGCGTAAAGGTGTGGAAGTGCCTGAACTGCGGGCACCTGCACGTTGGTGCCGAGGCGCCTGAGGTGTGCCCGGTTTGTAACCACCCGAAGGCGTACTTTGAGGAGCAGGTGGTGAACTACTAGCGCTTGGCGCTGGCTGCTGCGGAGCGCAGGGCGGGGAAATACCTTTCCCTCTCGCTCACGGCTTCGCAGAGTCGCGCGAGGCAAAGGTATTTCCCCGCCTTGCGCTCCGGCGTTGGGTCGTCGCGTGCTCGATACAGAAAAGCTGATAAAAAAGGTTGTGTGCCGCCCCTTTTTGGGGCGGCACGTTTTTGTGGGGTCCCGGTCTCCACAATTTTCGTCAAGCTATTGGTTAGATTTTGGTCAGTTGGCGTAAGGGTGGAAGGCCAAAAGATTGTTGGCGAAAAAAGCTCAGAGAAAGTGCTGGTAGGGGAGTTGTTGAGCTTTTCGACAGCTTTTGAGCAAAAGAAACTTTGTGGCTATTGCCGGCGATTGCGTTGTCGCGGTCATGGCGGTGCGGGATGCTGGTCGTAAGCGTCGAATGCTCCGATTTTGGAGGCCAGCATGGATCTGTTTCTTGAGACTCCGCAGCGACAAGCTGAGCGCATGCTGCGTCAGCAGCAACGACTCATGGAGATGCAAATGCAAGGGGCGGCAGCCCAGACCTTTGCGCAAAATGTCGTGCCCGCTGCTGTACCTGCAGCTGTGCCCGGGTGTGAATCGGCGCCAGAGGCCTATTCCGTACAGCAGGATTCATATGCGCAGGAGCTCGCGTTCGATAAACGTCGTGCGCGTCACCGTCGCTGGGCCCAGCGCCTGCGTACGCTGGCGATGATCGTGCTGATTCCGCTGGGGCTCGCGACAATCTTCTTGGCCTCATATGCCCTCACGTGCATCCTCAACGGCGCCTCGCCCAATGAGGTACTTCAGCACTTGGCAGCTCTCGGTCAGCGCTTGGGGGATGTCGCAGCAACCATCCGCGCCAGCTGGGAGAGCTAGCGGACCAGCACCCATAGCGCAAAGGTAACTTGTCTGCGCTCGATTGGACATGAGCTGCGTTTGACAGGGTAAGATTGATCGCGGTTTTGATTGGTGCTCGATTGGGTTTGTTGGGCGGAGTTTATGTCTGCAATTGATATTGCACTTATTGTGATTGCTTTGGTGGCGGTGGGGGTCGCTGCGGCCTGTGCCCTGCAGCTCAAGGGCCTTCGTGCCGAGTTGCGGGAGCGTGGCGACAGTAGCGCGGAAACGCTGGCAGCGCTCGAGCAGGCCAACAGCACGCTCGACACCCTGAACGTCGCGTTGGCCGAAACCCGCCGCACGGCAAATGCCATCGCGCAGCAGCAGACGACCGACGCCGCCGTAGAGCAGCAGCGCTACCTGACCATCGCGCGTGAGTTCTCGCAGGCCGGCGACCGCATGGATGACCTGCGCCGCGAGACGGCCCAACAGCTTGGCGCCAACCGCGAAGGCATCGAGCACCGCCTGGACAAGGTGCGCGAGACGGTCGATGCCCAGCTGGGCGCCATCCGCAAAGACAACAACGTGCAGCTCGATCAGATGCGTGCGACGGTGGACGAGAAGCTCTCCCGTACGCTCAACGATCGCCTGTCGGCATCGTTTAAGCAGGTGAGCGACCAACTCGAGGCCGTGTACAAGGGCCTGGGCGACATGCAGTCTATCGCCACCGGCGTGGGCGACCTTAAGCGCGTGCTGGGCAACGTCAAAGCGCGTGGCATTTTGGGCGAGGTGCAGCTGGGCGCGATCCTGGCGGACATCCTCACGCCCGACCAGTATCTGGAAAACGTCGCCACCAAGCCCGGCGCCTCGGAACGCGTTGAGTTTGCCGTCAAGCTGCCGGTGGACGAGGGCGACCCCGTGCTGTTGCCGATTGACTCCAAGTTTCCGGGCGACGCGTACGAGCACCTGCTCGATGCGCAGGAGTCGGGCGACGCGGAGGCCGTTGCCGCTGCGCGCAAGGCGCTCGATATGATGGTGAAGCGCGAGGCAAAGGACATCTGCGAAAAGTACCTGAGCGTACCCGCGACCACCAACTTTGGCATTATGTTCGTGCCGTTTGAGGGCCTGTATGCCGAGGTCGTCAGTCGCCCCGGGCTTATTGAGACCCTGGGCCGCGACTATCACGTCAACGTTGCCGGCCCCAGCACCATGGCCGCCATTCTCAACAGCCTGCAGATGAGCTACCAGACGTTTAGGCTGCAAAAACGTACCGACGACGTACTGCGCGTGCTCTCCGCCGTCAAGGCCGAGCTGCCGCGTTATCAGGCGGCGCTGCGCCGCGCCCAGCAGCAGATCGAGACCGCGGGCAAAACGGTCGAGGGCATCATTACCACGCGCACCAACGTCATGGAGCGCAAACTCAAGGACATCGACGCGCTGGAAGACGCGCGGGAGGCCGACGCGATTTTGGGCTTGGAGTCCGCAGACCTGCCCGCAGACCAAAAAGACGAGGACTAGCTGCATCTGACGGCGGGGCGCCTGCGCAAGCACGGCGCGGGCGCTTTTCGCATCGTGCTTGCCTGAAGTGCGCTTCAATGTGCAACAATGGCGTTTCGCCCTATCAGACGCGAAAGGAAGTCCATGTCTCAGAGAAGCACCAGCCCGCTCAGCCGCTCCACCGTGCGCCGCACGCTGCGGCGGTTTTGGGGTGTGACGCGCACGCAGCCGCTGATTGTCTTTCTCTCGGTGCTCTCGTCGGCGGGCTACATCTTTTTGCTCACGTTTGCCAACACCTACGTGATGGCCCTCATCGTCGACCGCGTCCAGGCCGGCCCCGTGGCGGGCGATCAAGTATTCGAGGTCTTCGGCCCCTATATCCTGGCGCTTGTACTCGTTAACCTGGTGGGTCAGATCCTCTCCAAGCTACAGGACTACACCGTCTACAAGCTCGAGATTGCGGGCAACTATCACCTGGCGCGCCTGTGCTTTGACACGCTCTCCAATCAATCCATGACATTCCACACCAGCCGCTTTGGCGGATCGCTCGTGAGCCAGACGAGCCGTTTTATGAGCGGCTACACGGGTCTGGTGGACGTGACGGTGTATTCGCTCATCCCCACTATCACCTCGGTCATCTGCACCGTGGCGGCGCTCGCTCCGGTGGTGCCCACATTTACCGTGATCCTGGTGTGCATCATGGTCGTCTACATCGCGTTTGTCTGGCTTATGTACAAGCGCATCATGCCGCTTTCGGCCGCGACGTCCGCCGCACAGAACAAGCTGTCGGGCGTGCTCTCCGACGCGGTCACGAACATCTTGGCCGTCAAGACCTGCGGGCGCGAGGACTTTGAACGCGATCTGTTCGACACCGCCGACCGCACCGCGCGCGATGCCGAGACGGTCTCGATGCACGCTATGATGCAGCGCAACTTTACGACCTCGGGCCTTATCGTCATCACCATGGCCGTGGTGAGTGTGTTCGTGGCGGGTGGCAACGCGTGGTTTGGCATCTCGGCCGGCTCGCTCGTCATGATTTTTACCTACACCTATAACCTCACCATGCGCCTGAACTACGTGAGTTCCATGATGCAGCGTATTAACCGCGCGCTGGGCGATGCGGCCGAGATGACGCGCGTGCTGGACGAGCCGCGTCTGGTGGCAGACGACGAGAACGCCCCCGAGCTCAAGGTGCGCGAGGGCGCAATTGATTTTGAGCACTTGAGCTTTGCGTACCGTGACGCTGCGGCGGGCGAGAACGTGTTCGATGACCTGACACTTCATGTGGCGGCGGGCCAGCGCGTGGGCCTGGTGGGCAAATCGGGCTCGGGTAAGACGACGCTTACCAAGCTGCTGCTGCGCCTGAACGATGTTCAGGGCGGCCGCGTGCTCGTGGACGGTCAGGATGTCTCGCGCTGCACGCAGCAGAGCCTGCGCCGCCAGGTTGCCTACGTGCCGCAGGAGGCGCTGCTGTTCCACCGCTCCATTCGCGAAAACATTGCCTACGGTCGTCCCAACGCCACTGATGAGCAGATTCGCGAGGCCGCGCGCCTGGCCAATGCCCTGGAGTTTATCGACCGATTGCCCCGTGGCTTTGACACCATGGTGGGTGAGCGCGGTGTCAAGCTCTCGGGCGGCCAGCGTCAGCGCGTGGCTATCGCCCGCGCCATCCTAACCGATGCGCCGATTCTAGTGCTCGACGAGGCGACCTCTGCCCTTGACAGCGAGTCCGAGGCGCTGGTGCAGGAGGCGCTCGAGAACCTGATGCGCGGGCGCACCTCCATTGTGGTGGCGCACCGCCTGTCCACCGTGGCGGCACTCGACCGCATTGTGGTGCTGGCCGATGGTGAGATTGTCGAGGACGGCACGCATGCGCAGCTCGTCGAGGCGGGTGGCGAGTACGTGAGCCTGTGGAGCCGTCAGACCGGCGCATTCTTGGAGGCGTAAGCGTCTCGGACGTGGGACAATTGTGCCCATAAGTTTATTGTGCCGTTGAGCCGAGGAGTCGTTATGCCACGCGAGACCAATGCCGCCAAGCGCGAGCGCGCCATCGAGGTGTGCGGGCGCCTCAACCGTCGCTATGGCCCGGTCGAGTGCTTTTTGGACCACGAGAATCCCTTCCGCCTGCTGATCGCGGTGCTACTCTCGGCGCAAACGACCGACGCGCAGGTCAACAAGGTGACGCCGCGGCTGTTTGCCCAGTGGCCCACGCCCGAGGCCATGGCCGGGGCGAGCGTGGCTGACGTGGCAGACACCATCAAGTCACTCGGCTTCTACAAGAGCAAAGCCAAGCATGCCGTCGAGGCCGCGCAGATGATCGTCGCCGACTATGGCGGCGAGGTGCCGGCCGACATGAAGGAGCTTGTAAAGCTGCCGGGCGTGGGACGCAAGACGGCGAACATCGTGCTCAACGTGGGGTATGGCATCGTGGAGGGCATTGCGGTGGACACGCACGTCAACCGCATTGCGCACCGCCTGATGTTGAGTCCCAAGACGCATGCCAAGGAGCCGCTCAAGACCGAGCAGGATCTGCTCAAGATTTTGCCGCACGAGTATTGGGAGTCGGTCAACCATCAGTGGATTACCTTCGGTCGCGAGATCTGCGACGCCCGCAAACCCAAGTGCGGCGAGTGTCCGCTGGCAGATTTGTGCCCCAGCGTGCGCGTGACGGGGTAGGGCGGAACGCATCTTCGTCTGGCGTTTTTTGCGGGGCCGGGTTTGCCCTTGAGTCGGAGTCCTCTCCATGCGCTACCATGACAGGCAACGAATTTGACGAACGACCCGCCGAGCTTGCCCCGGCGGGCTTTTGGCGTTGCAATGCCGGAGGAACAGCATGCTCATTCACCGTATAGCCGCGCAGCTCTATACTGCCGAGGCGCTGCAGACCGTCGAGGCCGGGCTCGATTCTGGCGAGGACGTGACGCTGGCCGTGTCTCAGTCGGGTCGCACGCTTATGGCGGCCGCCCAGTTTGCGCGTCGTCCGCGCCCCACGGTCTACATCGTGAGTGGCGAGGATGCGGCCGATCGCGCCGCACGCAGTCTAGCCGCCTACGTGGGCCTGGCGCACGTGTGCCGCTTTCCCGAGCGCAAGGACTATCCGTGGCGCGAGCAGGCGCCCGACGACGCCGTGGTGGCGCAGCGCTGCGAGGCGCTCGGGCGCATCGTGCGCGGGGACAATTGCATCATGGTCGCCTCGGCCCGCGCACTGCTGCGCTGCGTGCCGCCGGTCGAGAGCCGCTACTGGGAGTCCACTACTTTTGCGGTGGGCGAGGAGATTCCCTTTGACGAGGTGCCGCAGCGTCTGGTGGGCATGGGCTATACCAATGCCGGCGCCGCCGACGCGCCCGGCCTGTTCCGTGTGCACGGCGACACCGTCGAGGTATTCCCCGCGCAGGAGAAGGCGCCCGTGCGCATTGAGTTTTTCGGCGACGAGATTGACCGCATCCGCCGCATGGTGAGCTCCACGGGCCAGACCATCGGCAACGAGGACAGCATCGAGATTTTCCCCTGTCGCGAGCTCGCGCTCACCGACGACGCCGTCCACAACATGCATGTGGCGCTCTACCGCGCCAGCCAGGACGACAGCAAGTTAGCGGCGCTGCTCGAGATGGTGGATGCGCGCATCGTCACGCCTGAGCTCGACCGCTTTTTGCCGGTGATGTACGGTCAGACCGTGAGCCCGCTGTCGCACGTGAGCGGCAAGGCGCTCGTGGTGCTGTCCGAGCCGCGCTCGCTGTTCGACGATTGCCTGCGCGCCTACGAGGATATCGAGACGCGTGCCGGCGAGGCGGGGGTCGACCGTCTGGACGGCCTGTACGTGCGTGCCCAGCAACTCGACTTTGGTTCCCAGCAACGCCTGAACTATGTGAGCCTCATCCGTGCCGGCGGTGCGGTGACGGCCGAGCTCAAGATTGAGCAGCCCGCCATCGCAGGATCGGACAACCGCTTTATGACGCGCATCCAGGAGGTCGTGGGCAAGCGCTATGCCTGCGTGTTTGCCATCCCCGACCGCGGCGCGCGCGAGTCGATGGAGCTCACTTTTGGCGACGAGGGCATTACCTTTGAGGAATCGCTGACCGCGGCGCCCGAAAATGCCGGCGCTATCGGCGAGCGCGTACGCGTGGCAGCGGCGGATTCCGCCGACCGTGCCGCACGCCAGGAGGCCCATGCTTCCATTCGTGACCGCAAGGCCGATGCGCTCAACGCCCGCTCGCTCGAGGCGGGCGCGGCCCAGGCTGCCACAGGCGCCGCCGTGCCCACCATCTCGCGCGGGCGCGTGACCTTTGTGGACGCTGCCCTGCCGCAGGGCGTGGTGGTGCCCGACGCCAATTTGGCTGTGTTCTCGATCGCCGACCTCAACGCTCGCATGGATGCCAACCGCGCGCGCAGCCGCCGCAAGGTTGACATTACGCAGATCACGTTCCCGTTTAAGCCGGGCGACTACGTGGTGCATGCAACGCATGGCATCGCGCTCTTTAGCGAGATTGCGCGCCAGGAAGTGGGCGGCAAGGAACGCGACTACTTTTTGCTGGAATACGCCGATGGCGACAAGCTCTACGTGCCGCTGGAGCAGGTTGACCGTATTACGCGCTACGTTGGTCCCGACGGCGACAAACCGCGCCTGACCAGGCTCAACACCGCCGACTGGACGCGGGCTACCAACAAGGCGCGCAAGAATGCCAAAAAGCTGGCGTTTGACCTGGTCGACCTGTATACGCGTCGCTCTTCGATTACCGGTATCGCCTGCCCGCCCGACACGCCCGAGCAGATCGAGATGGAGGAGAGCTTCCCTTACGACGAGACGCGCGACCAGCTGGAGGCCATCGCCGACATCAAGGCCGACATGGAGGCGCCCAAGCCCATGGACCGCCTGCTGTGCGGCGACGTGGGCTTTGGCAAGACCGAGGTCGCCCTGCGCGCGGCCTTTAAGTGCGTGGACTCCGGCCGCCAGGTCATGGTGCTCTGCCCCACGACCATTCTGGCCCAACAGCACTACGAGACATTCTTTGAGCGCTTTGCCCCGTTTGGCCTGGAGGTCGAGGTGCTCAGCCGCTTCCGCACGCCGGCGCAGCAAAAGCGCGCGCTCAAGGCGTTTGCCGAGGGCACGATTGATGTGCTGATCGGCACGCACCGCCTGCTTTCTGCCGACGTGAACCCCAAGAACCTGGGCCTGGTGATCATCGACGAGGAACAGCGCTTTGGTGTGCAGCATAAGGAACAGCTCAAGAACCTGCGCGAGCAGATTGACGTGCTCACGCTTTCGGCAACGCCGATCCCGCGAACCATGCAGATGGCCACGAGCGGCGTGCGCGACATGAGCCTGATCACCACGCCGCCGACCGGGCGCCGTCCCGTGATTGTGCACGTGGGGGAGTACGACCCCGACGTGGTGAGCGCGGCGATTCGCCTGGAGGTGGGCCGCGGTGGCCAGGTGTACTACGTGTCCAACCGCGTCAAGACCATCGACGATGCTGTGGCACGCGTGCGCGAGGCCGCGCCCGAGGCGCGCGTGGGTGTGGCACACGGCAAGATGAGCCCGCGCGAGGTCGAGGACGTGATGATCGAGTTCGCGACCAAAAAGATCGACGTGCTCATCGCCACGACCATCGTGGAGAGCGGCATCGACAACGCGACCGCCAACACGCTCATTATCGAGGACTCGCAGCGTCTGGGTCTGGCACAGCTCTACCAGCTTAAGGGCCGTGTGGGCCGTTCTGCCACGCAGGCCTACGCGTACTTTATGTTCCCCGGCGAGCTGCCTCTCACCGAGGAGGCCACGGCGCGTCTGACCGCGCTTTCCGAGTTCCAAGACCTGGGCAGCGGCATGCGCATCGCTATGCGCGACCTGGAGATCCGCGGCGCCGGTTCGCTTATGGGTGCCGAGCAGCACGGCAACCTGTCAAGCGTGGGCTTTGACCTGTTTACGCAGATGTTGGGACAGGCCGTGGCCGAGGCGCGCGGCGATGACGATGCCGGCGTGGAGGCGGCGAGCGTGGGCATCAACCTGCCGGCCGACTACTTCTTGTCCGAGGAGTACATGCCGGCGGTGGACCAGCGCGTGCTCGTGTACCGCAAGCTCGCGGCGGCTGAGGACCTGGAGAGTGTCGACGAGGTGCAGGAGGAGACCGAGGCCGCGCATGGTGAGCTGCCGTTGGCGGGACTCAACCTGTTCAACCGCGCGCGCATCCGCATTCGCGGCGAGCGCCTGGGGCTCGAGAGCGTCACGCTCAGCGGTGGGCGCATTACCTTCCTGGGGGTTGACGTTCCCAAGAAGGTAGCCTTTGAGTTCAAGAATCGCTATGGCGCGGTGAACTTCCCCAAGAGCCGCAAGCTGTCGGTGCCCTACAAGGCGGGCGCCGGCGCGGGCAGCGGCCTGGGTCGCGGCCTCGACGCCAACGACGGCACCGGCCCGGTGGCCGCGGCGCTCATGCTGCTGCAGCAGCTCGGTGCTAGCGATGACGACTAATTGGGTCGACGCTGCAAACGCCTCATTTGGGCACTCTGGTTTCATCGAAAGGAAAGCATGTTCGGGTACATCTATAAGAAAGACGCCGCTGCTATAGCGGTTATCCTTGCCCTTTGCCTGGGTGTGGGCACCTTTTTCGATTACCAAATCTCGAGCGCGCTGTTCAACATCGGCAGCATGTACGGCCGCTTTATCGAGGCCGCCGGCGAGCTGCCGTTTGAGCTGACGGCGAGCGTCGCGGGCGTTATGCTCGTGCGCTCGGCACGCCCCGATTCCAAGGCGAGCAAGTGGCTCGCCGCGCTGGGCGTTTTGATCAACGTGGGCCTGGTCGGCTACGAGATTATCGGATCGCTGCGCGTCGGCGGCAAGCTCATCGCGTTTCAGCTGGTACTGACGTTTACGCTGGCCATCGCGGCCAACCTCATCGCCTATCGCCTTACGCGCGACACCGACCCCGACGATCTCACGCGCTGGGCGCTGATGGTGCTTGCCGTGTGGGTTGCCCAGGCCATCATCCTCAACGTGATCGTCAAGCCGCTGTGGTCGCGCCCGCGCATGCGCGTGATCGAGGTCACGCCGGGGCTCAATTTTCAGCCGTGGTGGGTGATCGGCAATCCCGACAAGTGGAGCTATATCGCCGCCGGCGTGATCAAGGACGGCTTTAAGTCGTTTGCGAGCGGACACACGGCGCATGCGGCGATCGGCCTTATGCTCGCCGGGCTTCCCGCGGCGGCCTTTACGGAAAAGCCTTCGCGTCGCCGCGTGGTCTTTTGGGCGGCGGCTGCGGTTGCGGTGCTCGTCGCCTTTGGCCGTATCGTGATCGGTGCACACTTTTTGACTGACGTGAGCTGCGGCTTTGCCCTGGTGTTGGCGCTTGAGTGCCTTGCCGCGCGCATTGCCTATCCTCACGGCGTACAATAGCCCCACCTGAATCATCTGGACGATACCTGGTAAGAGAGGATTGCCATGCTCGCGTTCAACAACGACTATTCCCACGGCGCACATCCGGCGGTGCTGCAGGCGCTCGTCGACACCAACATGGAGCCGCAGCCCGGCTATGGTACCGATGCGCGCACCGAGCGTGCCAAGCAGCTGATCCGCGAGGCCTGTCAGGCTCCCGATGCCGACGTATTTTTGCTGGTGGGCGGCACGCAGACCAACGCGACGGTGATTGGCATGCTGCTCGCGCCGTACGAGGGCGTGGTTGCCGCCGAGACCGGCCACGTTGCCTGCCACGAGGCGGGCGCCATCGAGTTTGGCGGTCACAAGGTGCTCACCATCCCCGGCTACGAGGGCAAGATGCACGCCGAGGATCTCGAAAGCTACATCCAGGTGTTCTACGAAAACGAGAGCTGCGAGCACATGGTGTTCCCGGGTGCCGTGTACGTGAGCCTGTCGACCGAGTACGGCACGCTGTACTCCAAGGCCGAGCTGGCCGAGATTTATGCGGTGTGCCAGAAGCGCGAGATTCCGCTGTTTGTGGATGGCGCCCGCCTGGCCTATGCGCTGGCGGCCGATGAGTGCGACATTACCCTGCCCGAGCTGGCGCAGCTGTGCGACGTGTTCTACATCGGCGGCACCAAGTGCGGCGCCCTGTGCGGCGAGGCCGTGGTGTTTTGCGGCATGCACGCTCCGGCGCATCCCATTCCGCGCATTAAGCAGCACGGCGCGCTGCTGGCCAAGGGTCGCCTGACGGGCGTGCAGTTTGAGGCGCTCTTTACCGACGGCCTGTATTTTGAGATTGGTCGCCAGGCGATTGAGACCGCTCAGGCGCTGCGTCGCGTGCTGCACGAGCGCGGTTACCAGTTCTTCTTGGAGACGCCGACCAACCAGCAGTTTGTGATTCTGCCCAACGAGGACATGGCGCGCATTCGCGAGCATGCCTCGATTGAGTACTGGGAAAAGTACGACGAGACCCACACGGTGGTGCGCTTTTGCACCAGCTGGGCCACGACGCAGAAGGACATCGACGCGTTGGCGGCTGTCCTGTAGGTTGACGTAATGACGAGGGGCCGCCTTGCGCTTGGATTTGGCGTGGGGCGGCCCTTGCTTTTGAGGGGGAGGGGCTGTATGCCCGAGATGTCCGAGCCGACGATTCGCCTGGCGACGCCCGAAGACGCGCCGGCGTTGCTTGCCATCTATGAGCCGTATGTGCGCCAGACGGCGATTACCTGCGAATACGAGGTGCCGAGCGTTGAGGAGTTCGCCGGGCGCATCGAGCGTACGCTCAAGCGCTATCCGTATCTGGTGATGGAGCTGAACGGGCGTCCGGTAGGCTATGCCTATGTGAGCCCGCTTAACAGCCGCGAGGCATACGACTGGTCGGTCGAGACGTCGATCTACCTGGCGCGCGACGTGCGCCACGGCGGGCTGGGCCGCAAGCTGCACGATGCGCTCAAGCAGTGCCTGATCGCGATGGGCATCACCAACATGTGCGCGCTCATTGCCGTGCCGCACGATAAGGACGACGAGTATCTGACGCACAACAGCCAGGATTTCCATGCCCACATGGGATACCGCCTGGTGGGCGCCTTCGACCGCTGCGCGCAAAAGTTTGGCCGCTGGTACGACATGTGTTGGATGGAGCTGCTTCTAGCCGAGCGCGTCCCCAACCAACCCAAACCAACCTGGTTCCCCGACCTCCCCAAACCTACCATTTAGGGACAGGTTTATTTTGGCAGGTTAGCCGATGGGCTCGGTGTATTTGGCGCGGTCGGTACGTTGGATGCGCTTGGAGACATGGAGCGGGCGACCGTCGGTGTCGTAGACGTAGTCGGTGATCAGGATCAGCGCCTGCCCGCGCTCAACGTTGAGCAAAAATGCCTCGTTTTGCGAGGCGTAGCACACCTCAAAGGTCTTGTGCCCCTGCGCCGGCGCACGATGGAACTCCTGGCGCAGCGTGGCGTAGAGCGAACCGTTGATATCGCGATCGATGAGCGACCCAAAGCTTGGCGGCAAATAGGTAGTCTCCAGGCACAGTGGCGCATCGTCCAGGTAGCGCAGGCGGACAAGTTTGACAAGCTTGCTGCCCACGCTAGCGTCAAAGAACTTGGCCACGCTGCCCATTGCTTTGGCAAAGCCCGAGTCCACCGTGCGCGTGGTGGGCTTCATACCCTGGCCTTCGACCTGCTTGGTATAGCTCGAAAACACCAGGTTGTTCTCGTGGAGCGCCGGCGTGTCGGCCACAAAGGCGCCGCGTCCGCGCTCGGTGCGAACCAGACCCTCGTCAACAAGCACCTTAAGCGCGTGACGCACAGTGCTGCGCGACAGGCCCGATTCGCCCATGAGCTCCATCTCGGACGGCAGCTTGTCTCCGCACGCGTAGATGCCGGCGGCGATGCGGTCACGCAGCGTACCCGCCAGACGCTCGTATTGGGCCAAGTTCTTTTTCGACGAAGTGCTCATGCGAACAACCTGTATCTAACCTGTATGCTTACTGAACCAAGCATGTATCCAACATGACAACAAAACCGCTG
>OGXI01002713.1_pt1 | contig 12971 bp, 14 predicted proteins | sample 1576221 | NCBI WGS metagenome assembly OGXI01 (sample SAMEA3541523, study PRJEB24748) | human gut metagenome | biome: human gut; feature: human-associated habitat; material: faeces | place: China | collected 2012
CTTCATTCAGCAGCCGCACACCTCCGCCGGGCGCGTGCCCACCGACGCCGGTTACCGCACCTTCGTCGACGAGCTGCTCTCGTCGGGATTGGCCGAGGAGGAGCGCCCGCACCAGGCCATGATCGACGAGCTGCGCGCCTCGGCCTCGGAGCTGGACGCGCTCATGGAGCGCACCTCGGCGGCCCTCGCCCGGCTCACCAACTGCCTGTCCATTGTCATGGCGCCCTCGGTGCTCGCGGGCCGTATTCGCCAGATCACGCTGGTGTCGCTTTCGCCCTGGCAGGCCATCGTCATCGTGGTGGCCGAGGACGGCCAGGTGGTCAACCGCACGGTCACCTTCGCCGACGAGGTATCCGCCGACGAGCTGGCAAGTGCCCAGAACCTGCTGAACCGGGTGCTCGCCGGACACTCGGCCCGCGACGTACGCCGCTCCATGGACGCCGGCACGGTGGAAGCCCTCAGCGACCCGCTCGTGCAGCTCATCATCGACGAGGTCATAGAATGCTTGGGCGAGTCCGAAAGCGCTCGCGCCCACAGCCTTGGCGTCTCGGCGCTTCTGCGCCAGCCGGAGTTCAGCGATTCGAAGGCCCTGCTGCCGGTCATAGAAGTGCTGGAGGACGACCGCGTGCTGCTGAGCACCTTCGACGAGGCCGCCGCGGAAGGGGGCCCGGTCATGGTGCGCATCGGGCACGAGAACCCCGCCTCGGAGCTGGCCGGCGTCTCCATCGTGGCCTGTCCCTACGGTCGCGGCGAGTCCGAGGGCGTCGTCGCCGTCATCGGTCCCACCCGCATGAACTACGAGCGCGCCATCCGCGCCGTCCGCGCCGCCCAGTGCGCGCTGCACGGCGAGTAGCCGCGCGTTACCAAGAACACAGAAGAGCGAACGAAGAAAGGCAAGATTCACCTATCATGGCCGCAACTAAGGACCTCTACGAAATCCTCGGCGTCTCCCGCGACGCCTCCGAAGCCGAGATCAAGAAAGCGTTTCGCCACAGGGCGCGGGAGCTGCACCCGGACGTGAACAAGGCACCGGATGCCGAAGACCAGTTCAAGGAGCTGAACGAGGCCTACGACGTGCTGTCCGACCCCCAGAAGAAGGCCCAGTACGACCGCTTTGGCACGATTCCCGGCGCGGCGAGCGGCGGCGGCCCCTACGGCGGCGTCGGCATCGATTTCGAGGACCTGTTCGGTGGCGGCTTCGGCGGCATGGGCGACATCTTCTCCACCTTCTTCGGCGGCGCGGCCGCAGGCGGCCGCCAGGTGCGCAAGGACGGCCGCGACATGGGCGTGGGCATCCGCATCACGCTGAAAGAGGCGGCGACCGGCGAGAAGAAGGAGATCGTTTACGACCGCCTGGCGCCGTGCCCCGATTGCGAGGGCACGGGTCTGGGCGAGGACGGCAAGGAAGTGACCTGCGAGGAGTGTCACGGCACCGGGCGCGTCGTCACCGTGCAGCACACCTTCTTGGGCGACATGCAATCGGCGAGCACCTGTCCCGCCTGCCACGGCACCGGCACGGTCATCGACAACCCGTGTCCCGAGTGCGAGGGCCAGGGCCGCGTGCCCGACCGCCAGCGCGTCTCGGTGGAGATTCCCAAGGGCATTCGCGACGGCCAGCAGCTGCGCATCCACGGCTTCGGCGAGGCAGGCATGCAGGGTGCGCCGGCCGGCGACCTCATCGTCACCGTGCGCATCGCCCCCGACGAGTTCTTCGAGCGCGACGGCGACAACCTGCACTGCAAGCTCGTGGTTCCCATGGTGCAGGCGGCGCTCGGCGCCGATATCGAAATCGACGGCATCTACGAGGACGAGAAGGTCACGGTTGCCATTCCCGAGGGCTGCCAGAACGACCAGATCGTGCGCGTGAAGGGCTTCGGCATGCCGAAGTTCCGCAGCGACGCGCGCGGCGACATGTTCGTGCACGTGAACGTGGTGGTGCCGAAGAAGCTCACGAAGAGGCAGCGCGAGCTGTTGGAGCAGCTGGCCGAGGAGCTGGGCGAGGACGTTTCCGACGAGCGCACGCCCCTGCAGAAGCTGCGCGACGCCTTCAACTAGCGGGCAAGCGATGTCCCTGCAGCATTTCTACCTTGACGAGCAGGTGCTCGCCGACGAGGTCGGCGGGCCCTTCCCGCTGCGCCTCGCGGCCGACGACGCGAAGCATGCGCGCGTACTCCGTATAATTCTTTGTTCAGTTCATTAAAGATCAGGCTTCGCTTTGTAGCTACAAGCGCACTGTCTGTATTGGCATTACTCTTATCACCAATATAACGGATTGCCTGACTCTTGGTATATACATCATCCATCATATGGATAAAGTCAAGTTTGTAATTTCTGTAATCGCGGTAGCTCTTAGCCACTGCCGGGTTCACTCTCTCAAGTGCTCCCTCTACGATGTTGTGCATCTCCTGGATCTCTATCTCATTCTTTCCCAGTGCCTCTGCATGTTCTTCCGCAAACTGGCAGATAAATTCCTTCTCTTTATCCGAAAATGTGTATAAAATTCTGGCTGCCGACTTATTTACTGCTGCTACGATCTTCTGTGAATTAAACTCTTCTCTCGTACCATCTTTCTTTATAACATATATCATACCTTTTGCTCCCATATACAATATATAGTATTTTTTTCTTTCATTCACCACAATTCTCTCTATATGTGGTACGTTTAACAAGTATAGCACAGTCTCTGACAAAAAGAAAGGGGCAAAAAATTATTCGTCATATTGCTGAATTTGATACATGGCAAGATAATTATCTTGACCATCCAGAGATACCACAGATACCTCATCCCCGGCATGTAATTCTATTTTCTCCTCGTGGTCTGCTTCGTCAAATTTTACAGTTTCATCTTTTCCTGAAGAACTTCTGATTTCCAGAGCAACCTTCTCCCAGCCGGACACTATCCTGTATTCTCCCGGATCTATTGTAAAATCATACCCCTGGTCACTGGCATCTGTATCGCCAATCTCTGATGCAGTATCATCCGTTCTGACAATATAATTCTCTCCGGTGAACATATACCAGTCCGGATTTCCCCTCTGTTCATCCTGTCCGTTCTTTACTGCACTGATAGTCTCAGACCAGTCATCTGTCCAGTTATTCTCATTACTTTCATTATTCTTATTACTCTCATTTACTTCATCAGAACTGCTGTCATCAAAAATACTGTTGAGATCTATGTCAAACTCATCATAGATAAATTCTTCTATCCTGTATCCAATCGTATCCCAATTCTCTGCCATCTGACCTATTATTACCATCAGAATCAGCACAATGATCCAGAAAATTTTGCCTGCCTTGCCGCTCTTTTTCTTCTCACTTTTTGCTGTCTTTTTTCCGGTGCTGTATGTACGGGCAGTCTGTGCGCTGTACGACTGACCTGATGTTTTCTTTGTCCCTGATGTTTGTATTCTTGAAGTTTGTACTTTTGTATTTTGCGTTCTAATAGTCTGTGTTCTGGCAGACGAAGTTTTTGCAGCTTTGGGAACTGTTTTATTTCTGTCAGACAAAGGGATCTCGTTCTCTGCCATTGCTTTTTTCACCTTTGCCGAAGCATGACGATAGTGCTCTGAACGGTCTTCGTTCAGATGATACAGTTCCATATCATTTCTATATGGCATTCCACAATATTTACACCTGCCGTTTACAATTGGTCCATCACAGACCTGACACCTTTTTCCCATATATCTTCCCCCTGAGTTTTATATAAATTTAACGCTTCATTCATTTACACATTTATTTTAACATTTCGCCCCAATCTTGCAAAGCTGAAATTGTGTTACTGTTCGTTCTGTTCTCCGTAACCATAATATCCCGCGAGATACTTCCAAATGAACAGTAATAATTGTCAAACTTCCATTTTCCTGTTATAATAGCGTGGGAAAAGATAATGGATATTCAGTAAACAACAATATTTTTTATCAGTTTGCCATAAAATATGCAAATACAGAAATTACAGGAGGAATCCACTCATGGAACAGATTAAAATTCCTGACGGGTATCAGTCATCTTTAAATCTTCACGATACCCAGATTGCCATTAAGACTGTGAAAGATTTCTTTCAGCAGACACTGGCTCAAAAACTGAATCTGCTGCGTGTTTCCGCTCCGGTATTCGTTAATCCGTCATCCGGTCTGAACGATAACTTAAACGGTGTGGAACGTCCGGTAAGCTTTGACATCAAGGGTCAGTCTGAAAATGCCGAGATTGTGCACTCTCTCGCAAAATGGAAAAGATATGCATTAAAGAAATATGGTTTCGCACACGGAGAAGGACTCTACACAGATATGATCGCGATCAGACGCGATGAAGATCTTGACAATATCCACTCTGTATACGTTGACCAGTGGGACTGGGAAAAGATCATCAACAAAGAAGAACGTAACATGGACACACTGGTATCCACAGTACGCGCCATTTACAGTGTTCTCCGCAAAACAGAAAAATACATGGCCGTTCAGTACGATTATATCGAAGAAATCCTCCCAAGGGAGATTGCATTCGTAAGTACTCAGGAACTGGTCGATATGTATCCTGACCTTACTCCTAAGGAACGTGAATACAAAGTTGTTAAAGAAAAGGGTGCTGTCTTCCTTATGCAGGTTGGAAAAACCTTAAGCAATGGCGAACGTCACGACGGACGTGCACCAGACTATGATGACTGGGAATTAAACGGCGACATTCTCGTTTACTATCCTGTTCTTGACATTGCACTGGAACTCTCTTCTATGGGTATTCGTGTGGATGAGAACGCACTTGACCAGCAGCTCACTATTGCAGGCTGTGACGACAGACGTGAGCTTCCTTTCCAGAAGGCAATCCTGAACAAGGAACTTCCATATACTATCGGCGGCGGCATCGGCCAGTCCCGTATCTGTATGTTCTTCCTCAGAAAGGCACATATCGGTGAAGTACATGCTTCCCTGTGGCCGGAAGAAGTAATGAAAGAAGCAGCAGCAAAAGGAGTACAGCTTCTGTAAAAAAGCCGTAAACCTGGAATACTCAGAAATCACAGACACACAGATGTGTAAATACACAATGTATATCTGAGTGCCTTATCAGACAAATGTAACGGGGCGAATACAAAAGTGAATATTTTATTTTTTCTAACACCTAAAAGTGATGTAGCATATATATTTGAGAATGAAACTCTTCGTCAGACTCTTGAGAAAATGGAACACAGAAAATTTTCCTGCATTCCGCTTCTGAGTCTGGACGGGAAATATAAAGGAAGTATTTCCGAGGGTGATCTTCTCTGGGGAATGAAAACCTTAAATGTTCCCGGACTGAAAGAAGCAGAGAGCATTTCCATTATGGCAATCCCGCGAAGAGCAACATACAAGGCAGTTCACGCAGATTCTGACATGGAGGATCTGCTGGACAAGGCAATCAACCAGAATTATGTTCCGGTTGTAGATGATCAGGGATACTTTATCGGCATCATCACCCGTAAAGAGATCATTAAATACTGCTACAAAGAACTGAAGAAATATATAAAGGCTTCAGATTCATAAAAAGAGCTGCCGCATTGCAATTTTTCAATTGCTAATGCGGCAGTTCTTTTTATATTCTTTATAACGCCTCAACAGACTTCAACAAAATTCCTGTTTTTCCTTTTTCTGTGCCAGAAGCTTTCCGAACAATGCTGCCAACACCTGCTGAAACAGAGTTCCGATCATTACCGGAAACATAACTTCACCCGGAAAATATGCAGCTGCGATCACCGCTCCTGCGCTGATATTGCGCATCCCGGTTCCATACATCATGGAAACCGCCGTACTGCGATCCTTTCGGAAGATATACGCCACAAACCAGCCGAGTGCATATCCGGAAGCAGCCAGGACAAGGATTGCCAGTGCAACCTTCACCCTCTGCATATTCATATCCCGGATATATGGTGCTACTTTGGAAGAATTGGACGTTACCACAAATATCAGTGCCAGCTTTGAAAAAGGCGCAAGCTTTCCCGGCCATGTTTCCATTACTTTTCCATCTGTAATCTGATTTAATACCATCGCAACAACAGCAGGAAGCGCAACCATAAATATCAGTTCCCGCATCATCCTGGCAGGATCTATGGTCACCGCAGAGCCCAGCAGGATCTTCAGCGTAGCCGGGATCAGAAAAGGTGCCAGTACCGTATCCAGCACTACCAGAGACAACGACAGAGGACTGTTTCCATCATAAATCGTCACCCACATCAGACTTACCACTGCAGTGGGAACTGCAAACTCCAGTACCATTCCGGTGATCAGCTCCATGTTATTTCCAAAGAAGAGATGGCCTGCCCCGCAGGATGCTGTCGGGATTACCACATGGACCAGAAGCATGATAATAAGCAGTGAGCCCGGATGTCGGAATACATTTGCCACATCTTTAAATCTTGACTTCAACGCCCCGGCAAATGTCATAAATGCAAATACGGCCGGCACATAAGGCAGACCGCATTTGGCAATATCAGGAAAGCACACCCCCAGTAACAGACAGGTCGGTGTCACCAGGGCCATCCATTTTTCTATAAAACTGTTAAATTTTCTCAGCATCTTATAAAACCTTTGAAAGGAAGTCTTTCAGTCTAGGATTCTTCGGATTCGCGAAAAATTCTTTCGGAGTATTCTCTTCCTGTATCTTACCGTCATCAATAAAAAGAACTCTTGTTGCCACTTCTCTTGCAAATCCCATCTCATGAGTAACTACAACCATGGTCATACCTGACTGCGCAAGTTCTTTCATCAATTCCAGAACCTCACCTACCATCTCAGGGTCAAGTGCGGAAGTTGGCTCATCAAAAAGCATCACATCCGGATTCATGGCAAGAGAACGTGCAATGGCAATACGCTGTTTCTGCCCGCCCGAAAGCATATCCGGATATGCATTGGCTTTGTCCGGAAGACCTACACGTGCCAGAAGCTCATCCGCTTTCTTTGAAGCTTCATCCTTTGTCATCAGCTTCAGTTCTACAGGTGCCAGCATAATATTCTGTTTTACCGTTTTATGCGGAAAAAGATTAAACTGCTGGAATACCATTCCAATCTTCTGACGGTGTCTGTTAATGTCAACCTTCGGATCTGTAATATCAGTTCCTTCAAAGAGGATCTGTCCGCCTGTCGGAACCTCCAGAAGATTCAGCGATCTCAGGAAAGTAGATTTACCGGAACCGGAAGGACCAATGACGGCTACTACTTCTCCCTGACAGATATCTGTTGTTATTCCATCGAGAACCTGATTTGTACCAAAAGCTTTCTTCAGATCCTTTACCTGGATCAGTACATTCTTATCGCTCACTGGTTCTTAATCTCCTTTCCAGTTTATTCATCCCCCATGTAAGGATTCCAACGATCACAAGGTAAATCGCTGCTGCTGCCATCAGAGGCCAGAACGCATTGTATGTACGGCTCTGGATCAGCATAGCTCCTTTTGTCAGGTCCATCATACCGATATAACCGATGATGGATGTCTCTTTGATCAGCACGATAAATTCATTTACCAGCGCAGGAAGTACATTCTTAAATGCCTGCGGGATAATGATCAGTCGCATGGTCTGGCTGAAATTCAGACCAAGGCTTCGTCCTGCCTCTGTCTGTCCCTGGTCAATGGACATGATACCGGAACGGACAATCTCAGCTACATAGGCACCTGAGTTGATACCAAAGGCAAGTCCGCCTACAATGATCTTGTTAATGCTTACAGCACCAAAAATTACAAAATTCATGATCAACAATTGGATCATGGTTGGTGTTCCACGGATTACAGTCAGATAAACTCTGCAGATCGCATTGAGGATCTTAAAGGAGCCTGACTTATCGTGCGCAGAACGGATGATTGCCACAAGGAAACCGATGATCAGACCTACAATTACCGCAAATACTGTGATAATGAGGGTTGTTTTCAGACCATCCAGAAGCCAGAGATAGCGGTCATCTTTAATAAAGTTCAGATAAAAATCTTCTTTTACACTCGCTAATATCATAGGATTATTCATAAAAACCTCTGTTCCGAAAAGAGAGCTGTTGGCAGATTGTCAACAGCTCTGTTATTTGTTATTTTGATACTTATTTCTTTACAATAATTACCTGGCTTGCATCTGCATAGGTATCTGTAAAGTCAACGCTTGATTTACGGTCTTCTGTTACAGTCATACCTGTTGCACCGAAGTCTGCTTTGCCGGACTGTACTGCCGGAAGGATGGAGTCAAATTCCATATCTTCAATCTTCAGTTCATATCCAAGCTTATCACAGATTGCCTGAGCGATATCAGCATCGATACCAACGATATCATCACCTTCATGATATTCATATGGTTCGAACTCAGCGTTCGTAGCCATTACCAGAGTTCCATTGGAACGGTCAACATCTTCCGGTGATTCATATGGAGTCTTACCGGCATCCTCACCAATGTAATTGTCCATGATGCTGTCGATAGTTCCATCATCTTTCAGTTCCTTGAGAGCTCCGTTAATCTTGTCAAGAAGTTCATCATTGCCTTTCTTTAAGCAGATTGCATATTCTTCTTCCTCGAATGGCTCATCCAGAATCTTGAGATCATCATTATTCTCAGCAAATTTCTGAGCCGGCTGTGAATCGATGATCACACAGTCGATCTGTCCTGCCTTTAATGCCTGAACAGCTTCACTTCCCTTGCTGTAACGTTCTACTGTAGAACCATCTTTCTCATAATCAGATGCATCAAGGTCACCTGTTGTACCAAGCTGAACACCGATTGTTGCTCCTGCAAGATCATCTTTGGATTCAACTTTCTGAGCTGCGGATACGCTTCCTGCCATGGAAAATACCATTACTGCACTGAGTGCAAGAGCTGCAAATCTCTTTTGATCTTTCATCTTTTTTCCTCCTCGCATCCGAAAGTATATCTACGGCTGCCATCTTTTTACCTTCTTCAGACAACAGCGTATAATTATGCGTTTCGGTTGTATATTTTTGTTTTTAATTTTAACATACTTTCTATAAAATGCAAGGTAAAACTTGAATAACAGATATATTTTCCATATAATGTATAATACATAACTGTTCCGGGAAGGGCAAAATGTTTTTTTACATGAAGGTCACAGAAAAACTTTCCCGGTAAAGGATTCGTAATTTTCACTTTTTCATAACATTTTTTCTATATGATACAAGAGGTGTATAAATATTTAACCAAATAAGGAGGCTTTTCTGATGAAATTTACAAAAATGCATGGTATTGGAAATGATTACGTATATGTAAACTGTTTTGAGGAAACTGTGGAAAATCCTTCCGCAGTAGCCAGATATGTCAGTGACCGTCACTTTGGTATCGGTTCCGACGGACTGATCCTGATCAAGCCATCCAAAATCGCAGACTGCGAGATGGATATGTATAATCTTGACGGTTCCCAGGGTGCCATGTGCGGAAACGGTATCCGCTGTGTTGCCAAATATGCCTATGACTACGGCATCGTAGACAAAGAACATATTTCTGTTGCTACAAAAAGCGGCATCAAATATCTGGATCTTACTGTAGAAAACGGAAAGGTATCCCAGGTTAAGGTAAATATGGGTTCTCCGATCCTGACCGCCAGACAGATTCCGGTAGTGTCAGAGAAGGAGGAAGTTATCAATGAACCTCTGGATGTAAACGGAAAAATCTATTACATAACCGCTGTTTCCATGGGAAATCCCCACGCTATTGTTTATATGGATGATATTGACCATCTGGATATTGAAAAGATCGGCCCGGCTTTCGAGAATCATGTTGCATTTCCGGATCGTGTAAACACTGAATTTGCAGAAGTGATCGATGAACATACTGTAAAAATGCGTGTATGGGAACGCGGTTCAGGCGAAACTCTTGCCTGCGGCACAGGTGCATGTGCGGTAGCAGTCGCTTCTGTTCTGAACGGACATGTAGACGGTGACAGTCCTGTCACTGTAAAACTTCTCGGCGGTGACCTGCAGATTTTCTGGAACAGACAGGAGAATCTTGTTTACATGACAGGCCCGGCTGCCACAGTATTTGACGGTGAAATTGATGTAAGCTTTCTGAAATAAAAAACTGTCTGAAACTGCAGCAAATAACAGACAGCTTATCTGCTTCAGCTGCCGGTCACAATATTACGCAACAAAAAACGGATACACACCATTCAACTGTGGTTATGTATCCGTTTTTTATCAACTTTTACACTGCAAATTCCAGTATTCTTTCCACAATAAATACCGCAGCACATGCGAATAACGCAACTGTAAGAAGACTTTTCTCCTTATATGCCGCGATCAGTGCCACAATAAATCCCACAGCAGCCGAGATCACACTGTCTGTGGCAAAAAGGATCGCCGGAAATGTCATGGCTGCCAGACATGCGTAGGGAACATAGTACAGAAATGATCTGATAAACGGACTTGTGATCTCTTTTCTGGAAAGAGCAAGCGGGAGCATACGGATCAGATATGTAACTGCTGCCATTACCAGAATGTAAATATAAATATTATGCCTCATGAACACTCTCCTCCTCTTTCTCATCCTCTATCGGACAGAAATATGCGGCAGCCCCTGCCACGATCAGTGTAGTAATAATGATCACAAAACCTGACGAAACCTCCGACAGAAACGGAATCACTTTAAACAAAGTGCTGATCAGCATTGCTGCCACAACAACTGCCAGTACTGCCTTATTCTGCTTTGCCGGAGGAATAATAATTGCAAGGAACATACCGTAAATAGCCACGCTGAGTGCACTCATCATAAAATCCGGAAGAAGATTTCCGGAAATTGCTCCTGCCAGGGTTCCAAGTACCCATCCCGGGATTGCCACACACATGGCACCATAATTATAAAATGCGCTTACCTTTCCGGGCTGACTGGCACTGATCCCGAAAATCTCATCCGTCACACCAAATGCTGCAATATAGCGGTGAACCAAAGATTCATCTCTTCTGAATTTCTGAGCAAGGGAAAATGACATCAGACAATATCTCAGATTAATGATCAGCTGTGTCAGTGCCATCTCCCAGTAAGAGCCGCTCATTACCATGATCTCAAGTCCTGCAAACTGCCCTGCTGAAGTCACGTTTGTCAATGAAATCAGCACAGCCTGCCAGATACTCAGTCCATCAGCAACTGCCATCATGCCAAATGTAAACGATACAGCAAAATATCCCAGTCCTATGGGAATACCATCCTTAACTCCTTTTCTGAAGCTTTCACTTCTCATGTTTCTCTCCTCCTGTCACCTTTTGTGATCCTTTGACAACTGTTTAACTCTTTCACAGCTACAACTTTCGTATTTACTGATACACACAGATAACCCGGAGAACAGTATTCTGTCTCCGGGTTTCAGTCAGGATTATCTGATATGTTTTATTGCATATGCATAAATTCTCTTATAAGTCCTCATAGAATAATGAACACCATCATCTGTATAACCGCGAAATTCACAGCGAGTCGTATAACCACATCTCATCAGATAAGAATAACTGTTGATCCATGTAAAATTCCCGTTCAGTCTCTGTCTGAGTCTGTTATTAAATCCGCGGATCTCAGACTCCTTCCGCGTGGATTTCATTGCCGTATTACATGGATTCACAGACATATAAAATAATTCACAGTTCCTGGCAGTCAGCTTTCTGGATAATCCATTCATATAAGAAGCATAGTCTGACGCAACAGAATCATAACTGATGGACTCCCTGTTTTTGTGGATCAGGTCATTTACTCCCAGATTGAAAATAACTGCCACCGGCTTCGCATTGTCATCCATCCCGCTTATTTCATTCAGCAGTTCCTTTTCTCCGTATTTTTTCATCCAGTCAAGCCCTTCTCCTGTCTTGCATACAAATCCAACTTTCTTTAAACTGTCAGAACTGCATTGCTGCTTCAGAGTACTGCGAAGCATTGCTGTACGGGAATCTCCCACAAAAATAATCTTATCATATTTCTCCACACTGTCCGCAAGACCGCCTGCATAAATATCCGGTTCCTGATTCCATTTATACTTCACCGGATAAAGATGAATATTTTTCGTAACCTGAATTTTCTGATATGCCTGATACATTGGATTACAGGTCTGTCCGGGAACTGTTGACCATCCCAGAAATGTATATCCCCTCTTATTCACTTCCACAGGAAGAATCACAGAACCACCGCTTTTCACTTTCTTTTTTGTGATTTCTCCTGAAGTCTCTATTGTAACTGTTTTCGTGGATGTTTTTTTCTTTTGCACTGTTGAATTCTTAGCAGTCTGCATTATTGCCGCCTGTGCTACAGACGGGGGTGCTGCACATATTAATACACACGCCAGAAAAAATAATAACATTCTTCTTACACACATCTGTCTCTTCTGTTTTCTCATTATTGCCTTCTTTTATGATTTCATATATTATCTGTTATTTTTACCGGTACTTACAGCAATTTCGCTGTCTTTTCTCTTCACCATACTGCTTCGCAGTCAATTTGACCAAACAGTTGTATTTCAGTTTACATCATCTGACAGAAACAGTCAACAGTCTTCGCCACTGCCTTTACATTCTTTACACACTCCATACAAAATAGAATTCTTACACTGCAGGGTAAATCCATGACTTTCTTCAATATGATGAGAAATTTCTTCCATAAAATGACATTCCAGATGAATGATCTTTCCACATTTTACACACTTCAGGTGCAGATGCTGTTCACATCCCCGTCCCGGTTCTACATACTGATAAGCAGCCTGGCAACCTTTCTCTGCAACATATTTAATCACAGTTCCATCCTTTGCAAGCTTGTCCAGATAGCGGTAAATGGTTGTGATATTTACCTCACTGTCATGTTTCTTCAGATACTCATCCACATCAGCAGCTGTAACCGTATGGTCATTACTGTTTTTCAAATATTCAAGTATTTTTCTGCGGCTTGCTGTCGCATAACTGCTTCCTGCCATAATTTTATCATTCCTCCTAAAATCAGCGTTACTGTTCACTCCGTTCACAGTAACTTAGCCAAAATTCATTCCAGATTGCCT
>OGXI01002718.1_pt1 | contig 12942 bp, 13 predicted proteins | sample 1576221 | NCBI WGS metagenome assembly OGXI01 (sample SAMEA3541523, study PRJEB24748) | human gut metagenome | biome: human gut; feature: human-associated habitat; material: faeces | place: China | collected 2012
ATAAAGTAAAACATAAAATATATAAAATCACCGGCAGTTTTCTGCAACCACTTCAGCGATGTCTTTGATAGGAACTGCCGTGTCGGTTTTCATAAAAGTTTTTTTACATAGAGGACAGGCTGTTACTAAAAGATCCGGTTGATAAGACAGATAGGCTTTTACCGCATCGCTACTGATTCGGGTACGTTGTCCGGGATCGATATGTATGTTGGCCAGGGATCCGCCACAGCACAATGAATTTTTACCATCATAGACGGTTGCTAATTTATGACTGACGGTTTGCAGTACCTGATCGGGAGCAGCATATACATCACATCCGCGGCCCAGTTCACAGGGATTGTGGAATACGGTTTTCAGCTCGCTTTGATGTGGGGTGATGAGTTTATTCCGAATCAGGTCGTTCAGGTATTCGGTGTGGTGCATGACCTTTAGGTTCAATCGGTATTCTTCCCGGAAAGTCTTGTAACAGATCGGGCAGGAAGTGACCAGTAATCCGGCCCCTGAGTTCTCGATCCGGGCTTTGTTTTTTTCCACGATCACCGAAGCGGCACTGTGGTTACCAGCCAGCATCATAGGCCGGCCACAACAGATACCTGTCTGTTGGTCGATAAAGGTGTAATCGACCCCGGCTTTCCGGAAGATATGTTCCATGGCCTGGATAACGGATGGGGTGAGGTGCCCCATACAACCGGCGAAATAAGCTACTTTGGCCGGGAGGGCCGGTTGGGGCTGAATGTAGTCGTAGGTCGATTTTGTAATATGGGTGTAATCGGTACGTTGGCTTAACCGTAATGCATTCAGTTTCAGATCTACCGGGCAGGCTGCCTCACAACGTCCGCACATCAGACAGTCCGCTATTTGTACGGTATGTTCTTTTTCATGACGTAGTTTTTTCAAGAAATAAACCGGCTGGGTATCGGTGTGACCGAGAGAAGTGCCGAGCTGACAGCGGTCGATACAAATACCGCAACGCGAACAGGAATAGAGTTGAAACTGACTGATTCCTGTAAATTGTTTCCCTTGTTTGATTCCCCAGTTTTTCAGAAAAATATAAACGATTTCTGTCGGGATATGCATATACCGGGAAAAGGGAAGAAGCAGGAAAAAAAGCCCTAAAGCCGAAGAATAAGCCCACCAGGCCGGATAAGCGAGCGATTCGATCGGTAAGAAAGTGTCGAAAAAATTACCTGCCGAATGAGTCAGAAAACTGCCTCCTCCGCGTACTCCACTGGTGAAACTCTCAGCCAGAAAGCGAAGAGGGAATATTAACCACAATACCGTGAGGATGAGTAAGTCGAAAGGACGATGATTGGTTGTTTTTTTCAAACCAAGTGCTTTGGAATACATTCGTTTCAGAAAAGCCAGAGTCAATCCGGAGAGGATCATCAACAAGATCAGATCCATCAGGAAAGCAAAAGTGCTGCTATAGGGAAATGTTTCCTGTGCCGGATGAAAATAACGGAAAAATATAGCAAAATAAGGTGGATTGAAAATACTGGTATGGTACACCAACGACTCGATTTTACCCACAACGATCAGCAAAAACCAACCTAATCCGAAACACATGTGCATATATCCCAGAAAAGGATTGGTACGGAAGATTTTATGATGTACAAGACTTTCCAGGAATACTTCTTTACCGGCTTTCAGGGTTTTCAGGCTGAAAAGATTTCGCCGGATCGTTCGTTTGTCTTCTGGAGAAAAGGTACGAATCCAACGGGCATATTTGATGACCAGATAGATCAGGAGGATATTCAGACCGATAGTGAAAGGAAGTACAAAAGGATCGTAATACATAGTTAAAAAAGTAAAAGGTAAAGAGCTAAAGGCTGTTTATATATTTGAGCATGCTTAGGATCATGCGCCGGGTATCTACTCCCCGGGGACAAACCAGCAGACATTTTCCACACAACATACATTTTTGGAGGTGCTCACCGACTTCTTTGGTTTCACCCCGTTTCACCAGCATTTGCAGTTTACGGATATTGAATTCGGTCAGATTGCCGGCGGTACAAGTGGCCGAACAGCCTCCGCATCCGATACAGAGCTTGCTACTGGGAACCTCGGTCGTCATGGCCGTTACCAGACTTTTATCATTTTTATCATAATCGATGACCCGCGCTTCAGATATTGAAAAACCCCAAAAGTTCATAGAAATTCAGCTTCGAAGATTAATGCTTGTTTTCGTTATTTTTCAGATATTCTCCGATAGTGATCGCTGCAGAACGTGCATCGGTGAGTGTGTCGGTCAGGTTCATGGGAGAGGAGCTGCATCCGGCAATAAAAATGCCTGGCCGGTTGGTTCGGTTGGTTCCCGTGTGGGGGTCTCCGACCCGGATAAAGCCATTGGGAGCTATGTCGAGGCCGAGCATCGAAGCGAGCTGCGTACTGCCTTCGGAAGGTTCCATACCTACCATTAGCACCATCAGATCGAGGGTCATCTTCAAAGGTTTACCCACCAGTGTATCTTCGACTTTAATAAGCAATTGTTTTTCTCTGTTTTCAGAAGCTTCCGACAAACGTCCCCGTACAAATTTGATGTTGTATTTTTCCTGTGCTTCCCGGTAGAGTTCTTCATATCCCGGACCGAACATGCGCATATCCATATAAAAACATAGTATTTCGGTTTCCGGCAACATCTCACGAAGTTCGATGGCTTGTTTGACTGCTGTTACGCAACAGAGTTTGGAACAGTGGTAATTACAAATCTTTTCGTCTCTTGAGCCTACACAATGAATCAATCCGATTCGTTTGGGGATCTGACCGGTAGAGGTGGCTATGTGATGATTGATGAAGAAATTTTCCAGTTCTACGGAAGTGATCACATTTTCGTAGTCAGCTGGAGGATGGTTACCTGACCATTTCCGCAGCGAAGGGTCTTGATAAGGATGAAACCGATAAGAAGGGCAACTACATCCGCAAGGAGCGTTACAGCGGTTCGATGAGCCGTAGCTTCTATGTCGGTGACGGCATTTCCGAAGATGACATTCATGGTAAGTTCGAGAATGGTATCCTGCAGCTGGATGTTCCTAAGAAGGAAGCCAAGGCAGTTGAAACCAAGAAGCGGATTTCCATTGAAGGATAACCGGTAGGATGGAGCTCTTAATTCCATTGGAATTTCATTGAAGGATAATCAGAAGAACGGAGTTCTTAAAACAGCATAAGAAATAAACAGACAAGGGTGTTCTCTACGGAGAGCACCCTTTTTGGCTTTATAAGAAATGTTCGCAAGCGACTCTCTATTTGCACAGAGCACTTAGTTGTCATGCATATGAGAAAAAGCTCCGGTGGATCTTTTTTGAGTAAAAGCAAGCCAGAGGAGCAGCTTGAATGGAACTTAGAGCGGGCCGGCTGTAGGCGTTTTCTTATAATAGGGGGTTGTTTTATGGCGGTACAGCATCAGAAGTCCACGGACGCATAGTTCTGTGGCCATGGCAATCCACACACCCTGAAGTCCGAGCGGGCCAACCAGAAGCGTAGCCAGTCCGATTCGTACGATCCAGATGCTTCCAAGATTCATCAGACTTGGGACAAAGGTATCCCCGGTTCCGCGCAAAGCACCGGCAGCCACAATGGAGATTCCATACAAAGGCTCTGCCAGAAGTCCGATCCGCAGAACCCGTGCGGCAAGCTGACGGACATTGGGATCGGGTGTAAGAATACGGAACACATAAGGGCACAGGAACATCATCAGAAGTCCGGTCATCCCCATAAAAACAGCACCCATAACGGTACAGATGACCCCATACCGCCGGGCAAGAGTATCTTTCTTTGCACCAATGCTTCTGCCGACTAAGGTGGTAGCGGCAGATCCGATACCATATCCCGGCATATAACAAAAGCTTTCTGCGGTAATGGCGAAGGAATGAGCTGCAATTGCAACTGCACCCAGAGGAGCAATAATCATAGTCGATGCGACCTGTGCCCCGCTCATGGCAATTTCCTGAACAGCAACAGGAGTTCCGATTTTCAATGCCTTCTGCAGAATATTCCGTTCAAAGGATCCCTTTTCCCTACGATTCAGGGAAAGGGCGGGATTACAGAAATAGCAGCGCCATGCCATTGTGAGGCTGATTACGGCACACGCAAGAGCTGTTCCCATACCGGCGCCCATGACACCAAAGTGCGGAATCAGCAGGGTGTTAAAGATCACATCAAGAATACACATCGCAGCATTCAGGATACTTGGGGTAACCATATCCCCACTACATTGCAGGAATGAGGAGGACAGTGAATTTAACTGCGAAAAGGGAACCATCAGTGCAAATACCAGAAAATAAGCGGAGGAATTCCGGATAATATCCTCACTGCCGCCCAGCCAGATGGGGAGGTGCGGACTTAGTAAAATCCCGGTCAGACACAAAATTCCCGACAGACAGAAAGCAGTGAGAAGACCGTGCCGTTCCACATTGCGGGCTTCCTGTTCCTCACCGGCACCGATGTGGTGGGCAACCTGTACGGAAAATCCGGCAGAAACTGCATAAGTAACGCCCCCAAAGAGCCACGTCGTTGTGGAAACAAGTCCGATGGAAGCAGAGGCATTGGCTCCCAGTGCCCCTACCATGGCGGAGTCAATGTATTGCATCACAATTGTGGTAATCTGTGTCAGAATGGCAGGAAGGCTCAGCTTCCATACCTGTAAAATATGTTGTTTCAGTTCGTAAGAGTTCTGTTTCATAAGTATTGTAAGAAGGTAACTGTTCAGTACAGCAGTTTGTTAATAGGGTTATTTCCTGGTATCCATGCTGTCACGGAAATTGTGAACAGAGGATTCACGGAGGATCGCCCTTCGACCGTATCATATCCTGCCAGACCTGTCAAGCCGTGCCGGGATGCCTGTAACTTTCCAAGTCTTTTAATCAATTCCCCGGTCGGTACAAATAGGAAATCACATAATTTTCACAAAATCTTTGTTCTTTTATCGCAGGAGTCGGAAAAACAGGAAGACGTTCAGGGAGGTGAGGAAGATGCTGGCAATTTATAAAAAGGAATTCAGATCAGTTTTTGTCAACAGCACCGATCCGGGTTTCGGATATTGTGCTGGGTAAGTTTTATGCACTGGCCACATTGCTATTCATCCCGGTTGCGATTATCAGTATTTATCCTCTGGTTCTGGGTGCGTTTGGTGAGATTTCTTTAGCAGAAACCTATCTGTCGGTCGGGGCATTTTTCCTTTACGGTCTTTCCTGTATTACAATTGGAGAATTTGTGTCCTCCATTACGGAAAGCCAGATGATCGCAGCAATTATTTCCTTTGGCATTCTGTTTGCAGGCTATGTAATGAATGCAATGCCTAAGCTTTATATGGTGACCGGACATGGCGAGCTCGAACAGGACTCTGACTTTACGGGCATCCTGCAAAAGGCGAACATCGATACGCAGACGGTTAATCTGATGGATTATGATGCAGTTCCGGAGGACGCGATGGCTGTATTTGTGAATGCACCGACTGAGGATCTGTCTTCGGATGATGCACAGAAGATTTTGAATTACCTGAATAACGGTGGTGATATTTTTATTAATACGGCCTATACCGGAAAGGATATGCCGAATCTGAATAAGCTGCTTGATTTCTACGGGGTTATCACTGAGGCTGCAGTTGAAGATACTACCGAAGACACCGCCGAATATATCACCGAGGCTGCAGCTGAAGATGACACCGCCCAGGGTACAGACGGGGAAAATGCAGAAACCATCAGACAGGTCAATCAGGATACGGTATCTGCGTACCTGGACGATATCTGTGCATTTACGGCAAAGCAGGAAATTACCGATGTGACGGATTATTCGGATTATGGAATCAGTGATGAATCCGATACGGTCACCTTACAGCTTGCCAATGATCTGTATGTATTCCGGATCGGAGATTACAATTCCCTCGCAGGCGGATATTATCTTACGGTCAATGACGGCAGCAGTGTTTACCTGATTGACAGTAGTACCTATTATCTGCTGCATAAGGATTCTTCGTATTTTGAAGCGGCGGATGAGGAAGAGAGCACGGAAGCCGCAGATCAGGAATAAATATCTCAGATCAGGGATAACTCAGATCAGGGATAACTCAGGTCAGGAATAACTCAGAGCGGGAAGCTCTACTGCGATGGTGGTGCCCTGCTTTGAGCTTTCCGCTACCCGGACGGATCCGCCATGGAGGTCTGCAATTTCCCATACCAGAGAAAGCCCCAGTCCTGCACCGCCGTATTCCCGGCTGCGGGATTTGTCTACCCGGAAAAAGGGCTGGAAGATACTCCGCTGAAATTCTGCAGGAATGCCACATCCGGTGTCGGTCACATAAATGTGGATATTCGTATCCTCCCGGGTTACACAAACCCGGACGGAACCGTTCGTGCGGTTGTACTTGATGGCATTTTCTGTCAGGTTAAAGAGCAGCCGGTAGATTAAGGCATCGCTGCCAGTCATGACACCATCGCCATCCTGCTCCAGCGTGATGCCGCGCTTCTCAGCCAATGGAGCAAGATCTGTAAAGATTTCCTCAATCATTGGAGCAAGATGGATCTGATCATTACGTGCCACCTGTTGAAGACTGCTCATTTCCAGAAGTGTCTTTGACATCTGGGTCAGACGTTCCGTCTGTTCTCCCAAAAGCCGGAGAAATTCTGCTGTTTCCGCATTGATATCGGGATGCTCTGCGGAAAACAGCTCCAGCTGGGCCTGCATGAGCGCAAGGGGGGTACACAGCTCATGGGCAGCATTACCGGTAAACTGCCGCTGGGCTGCAAAGGCCTGATTCAGCCGGTCCAGCATCTGATTAAAGGAATGACTCAGCCGGTAAAACTCCGGCAGAAGATTTTCATTCATTTTCATGTCTGTAAGATTGTTGATCTGTACCTTTTCTACCTGCGCAGAAAAGCTGCGTAAGGGCTTTAAGGCATGTCCACTGACAAAGTAGGCCAGAATTCCGCTCAGTACGATCACGATAGCGGTAATATACCAGTTGGTTATACAGAAGCTTTCCTGAGCTCCATAGATGATGATGGTGAGATCCTGATCCTGATCTACCGTTTCAGGATCGAAAAAGTCTGTCTCTCCCTCCGGGGTTAAGTCCTGAAGAGATTCACCGATGGAATCCATATAATGGATGCCTGAGCTGCACAGCAGAAGCTCCATGGAAACACAGGCAATACCAATGAGCAGGACGGTCATGATCGTGATACGCCATTGCAGGGATAATTTTTTCATATGGTATCACCTCCAATCAGATAGCCTTCTCCGATACGGTTATGGATGGGATCATAGCCCAGTCCGGAGCGTAGCTTTTTGCGCAGGGAAGAGATATGCACCCGGATGGAGTTGCTGAAATTGTCTACACTGTTGTCCCAGACATGCTCCATCAGCTCCTCCTGACTCACCGGCCGTCCCTGATGTACCATCAGGTATTCCAGAATGCCGGTTTCCTTACGTGTAAGAGAGAGGCTCTGTCCCTTTACGCTGGCAGCTCTTGTACGTGTATCGAAGGTCAGATCTTTGCAGGTAAGAAGTACATCCTGTTGGGTGAACTGCCGCAGGGTCAGGCTGCGGATCCGCGCTTCCAATTCTGCCAGGTGAAAGGGCTTGGCCAGATAGTCGTTGGCTCCGGCATCCAGTCCGGCCACCTTATCCTCCACTCCACTCCGGGCAGAGAGGATCAGAACCCGCGTTTCGTGGTCAGTCTGCCGTAAAGTACGCAGTACCGTCATGCCATCTTTGCCGGGCAGGTTCAGATCAAGCAGTACCAGATCATAGTGTTCCGTATATAACAGCTCCAGTGCTTCTTCTCCATCGTGACAGAAGTCTACGCTATAGGCAAGACGGCGCAGGTCACGGACAATGGTTTCGCACAGGGCACGTTCATCTTCAATTACTAACAGGTGCATGAAAGAAGTCCTCCTTCTTATTATAATAAGAATCTTGTGATCAGAATCTGATAGAACAGTTCAGTAACATTATATCAAAGATAAATAAATTCCGCGTTAAATTTCTATTCTTAACAGAAACTTTAATTTCCATATGCTATACTGGGATCATACCTGCAGCAGAAGGTGTAAGATAACAATAAACCTTTGCCGGCAGGATGGATCATTCCTTACAGATCGTAAGGGGTATCCGCCATAAATATATTGTAGTAGAAAGGATAAGAACAACACATGAAAAAAAGAAATTCAGCCGGCAGACTGCTGGCAATACTACTTGTTGCTTTGCTGGTGCCGGCTATGACAGCCTGCAGCGCAAAGGATGGAGATCAGATGACAGAGCAGACAGAACAGACAGAGCAGAGTGAAACCGGCTCTGTCACGAGTGACGAACCGCAAAACGAAGAGGAAGCGCTTGCTCTGTACAGGGAACTGATGGAGCAGGAGAACAAAATCCTCTCAGAGAATACAGATCTCTGGGAAAAGGTGTATCTGGAGGCTGACAAGGGAATGGCCATGCTTGAGGATGGGAAAAACTACGGTGAATTTCTGCTTAAGACCATTGAAGCAGCGAAGGATCAGTTTACAGAGGAGGAGCTGAAGACGCTTCAGAGTGAGGCGGAGAAGATCAGTGAGCTCGAAAGCAGACTGACGATGCTGGAGGAAAAATATCCGGAGGTTGCCCAGAAATATCTGGATAGCGGAATGAGCATGGAGGCAGACAGCGATGATGCGGACAGCGGAATGAGTATGCCGGCAGACAGCAGTGACAGCAGCGACAACAGCACGGAGACGTCATCCGATGACAGCAATGCACAGAAGTTCCCTGACTTTGAGGGAAAGGATCTGGACGGAAATGAAGTAAAGAGCAGTGAGCTGTTTGCAGGTAATGCCGTTACGGTTGTGAATTTCTGGTTCACCACCTGTGGACCCTGTGTGGGTGAGCTTTCAGAGCTGGATGCACTGAATAAGGAGCTTGAAGGAAAAGGAGGAGCGCTGATCGGCGTGAATTCCTTTACACTGGACGGTAATGAGAACGAAATTGCAGAAGCTAAGGACGTGCTGGCAAAGAATGGTGCAGCTTATCAGAACGTGTACTTTGCGTCTGACAGCGAGGCAGGAAAATTTACAATGAATATTTATGCCTATCCGACTACGTATGTGGTTGACCGCAACGGCAACCTGGTAGGTGATCCTATCGTAGGTGCCATCACGGAAAAGAAGCAGAAGAAGATGCTTGAGGAACTGATTGATCAGGCACTTGCAGCCGATCAGCAACAATAGTTGATAGAGCCTTACCTTTCGTGCTAAAATAGTAACGGTTCAGAGCAACCGCAAGCTGCAGATTACACGGAAACAGAGGTCGAAATGCCGGAAGAAACAACACATAAGCGCCGCGTGCGTTATAAGGGAACACATCCCAGAACATTTGAAGAAAAGTATAAAGAGCATGATCCTGAGAAATATGCCGATACAGTAGCAAGGGTAATTGAGAAGGGTAGTACTCCCGCAGGAATGCATATTCCCATCATGGTAAAGGAAATCCTGGAATTCTTACAGATCCGTCCGGGACAAAAGGGACTGGATGCAACACTTGGCTATGGCGGACACACCCGGAAGATGCTGGAAAAGCTGACAGAGGTGTCAGGAACATCAGAGCTGACAGATGAAGTCTATATAAAGGATGACATTCAGACAATGGATGATTCATGGGAAAATCCAGAGGAGAATTCAGAGGACAATTCAAGGGATAATCCAGCGGACAATCCGGAGGACAACTCAAGGAATAATCCAAAGGACAATTCAGAGGAAGTGCTTAGAGAGAAAGCTCCGGAGGGACATCTGTATGCACTTGATGTTGATCCCATTGAAATTGTAAAGACCGGAGAACGGCTTCAAAAGGCAGGATATGGAGAAGAAATCCTTACGATTCTTCAACAGAACTTTGCCAATCTGGAAACGGTAGCCAGGGAATATGGTCCGTTTGACTTCATGTTGGCGGATCTTGGTGTGTCCTCCATGCAGGTTGATGATCCGAAAAGAGGCTTTTCCTATAAGGCGGACGGGCCACTTGATCTGCGACTTGATCCACAGCACGGGATTCCGGCTTCACAGAGACTTCGGGAGCTTAACAGGGAGGAACTGATCGGAATGCTGGTGGAAAATTCCGATGAACCCTATGCAGAGCAGATTGCATCCCAGATCTGCAAAACATTCAAAAAGGGAGGAAGCATGGATACCACAACGGCATTACGTGAGGCTATTGAACGTGCATTGTGTTTTCTTCCGGAGAATAAAGAAAAGAAGGATATTTTAAAGAAGACCTGTCAACGTGTATTTCAGGCACTGCGTATTGATGTGAACAGTGAATTTGAAGTTCTGGAGGCGTTTCTGAATGCCCTTCCTGAGGCATTGGCGGATGGAGGAAGAGTGGCAATCCTTACGTTCCATTCCGGAGAAGACCGTCTGGTAAAAAAGGCATTCCAGCAGTACTATCGGGAAGGAATTTTTGAAGAGATTGCAACAGATGTCATCCGTCCCACTGCGGAAGAATGCCGTCAGAACGGTCGTGCCCGGTCAACCAAGATGCGCTGGGCCATCCGTGCAGGACGGTAAATTATCTAGTACAGCGAAAAATAAGTTTCTGATACATTGACGCCGAATGATTGTTTCATATGCAAGGCGGAGGAATGAGGCGTAGCGGTGGCTACGTCGATTGACGACAACGTAACAGATGAAAAATCAGGCAAGTCAAGGTGTCAGTTATTTATTATTCGGTGTACTAGTAACAGTACAATCATTTATTCATACAGAATAGTAATTTTATATGGCGAAGTAACCACATGAGGTAAACTACGCTGCGCGATAGCCTGGCTGGGCTGTAGCGCAGCTTTTGTTTTCACGAAATTATTTCAAGCCACTCCGTTTCTGGTGTGATCAGCTGCCATGAGATTTCCAGGAACCATTCTGTCATAAGATTTCCAGGAACCACTCTGTCATGAGATTTGCAGGAACCATTCTGCCATGAGATTTGTAAGAACCATACTTCCACAAGATTTGCAGGATCAGTTCTTGACATAATGTATGACACACAGTATAATATATTAAAATAATGGTGTGCGATACACAATACTGTGTGATTAATATTTACATTTTAAGAAACGATAATTTGAAAGATAATTTGAAGGGGGAAATAGGGTGAATTGTGATGAAATTGTTTCAGGATTAATTTTGGAATTCCGAAGAGGAACACTCATCATGGTAGTGTTGGCACAACTGAATAAACCAATGTATGGATATTCACTGGTAAAGGAATTAGAGGGAAAAGGTATTCCGATAGAAGGCAACACATTATATCCTTTACTGAGAAGACTGGAGAGTCAGGGGCTGCTAAAAAGTGAATGGGAAACTGACGCAGCGAAGCCGAGAAAATATTATATCATCACGGAAGACGGGAAGCTGGTTTATAAAAAAATAAAGGCACACTGGGAAAAGTTTTCCCGGTCAATCAATGCGCTTATGGAGGAAGAATAGATGGTAAAAAATGATTTGATCGACAGATATATTTATGCAGTTACAAAACATATGAAATCTGCCATGAAAAAGGATGTGGCAGCGGAATTAGAGACAATCATACAAGATATGCTGGAGGAGCGCTGCGGGGATGTTACTCCAACTGAGCGTGATATCAAGGTTGTCCTGACGGAACTGGGAACTCCGGCTGAGCTTTCTTCGAAATATAAGGGTGAAACCCAGGATTGTCTGATTGGACAGCCATATTACAGTTTATATGTGTATGTACTGAAAATTGTGACGGCCTGCGTCAGTGGGGGAATGCTGCTTGCTCAAATTATGGCAGCATTAACATCGCATACGATCTGGTATATAGCGATCTATCATACTATTGGCGGAATTTTGGGCGGTATATTGACGGGATTTGCATTTGTGACATTGTTGTTTGCATTCTTTTATAAAAAAGGAATCAAGGTGGATGGGTTAAATGATGGAATAGATAATTTGCCGCCTGTTCCACAGAAGCGGAATCGAATTTCGAAAGCAGATGCGATTGCTGGCATTATTTTTTCGGTTATCTTTACAATTGTATTTCTTGTATGTCCACAGATTTTATGCATTGCATTTGTGAAAAACGGGGTCGATGTGTATGAACCGCTTTTTAATCTGGAATACATCAGACAAACATGGTATCTGATTCTTGCATTTGGAATTCTGGGTGTTGCAAAGGACAGTGTGAGACTTATTGATGGCAGCTATACCAAAAGAGTGATGCTTACTACCATGATCACCAATATTATTGATGGTGCATTAACCACCATCTGGTTGTTAAATGATAAGGTTATGAATCAAGATTTTTTCGATGGTATTGAGCATTTGTTCGGAAAAGATGCAGAAGTTATTTCGCAGGTTTTTATACACTTTAACATGGTATTTCTTGCAATCATCATTTTCGCGTTAACAATTGATTGCATTGAGACAGTTGTAAAAACAGTAAAATACAGTCATCAATAGGAAAAGAATTTCAGAAGGATCATAAAGCTCCATTTACAAATAATAGCAGCAGTTTTCCTGATTTTGAGACGAAAATTTTAGAAACTATTAAATGTAAATGGAGCTATTTTACTTAAGCGGGCCGGGTATTTTTGTATTTTCCCACATTTCTTTTGTCATAATGTTTGTATGACAAATCCGGGTCTCATTTAATAAAGGCACAGGAACGGCATCGCAGGTATGATGGTACTGAAAGCCAAGCTTTTCCTGTACTCTTTTTGACTTCTGGTTTCCCTCATAGTAACCACACCAGATCGTTGTCATGCCAAGCTCCTCGAATCCTCTTCGAAGAAGCTCTCTGGCAGCCTCCGGCATATAACCTCGTCCCCAGAAGGGCTTACCCAGTTCATGGCTAATTAAAGGTAACAAAAAGAAAGGAAAAGCACAATCCAGACGGTATCAGCGGCAGGCTACAAGAATAAATTGTGATTTCACAAGATTGGTGCTATAATAAGAGAAAAGTTCC
>OGXI01002721.1_pt1 | contig 12920 bp, 9 predicted proteins | sample 1576221 | NCBI WGS metagenome assembly OGXI01 (sample SAMEA3541523, study PRJEB24748) | human gut metagenome | biome: human gut; feature: human-associated habitat; material: faeces | place: China | collected 2012
ACAAGAATGCAAATTATTGATTATGTATGGAAAGATAGCGAAGAAACTCCTTATGCTAAAATTTTTGAGACAATCCAAAACACAGTTACTGAGCCTTCCGCTATTCAGAATGCTACTATTACAGATGTAATTGATCCGAGATTTGTAATTCTTGATAAAGATGGAAAGGCTATCACAGCGGATCAGTTAAAGGATGGAAAAACAGTCCAAGTTAATGACGGAACAGTTTATCTTGATGCTAAGGGAAATCAGTGTATTAAATGGGAAGGACAGACAATTCCTAATAAAAAGGAAAATGAAGCCGGCAATGCTTGTTGGAGTAAATCTATTAAAGTAAAAGCCAAAGATGATTACATCGGTGGCAACAATGTTCCAACCAACGTATCACCGGATTCAAAGATTTCTACAGGATATGGAGATGCAATTTTACCACAGCCAACAGTTAATGTAAAAGCAGATCTGACAGTGGATAATCTTGAGAAGGTTATTTTCTTAGGAGATCCAACACCGACAGCTGATTTACCAGATTCTATGTTGAGTTCTATTTTGCAGAAAAGCAAAAACTATGTCTATAATGAGACGACTAAAGAACTGGAGCCAGTACGGGTAACTAGAGATGATCTTACTTGTAGTTGGGCGAAAGATGAAACATTTGGAAATGATAAACTTACTGATTTGGAGAGTATGGCAGGGGATCATCCAACAGAAGATCCTACTAGATATTATCTAAAAGTAACGTATAATGCTGGTGAACCGACAGAGACAGTTGACACAAAGCCAGGTAGTACAGAAAATACAGGTGGGCATATTGCTGGTGGAAAGACTCACACAGTAACCGCTATAAATAGCGACACTAAGAATTATCCAAGTAAAGAATATGGAGTTTATACAATCCATATTATCAAAGGTCAGATTCAGATTACTAAGAAGCTTGAAGATGCTGCAAAGAAAGAGGGAACATTTACCTTTAATATTTATAAAGGTAGTGCAGATGAATCAAATCTTGTAAAAACAGTAACTGCGACTGTAAAAGCTGGGAATACCGACGCTAAGTTCACTATGGGGAATAATGAATCCGAAAAAGCCATTGTTGCCGGGTTGGCTCGTGGTGAGTATATTGTGCAGGAAGTAAGCCTGAGTGGTTATCAGTTTTTAGATGCAAGTAATGATTCAAAGGTAACTAATTGTAAATCTGAAAAGAGTAAAGATATCAAAGATATCAAATTTACAATTGGTACAGACAACGATAACAAAAATGCATTAGAGGCTGAAGCACTGAACGTTGGAAGTGTTGATTATGCAAATTATGCAGGTCCAGGATGTGTTGGTAAAGTTGATTATACTAACAAAGAAACTGTGGCTAATGTAGATTTTGTAAAAGTTGATGCGGCAGATAATAATATAACGATTAATGGAGCAATGTTTACACTTTATAAAGCGGATGAAAGCTGGACTAAAGGTGACAAAGTCAAAGCTGTGACATCTGAAAATGGTGGAACATTTGGATTTGAAAAATTGCTTCCAGGTAATTATCTGTTAAATGAAACAAAAGCAGCTACAGGCTATTCGTTAGTAACTGAGCCTTGGAAAATCGTCATTAAAAATAACGGAGAAGTTACAGTTACAAAGAATGACGGAAAAACAGTAATAGTAAAGAATTCTGATGAGAGATATAAGATTGAAAATGCAAAGGTATATTCCTTACCAGAATCCGGTGGTCCGGGAACCTATGGATTTACAATCAGTGGTGTAGCGATTCTTGCAACTGCACTCCTGTTGTTTATAAATAATAAACGAAGGGAGGAAGAAGCAAAGAGATCGTAACACATTAATTGTAAATGGCCGATGAAGGGCGAAAAAGAAAAATGCAGAGAAAGAAAGGAGCAAACCTTATGAAAAATTTATTTAAAAAGATTGGTGCATTATTAGTGGCAGCGGTTATGGTACTGTCCATGTGCACAGCAGTATTTGCAGATGGAAATGCAAATGTTGTAATTAAACTTAAAGATTTTGAAAATGCACAAAAAGTTGAGTATATGCAGATCATTCAAAAGGATGAGAGCACAACTTCTGGTTGGGCATTTATGAATGGAGCAGGAAAATGCTTTACAGATGCATTAAAACTTGCAGATTCCTCTGATGCACAGCAGAAAGTTATCTGGGGATTAATTCAGTTTCAAAATGATACTGTTGTTTTACCGACTGGCGTAACAGCAGCAACTGTAACAGCAGCAGATATTGACTTAGCATTAAGTAAAGTTGCAGGACTTCCTGGATTCACAGAATTAACAGATAAGACAAAAACAAAAATTGAAGTAAATAAAGCTGGTATTTATGCAATTAAAGCAGAAGAAGAAGGTTATACTTATAAAACAGCAACTGCTTATGTAGGATTTGGCGAGCCATATCCAGCGTTAGCAAGTACAGAAGTAGCTGCTAAAAAATCTTCAACATCTGTAGATAAAACAACAGCAGATGAAGATCATGTAGTAGCAATTGGAGATATTGTAACTTATACAATTGAAGCACACGTACCTTTTATTGATGCAGCAAATACAGAGAACAGAACATTTACAATCACTGATAAAATTACTGGTGCTGATTATTATTTAACTGGTACTGATTCTGTTAGTAGTGTAAAAATGGAAGGTACAAATAATCAGGTTGGTAGCATCGTTGTAGATCCTAAAGATGCAACAAAATTTACTGTCAATTTAAATAGCTTAGTTGCGTCTAAAGATAATCCAAATGCTGGAAAGAAAATCACAGTTACTTATACTGCGAAAGTAAACGCATTAACCGTAGAGAACAAAGCAGGCAGTCATGTAGCAAATATAGAGTACGGCGCAAACAATGTTCCTGTTAAGGTATTTACCGGAGAAATTACTTTAACGAAATATGGTGATAATAAGGAAAATAACGTATTAGCAAGCGCTGAATTTGAAGTATATAAAGATAATGCAACTACACCATTAAAGTTCAAACAGCAGGAGAATGGAAATTATAGATACGCTCCAGATGCAAAAGATGCAACTACCACTGTTATAACTAATGGAGAAGGTAAAATTGTTGTAGAAGGTTTAGACGTTGGTTCTTATCATTTTAAAGAAACAAAAGCACCAACAGGATATTCTATCAATACAGATGGTAAAACAATTGAGCTTACTCAGACGGGTGTAGCTACAGCGATTATTAAAAATAGTGATAAGTTAAATGATACCAAACTCAACTCCCTTCCAGCCACAGGTGGCATGGGAACATACCTCTTCACTATCATCGGTGTTGTAGTTATGGCTGGCGCTGCTGGTGCTTTCTTCATCAGCCGCAGAAAAGGATCTGAGGAGTAATCGTTTGATTGCCGGATCGATTCAATTCAAAAATTATTTATAAGCAACGACAAAGCAAGTATTAAAATAAAGTAGTAAATCTTTTACCGCCCGGCCCTTTCGGGGGCCGGGAGTGGTAAATACAACAGTATGGAGAAACCTATGAGAAAGAATAAGAAGAAAAATTATATTGGACTTGGTTTGCTGTTTCTGATAGGGTTGTCCATACTGCTGTATCCAATGGTCAGTGATGCCTGGAACCGGTACAGGGACAGCCTGCTGATCAGTAATTATAGCAGCAGTGTTTCTTCGGATGATAATTCGGAGAAGATTGACAGTATGTGGAAGGCAGCTCAGGAGTATAACGAACAGATCAAGCAGGAAAGTGTGCCGGATGCTTTTTCCGTGAGGGATGGACAGACGGACAGTACATATGAGTCTCTTCTGAACCTGAATGGTGATGGAATGATGGGGTATGTGGAGATTCCTGTGATCGATGTGAGCATTCCAATCTATCATTACACGACAGATGAGTCTCTGGAGAAGGGCGCCGGTCATTTGTTCGGCAGCAGTCTTCCGGTTGGCGGCAAGAGTACCCATTGTATTTTGTCGGCACACAGAGGACTTCCAAGTGCGAAACTTTTTACAGATCTGAATCTTGTGGAAGAGGGAGATGTTTTTTACCTGCATGTGCTGGGTAAGACGCTTGCTTACGAGGTGGATCAGATTCTTACCGTTCTTCCGGAGCAGACAGAGTCTCTGGGTATCACGGATGGGGATGATTATGTAACGCTGGTTACGTGTACGCCTTATGCGGTGAATACGCACAGACTTCTGGTGAGGGGACACAGAGTTCCGATGAAGGCTGCGAAGGCGGTTCAGAAAACAGAGAAGAAGGTTACCGGAATCACCAATCCGACGCTTCCGATGCTTGCTCTCTGTGTTGTGATCGGAATTGTGATCGCGGTGATCCTGGTTGCCGGTATCAATTCTGTTCAGAACAAAAAACGACGCAGGAAATGATTTATGGCTAAAAAGAAAAAAAAGAAAAAGAGTAATGTTGTCCTGAACATCATTATTGCCCTGGTGTTTCTGGTGGGGGCGGGGGTGTTCCTTTATCCTACGATCAGTGATATGTGGAACCAGTACCGTAACGCCCAGCTGGTCAGTAAGTACGAGGAAGCGGTAACGGAGCTTTCGGACAACGACTATGACAGGCTGTGGAAAGAGGCGAAGGAGTATAATGCCGAGCATCCGGTGAATGCCATTGTAGATGCTTTTGAGGAAGAGGATACTTATGAGCTGAGTCATCCTTATGACGGAGTCCTAGATCCTAACGGTGACGGACTGATGGGCAGTATCGAGATCCCAAAGATCAAAGCGAAGCTGGCTATCTATCACGGACTGAGCAAGACCGTGCTGGAAAAGGGTGTGGGCCACGTGGAGGGCACCAGTCTTCCTATCGGAGGCAAGAGCACCCATGCGGTTCTGGCGGCGCATCGAGGTCTTCCTAACGCAAAGCTTTTTACAGATCTGGATCAGATGGAAAAGGGAGATATTTTTATCCTGCATATTCTTGGCAAGAATCTGGCCTACAAGGTGGATCAGATCAAGACGGTGCTTCCGGATGAGACCAGTGACCTGGATATTGTTGAGGGCGAGGATCATGTGACACTGGTTACGTGTACGCCTTATGCGGTGAATACCCACAGACTTCTTGTTCGTGGTATTCGGACGAAGTATGTGGAGGAAGAAGTTACTAAGAATGACGAAACGATTCCGCAGAAGCTTGCGGTTGTGGATCCGAAGAGGGTTCTTGCCGGCGGTGCGGCAGCGCTTGTTATTCTGATTCTGCTGATTTACCTGATTGTCCGCCGCAAGGATAAAAAACGCAGAATGAAACAGCTTTCAGAAAGGAAAGAGGAGGCAGAGAGCGATGAAAAATAGAAGAAAGCAAGGAAAAATATTCCGGAGCCTTCTGGCTGTTCTGATGCTGACGGCTATGCTGGTCACGAGTGTTTTGCAGCCGGTTTTCGCCGGGGATTATGTAGCTGGAACAAAGGGTAATCTGACGTTGACGGTTCAGCAGGCGGATGAGGAGGGAAACCAGACTCCGCTGCCGGATGTAGGGCTGACAATCTACAAGGTTGGCAGTGTGAATTTTGATGGCAATGTGCATTTCGTGTTGGATGAGGCACTGGCTGCCGCAGCAATCGATTTTGATTCCATCACGACGGCTGATGGCTGGTATGAAGCGGCAGAGAAGCTGGCGGCTATGATCGTCAGCGGAAGCGTGGATGTGTGGGGTATGTCCAAGTCCTCTGATGCAGAGGGGAATATGACTTTCGCTGATCTGGCTGAGGGTATGTACCTGGTGGTGCAGACAGATGGAAACAGTGATGTTAGTGGTGTTACGGTTTCACCGATGCTGATCTCCGTTCCTTTTGCAGATCAGGAGCAGGGCTGGATGTACGATGTACAGGCTTATCCGAAGTCTGTAAGTAATCCGCAGAAGCATACACAGATCCAGGTTACGAAGAGGATCTATAATGTTGATGAGAACGACAATGTGATTCCTCTGGAAACGAAAGAGGATGTAACTTATAAGGTTGGCGTTTTTTCGGATCAGGAAGGTACGATCCCGTTCCGTGATGATTATTTACAGGATATCCATATCCAGAATGCTTCCAGTGGTACAGCTACATGGACGGATGTTCCGGATGGCACCTATTATGTATTTGAGCTGGATGAGGATGGAAATCCTCTTCAGCAGAATACGAAGATCAAGGTGGATGAAGAGAATCTTTACTACTACAATGTAACGAAGCCGAATGGTGAGAGTGAAGAGAAGTCCAATCAGGTTGTGATCGGTGGAGATAGTGGTGTTACTGAGGCTGCGGCTTATGTAAATAACTATTATACAAAGATTTCCGATGTATTTAGCCGTAACGGATATATCAACATTAAGAAGAATGTGATGATCGATGGTGTTGCTTCTTCTGTGGATGATACGTTCTATGCAGGTGTGTTCTCCACTGAGAGTAACGGTGAGCTGACGCTTGAGAAGGTAGTGACTCTGAAACAGAATGGTAGTGTTCAGGTAACAATGGAGCTTCCAACAGATCAGGAGATCAACAGTGTTACTTATACTGTTCTGGAGACGGATAAGGATGGAAATCCGGTTGATGATGATACCTTTAAGTATACAGTTACCGGTCAGGGTGAGGTTACCCTGAATAATGATAACAGATTTACTGTAACAAAGGAGATCACCAACAGTCTTTCTTCCGAGCCGACACCGATTCCGACTGCTACACCTGGAGCAAATCATGGTGGAAATGAGCGGATCACTCCGATCCCGAATAATGGTACAGCGGGCGGAACTGCTCCGAACGATACCAGCGGTACAGCAAGACGTTCTGTAAAGACCGGCGATGATACACCGATCGGCGTATGGGTTGGAATCCTTGCAGCAGCGATCATTGTTGGCGGTGGTGCAGCTTATGGAGTTAAGAGAAAGAAGAAAAAATAAATAACGGATCGTTCTGAAGGATGATCGATGGAAGAACCGGGCGATGTGGACGCCCGGTTCTTTTTTTGGAATATTTACGTTCTGTTGGGACTGTAAAATGTTATAATGGTTAATAATTTTTTTTATGCAAATCGCAGAACTGATAGTGAGTGATAATGTAAGAGAGGTGGATGATATGAAAAGGGACCCGTTTGAAGAGTATCTGAAAGAATCGGAACCGGATAAGGCAAATAAGGGGTATGCGTGGAGTACTGCAATCGGTCTTCAGGCTGTTGATGGTCTTAAAACATCGGAATATCTGATCGATACTGCTATTCAGAATATCGAAGGTAAGATCACAATGAGAGAAGCGCAGGAGCTTATCAACAGTTACTATGAGGAACGTCCGGCACATTTTTCCGATGAGGAACGGACGGAGGAAGCAGATAAGGTATCTTCGCGGATCGCAGGACTGCTTTCTGAGACAGCATTTTCATTTTCACCTAATGAATATATTTCAATCCACAGAAAGCTTTTTATGGGGATTTACAGTCATGCAGGGAAGATCAGAGATTATAATATTACGAAAAAGGAATGGGTGCTGGATGGTGCAACGGTTATGTATGGCAGTGCTTCAGAACTGTTAGCCACGCTGGAATATGATTTTTCTCAGGAGAAGGCGTTCAGCTATAAGGGGCTTTCCATGGAGGAGATCATTCATCATCTTGCTGTTTTTATTTCAAGATTGTGGCAGATCCATATTTTTGAAGAGGGAAATACGAGAACCACGGCAGTATTTTTTATCAAGTATCTGCGAATGCTTGGTTTTACGGCAACTAATGATATTTTTGCGGAGAATGCATGGTATTTCCGAAATGCGCTTGTTCGTGCCAATTATACGAATCTGCAGAAAGGGATCTATGAGACAACAGAGTATCTGGAAGTTTTTCTGAGAAATCTGCTTTTGGGCGAGAGGAATGAGCTTCATAATCGAAATCTGCATATCAGTGGAGTACTGAATACTGGAAAAGTGGATATTGGGGATGAGAAAGTGGATATTGGGGATGAGAAAGTAGATATTGGGGATGAAAAAGTAGATATTGAGGATGGAAAAGTAGATATTGGAGATGGAAAAGCAGAGGTTGGATGTGAAAGCGGATATATGGGCGGTCCGAATGCAGAGATAGAGAAGCTTTTTTTGGAAAAGGGGATAGCTTTTTCTGCAAAAACTACAGGGCATATTCTCAGATTGTTTGAGGTGGTCGGGTATGACAGGATTTTTAATAAGACTGTGGTTAAAGAACTGATCGGACTGAAGGATTCCGGTGCTTCAAAGTTTCTTTCCAAATTGGTACATGCAGATGTTATTGGAACAGTCCCTGGCTATGGAAAGGGAAAATACCGGTTCAAAAAGTAACGGGTGATATTTTTTATCGAAAATTGCTCTTGACATTTTGGTATGATAAGTATATTGTATGTGTTGCAGTAAATTTCATAAAAGATAGCCTTTTATTCAGAGTGGTGGAGATACAAAGGATCTGTGAAGCCACGGCAACCCCGGATAACCCAGGAAGGTGCCAACCTGAGCGAGCAATCGAACAATAAGAGGATTGTTTACAGAATTTAAACAGTCCGGATTGTACGGGCTGTTTTTTATGTATATAACCATTGTTTTATTACAAAAGGAGAAGATCATGGAGAAAATTTTATTTACATCTGAATCTGTAACTGAGGGTCATCCTGACAAGGTCTGCGACTCTATTTCCGATGCGATCCTTGATGCTATGATGGCACAGGATCCGATGAGCCGTGTTGCATGTGAGACTGCTACTACAACAGGTCTTGTACTTGTTATGGGCGAGATCACAACCAAGGCTAATGTTGATATCCAGAAGATCGTTCGTGATACTATCCGTGAGATCGGATATGACAATGCGGATTATGGCTTTGACGCAGATACCTGTGCGGTTATCACATCACTTGACAAGCAGTCCACAGATATCGCTATGGGTGTTGACAAGGCTCTTGAGCAGAAAGAGGACGATATGAATGAGGACGAACTGGATTCCATCGGTGCCGGTGACCAGGGTCTTCAGTTTGGTTATGCTTCCAATGAGACTGAGGAGTATATGCCATATGCCATCAACATGGCTCACAAGCTTGCTCAGCAGCTGACAAAGGTTCGTAAGGACGGCACTCTGAAATATTTAAGACCGGATGGAAAGACTCAGGTTACTGTTGAGTATGATGAGGCCGGCAAGCCGAAGAGAATCGATGCTGTTGTATGCTCTACACAGCATGATCCGGATGTTACTCAGGAGCAGATCCATGAGGATATTAAGAAGTATGTTTTTGATGCGATCATTCCGGCTGATATGGTTGATGCGGATACGAAGTATTTCATCAATCCGACAGGTCGTTTTGTTATCGGCGGACCTCACGGTGACAGTGGTCTGACAGGTCGTAAGATCATCGTTGATACCTACGGCGGAACAGGACGTCACGGCGGCGGTGCTTTCTCCGGTAAGGATTGCACAAAGGTTGACCGTTCTGCTGCTTATGCTGCACGTTATGTTGCAAAGAACATTGTTGCAGCTGGTCTTGCTGACAAGTGTGAGATCCAGCTTTCCTATGCGATCGGTGTTGCGCATCCGACTTCTGTCAGTGTGAATACCTTCGGAACAGGTAAGCTTTCTGAGACTAAGCTTGTTGAGATCGTTCGTGAGAATTTTGATCTTCGTCCGGCTGGTATCATCAAGATGCTTGACCTTCGCCGTCCGATCTACAAGCAGACTGCTGCTTATGGTCATTTTGGCCGTACAGATGTTGATCTTCCATGGGAGCATCTGGACAAGGTTGAGACTTTGAAGAAGTATCTGTAAGAGAGTCAAAAAAAATATTTATATATCCTTTTGGCAGGAATATTGATTTTAAGAAATGCATATGATATAATGCCATTAGGCAAAAGAGATAGTAATAGTTCCAAAAGAACAAAGAGTGAAGCCCCCGGTAGTGCCAATACCGGGGGCTTCTTGCATGGTGAGATGGGGTTTTTTATAGAAAATTTAGAGATAGGGAATATAGTTTATGTTATAATACGTGTATGTGAATGTGTGAATTTATAAAGGACGGAGATACAGATGAAGTTAAAAACACGTATTATTGTGGGCTTCGTTGCGATCATCCTGCTGCCGCTGCTTCTTTTTTCCGCAAGTCTGTACGGGTTCAGCCAGACGCAGGCGAAGCATGTGCAGGAGAGCAGCAGCCAGGCTTCGGATTCCAGCCAGATGGTCTATGATATTTCGCTGGCGCAGTCTTCCAGCAGCCAGGTGAAGCTGATGGCCAAGGATATGATCCTGACCGCAACGATCATCCTTGTTTTTACTGCTTTGTCCGTGGGGCTGTGGATCTACAGGAGCATTGCGGTTCCGCTGGTGAAGCTTAAGAAGGCTACCAAGAACATCAAGGAGGGGAATCTGGATTTTGTGCTGGAGGTTGAGGGAAATGATGAATTTTCCCAGCTTTGCCAGGATTTTGAGGAGATGCGTAAGCGTCTGAAGGAGTCCACGGAAGAGAAGATCCTGATGGATAAGGAGAATAAGGAGCTGATCAGCAATATTTCCCATGACCTGAAGACGCCGATCACTGCGGTGAAGGGTTATGTGGAGGGAATCATGGATGGTGTGGCGGATACGCCGGAGAAGATGGACCGGTATGTGCGTACCATTTATAATAAGACCAATGAGATGGATCATCTGATCAATGAGCTGACCTTTTATTCCAAGATCGATACCAACCGTATTCCGTATACGTTCAGCAAGCTGAATGTGGAGGATTATTTTTCGGATTGTGCGGAGGAGCTTGGGCTTGAGATGGAGACCAGGGGGATCGAGCTTGTGTATGCCAATTATGTGGAGAAGGGTGTGCAGGTTATTGCGGATGGTGAGCAGATCCGCCGTGTGATCCATAATATCGTGAGTAATGCCATTAAGTATATGGAGAAGCCAAGGGGGATCATCCAGCTTCGGGTGAAGGATGTGGGTGATTTTATCCAGGTGGAGATCGAGGATAACGGCAAGGGTATTGCCGCCAAGGATCTGCCGTATATTTTTGACCGTTTTTACCGTACCGATGTTTCCAGGAATTCTTCCAAGGGAGGAAGCGGTATCGGACTTTCCATCGTAAAGAAGATCATGGAGGATCATGGTGGAAAGGTCTGGGCCACAAGCCGGCTGGGAATCGGAACGATCATGTATTTTGTTCTCAGAAAATATCAGGAGGTACCGATGAATGAGTAGGATTTTGATCATAGAGGATGAGGAAGCGATCGCGGATCTGGAGAAGGATTACCTGGAGCTTTCGGGTTTTGAGGTGGAGATCGAGAACCGTGGTGATACGGGGCTTGTACGTGCCATGAAGGAGGAGTTTGATCTGATCATCCTGGATCTGATGCTTCCGGAGGTGGATGGCTTCGATATCTGCCGGCAGGTCCGTGAGGAGAAGAATACGCCGATCATTATGGTTTCTGCCAAGAAGGATGATATCGATAAGATCCGCGGACTGGGTCTTGGTGCGGATGATTATATGACCAAGCCGTTCAGCCCAAGTGAGCTGGTTGCACGTGTGAAGGCGCATATGGAGCGTTATAACCGGCTGGTTGGTTCCAATGTGCATAAGAATGATGTGATCGAGATCCGTGGTATTAAGATCGATAAGACGGCCAGGCGTGTGTGGGTCAATGGTGAGGAGACGACGTTTACTACCAAGGAGTTTGATCTGTTGACTTTTCTGGCTGAGAATCCGAACAGGGTTTTTACAAAGGAGGAGCTTTTCCGGGAAATCTGGGATATGGAGTCTGTGGGGGATATCGCTACGGTTACGGTGCATATCAAGAAGATCCGTGAAAAGATCGAGTTTAATACGGCCAAGCCTCAGTATATTGAGACGATCTGGGGTGTGGGGTACCGGTTTAAGGTGTGAGCCTTCGGGAAAGGCTTCGGATGGGGCTGCTGCAGGTGTATGAGTGCAGATCGGAATGATGGTGTATGATCTGCCGGGTGCTTTTGAGAGGAGTGGAGATATGCCGCTGTCGAGGGAAAGAATTTATACGATAGAGGATATTTATGCTTTGCCGGAGGGTGAAAGAGCGGAACTGATCGATGGACATATTTATTATATGGCGCCGCCGAATACGATGCATCAGAGGATTTCAAGTATCTTGTCCAGAAAGATAGGTAACTATATAGATTCTAACAAGGGGAAATGTGAGGTGTTTGCCGCACCGTTTGCGGTGTATCTGGATGAGAAGACGAATACTTATGTGGAACCGGATGTTTCTGTTATCTGTGATCCGGATAAGCTGGATGACAGGGGATGCAAGGGGGCTCCGGACTGGATCATCGAGATCGTTTCTCCGGCGAGCAGGCGTATGGATTATTATACCAAGCTGTTTAAATACAGGACTGCCGGTGTGAGAGAGTACTGGATCGTGGATCCTGTGAAGAAGCTGGTAATGGTGTATGATTTTGAAAATGAGGATACGGAGCAGTATACATTTCAGGATTCGATCAAAGTGGGAATCTATGAGGATCTGAGGATCGATTTTGCTGAGATGTGATAAAAATGGAGGGGAATATCGTATGGTGATAGCCCCTCCTTGTTTTTAGGATGAAAAGGATGAACTATGGAAGACAGATTATACAAGAAACTGGAAGCGTACGGTAAGAGTGATTTTTATCCGTTTCATATGCCGGGGCATAAGAGAAATCCGCTGGCTGTGGAGGGGGATTTTCCGGTGGAGAGGGATATTACGGAGATTGACGGGTTTGATAACCTGCATCATGCTGAGGATATTTTGAAAAGGGCTCAGGAGGATGTCGCACGGCTTTATGGTGTGCCGGAGAGTTTTTACAGTATTAATGGAAGCTCCGGGGCGATCCTGGCGGCGGTGTCTGCGGCTGTGGATAAGGGGGGACAGATCCTGGTGGCAAGGAACTGCCATAAGGCGGTTTACCATGCGATTTATCTGCGGGAGCTGAGTGCCACGTATATTTATCCACAAGAGGATCCGAAATTGGGGATAA
>OGXI01002727.1_pt1 | contig 12897 bp, 13 predicted proteins | sample 1576221 | NCBI WGS metagenome assembly OGXI01 (sample SAMEA3541523, study PRJEB24748) | human gut metagenome | biome: human gut; feature: human-associated habitat; material: faeces | place: China | collected 2012
CTTTGTGGCGAGACGGGCAATATGCAACCCCGTATTGCGTGTAGCACCGAACAAGAGCAAATCACATCCACTCATACCACCTCCCCGACACCGCCATCCCGAAAAATCGAACGCAAGGCTTCCACCTGTTCAGCGATCAGTTCTCTTTTTTCGTCGCGGCCCGCAAACACCTTGAACATGACTTCGCCCGCTTCATTCATGAACTGGATACTGAGCGTTTGCGACTTCATGAAAGGTCGTTCGACCAGATATACCGATTTGCAATTACCGGCCCGCACATGACCGTGCATCGGGCTCTTGTAATCCAGATTGTAAAAGCCATTACTTTCCGACCCCGACGGGATGTCTCCGGAAAACTCCATAATGACATCCGGAGTATTCATGACCAGAGTCATCTTGCCCAGCTTTGAAAGCATTTGCATGATTTCAATGAAACGGCTTCCGTCCGTCCATTTCCACATCTCTTCCGGAAGCAACTCGATTAATTCAGCCATGGAAAAACCACTGTTTCTTGCAAGCGCCTCGAGTATGACACCCGGATTTTCCTGCAACCTTGCCCTGACCGTTTCTTTATCCATCTGCTGTGCCGTTTGCGTCATTTCTGATTTTCCTTTCAGTAAAAATACCTTTGGACGGAAGCTTCACCACGTTGGCAAAATCATCGCGACCAAAAAATAAATGCGTCTCATTCGCATTAAGCATTGACAATTGTAAATGAGAATCATTATCATTTGAAGCGTTTTTACAGATCACCCCGATAAAAATCGGTTTTCAGAAAAATGACAACAAGCAACCCGGGTTTTTTTCCCGCACGGCATATCGACCGTTTGCCCCGGCCACTGGCCAGGGCACTTTCAGCAACAGTCCTGCTTTTGCATGGTCTTCTGGTTGCAATGGCTTTAAGGAGCATTCCCCTCGTCGAACTTGGCGGGAGCAGCGGTGGAGGAGGCAGTGGCGGTTCAACGCTTTACGTATCCGTTCTCTCAGGACAGCCAGCAGCCAATGTATCCCGTACGCAACCAACAGCTGTTGCCAGTGAAAACACGCGGATGACCAAAGAAAAACCGCAATCCGGACTGATCGCCACGCGTTCTGCTTCGAAAAGTGCCGTACAGACTGCCCCGACAATCGAAAAGAAAACAGTGAAACAGACTGAATCGACACCTCTGCAGCAACAAACTGCAGACAAAACTGCCGGTACTGCCACGACAAAAGGAATGGGCAGCAACACCGACAGAGGGACAGGAAAAGGTACAGGCAACGAAAACAATCCCGGCGCAGGACACGGAGCGAACACAGGCAACAACTTTGGTACCGGCGGATCGGGAACCGGATCGGCACGTTCCGTTTCGCTCTCGCAGCTCCGTTACAAACAGGCATTTAAACCTGAATATCCTGCCCGCTCCATACAGCGCCATGAATCCGGACAAGTCAACGTCCAGGTTGTCGTCGACACGTCCGGACGTGTTCACGACGCCCGTATCGTTTCCTCTTCAGGATTCGACCGGCTCGATGAAGCGGCCCTGAAAGCAGCCCGGCGCAGCACTTTTTACCCCTATATGGAACATGGAAGGCCGATATACGCCAGGGCCATCGTCCCTTACCGCTTCAACCTGAATAACCGATAACACCTTTTTCCCAAATACAAGAAAGCAGCACACCATGGAATCGACCGTCAGCAACATCGGATTTTCCCATTTCATTGCCCAAAGCGATTTTCTGGGCAAAACCATTCTGGCCATATTGATCGGCATGTCCATCGTCTCCTGGACACTTATCATCATCAAGGGCATTGCCGGCTGGCGTCGCAAACAGTACAGCAACCAGTTCCTGCATTTTTTCTGGAATGCCAGCTCACTGGACACCGTGCGCCATGAAATCCAGACACACGGCATCAGATGTCCATTTTCCCACCTGACTTCCCATGCACAGCATGCACAGGAACATCATGTCCACTACGGTGCAGCCAAACTGTCCGAAGCCGGTACCCAGCAGGAATTCGTCATCCGTACAATGAGAATGGTCATGGACGAAGACGCGGCACGTCTTGAAAACGGCCTGACCGTTCTGGCGACTATTGGATCGACGGCCCCGTTCATCGGCCTTTTCGGAACTGTCTGGGGCATATACAACGCCCTGATCAACATCAGCGCCAGCGGCGCAGGCACGCTGGACAAGGTTGCCGGCCCGGTCGGAGAAGCGCTGATCATGACCGGTATCGGACTGGCCGTCGCCATCCCTGCCGTCATCGGCTACAACTGGCTGGTACGCAGCAACAACGTCCTGATGTCCAAACTCGACACATTCGCCAACGAACTGCTGACCTTTCTGACGACCGGCAAACTCTATTCGATCAACAGTGAGCCAACCGATATGGCTTCACCCGTCGTTCACAACATCAAGCGAGGCTGATCATGGCATTCGGCGGATTCCAGAATAAAAACACCCGTACCCCGATGGCGGAAATGAACATGGTTCCGCTAATCGACGTGATGCTCGTTCTTCTCGTCATCTTCATCGTCACGGCCCCGATTCTGTCACACTCCGTGAAACTCGAACTCCCGCAGGCCTCTTCGAAATCCGTCGAGTCCGCAAAAGAAAAAATCGAGCTTGCCATCCGTTCCAACGGCGAACTCTTTTATAACGGCAACTCCGTTGACCGTGAAACGGCACAGGCCCTTTTTGCCGAAGCCGCCAGAAAAGATCCCATGCCCGAAGTCCATATCTATGCGGACAGGCATGCCGATTATCAATATGTAGCAGAAACACTAACGGACGCCAGTCGGGCAGGACTGTCAACTATCGGTTTTATAACCAGACCACAAGAGAAATAAAAAAATTTCCCCCATATAGAAAGCAGAAACATGAACAGGAAGATTGTCTCACTCGGCATCGGCTTTGCCTCTGCCACCTTCTGTCTTGCGCCCTTTGCCCAGGCACAGCAGGAAGAAAACCAGAACGAAAAAACACATGCTGTCGTTACCGACAAAAAGAAAAAGGACGATTCCCCGCAGGAAATGGGGGCCATCACCGTAACGGCAACCCGGCAGGAAGAAAAAGTGCTTGATGTCCCCGCCGTTGTCAGCGTCATTACCCGCGAACGGATGGAGGAACACAACGTCAACAATATCCAGGAACTGGTCCGTTACCAGCCTGGTATCCAGGTCAACCGGCAGGCATCCGGAACGACACCGTTTGGCGGACTGTCCGGCTTCACTATCCGCGGCGTCGGCGCGAACCGTGTCCAGATCGTCGTCGATGGAGCGCGTGTCATGGAAGCCAATGATGCAGGCAACCGTGATTTCGTCGATGTATCCACCCTGAAAGCCGTCGAAATCCAGCGCGGCCCGGCATCCGTTCTCTGGGGTGCCGACGCCCTTGGCGGCATGGTGTCCTATCAGACACTCGATCCGGATGACCTTCTGAAAGGAAGAAAGCTCGGCGGTCAGGCGAGCTATGGCTTTGACGGAAGCAATAACGCCCATACCCAGAGTGCCATGGTCGCCGCACAAATGAATCCTGTTGCGCAAGTCCTGTTCGGCTACACCCACCGCACCTACCATGAAGCCCGTCTGAGAAATGCCCGCGCCGATGGCGGCCAATGGGGCTGTACCCGCCTCGGAATCGGTTGCGACCGGTTCAACCCGACCGACGCCGAAGTCAATAACGGACTGGTCAAACTGATTCTCAGACCCAACTCTGACCATCAGATCAAACTGACAGGGGAATTCTTCGATTCAGACACCAGCATCGACCAGTTATACGATAAAGGCCGTCTTCTGGGCCTGATGGGATTGTCTTCCACCAATAACATCAGTCGTTTGAGAGACCAGAAACAGACACGATACCGTCTTGCCCTTGAAGACGATTGGGATGTACACACTCCAGCCATCGACAATGTGACATGGCGACTTTCCCTGTCCCCGCAAAAACGTTCGCTTTTCGATAAGCGCAGGTATGACAACGTGAGAACAAACACCGGTTATTTGGTGAACGAGCACAGGGACTACACCCAGAATTTTTATCAAGCCGACATCCAGTTGACCTCAAGTTTTGATCTCGCCAACACCCTTCACAAACTGACTTACGGTTTTCAGGGGGACCAGACAGATGCCGATTTTTACAGCAGAAGAACCACCGACAATCTGAAAACCGGGCAGACAAATACCGTTTATGGTATCGGCAACAACTTCGCCAAATCCAAAACAATTCGCGCCGACCTTTATCTGCAAGACGAGATAAAACTCTTTAACGAACGTTTTCAACTCTCTCCCGGTATCCGTCGCGCACATTACTCTCTTGATCCTTCCCCGGACAAGAATTATACAGTCATTGCCGGCAGCGAACCAAAAAAATTATCAAAAAACAAATGGTTACCTCAGATTGGAACGCTTTTCAAACTGACTGACCAATATTCCGTGTATGGCCGTTATGCCGAAGGCTTCAAAATGCCGATATCCGAACAGCTTTATACCTCTTATGATATGGGATCATTGAAAATGGTACCCAATCCGGATCTGAAACCGGAAGAAGTCAAATCGATCGACTTCGGATTCAGGGGACAATTCGACAAAGGCTGGTTCTCTGTCGGGGGATTCTACAGTGATTACACCAACTTTATTCTGGGCTATCAGCAGGTTCCGGGTACTCTCAACCACTATACTTACCGGAACGTCGATAAAGTCAAACTCTGGGGAATTGAAGCGTCCGCTGAATGGCAGGTGGCCCGAAACTGGACCTTAAACAGCAGCGCCGTCTATCAGTACGGCAAACAGACGGCTATGAACAGCAGCGACTATGTCCCTTTTGACGGCGCTTCCCCGTTATCCGCCGTGCTTGGCATTAAATACGAAATGCCGAAATACGGTTTGTCCACCCAGCTTATGGGAACATTTACGCGCGGCATTCACCGTGTCAGCGATGAAGCCAATTTCAAACCGGGCGGTTATGCCCTCTATGATGGATACATCAACTGGCAAATCGACAAGACTTTCCGTCTGACGGCATCCGTACTGAACATTCTTAACAAACGCTACTTCGAAAACACGGCAGCGTCAATGGAAGCCTATCCCTCCAATCCGGGTTCCATCTATTCCAACCCGCTGGAACTTTACACAGGACAGGGCAGAACCTTTGCCGTTTCCCTGACAGCCAATTTCTGATGGAGAGAAAATGACATCTGGGAACCGGAAACCCGTTAAAAAATCCCCTGTTGCCCACCCCCGGGCAACATGGATCGATCCCACGACGGGCAAAACACTATTATTTCAGTCCCTCATGCAGGAAATGGCAAACAAATCCGTTGTCATGCTGGGAGAAACTCACGACATCGCCGAAGTCCATCGCTGGCAACTTCATGTGTCCGCCTCGATTTATGCCTTGCGCCCCAACATGATGATGGGTTTCGAAATGTTCCCTCGCCGCCTTCAACCCGTTCTTGACGAATGGGTGGACGGAAAACTCGACACGAAAACCTTTCTTGAAAAATCGGAATGGCTCGGTGTATGGGGATTCCCTGCCGAGCTTTACCTGCCGCTCTTCCATTTCTGCCGGCAAAACAAAATCCGGATGCTGGCACTGAACTGTTACCGCGAACTCGTCACCCGCGTCGGCAAACAGGGATGGGATGCCATCCCCGAAGCTGAACGCGATGGCCTGACACCTGCCGCACCGCCAACCGAAGCCTACCATGAGCGTCTGGCAGGATACCGGAAACATGACCCCAGTGCATCTTCCCAATCCATGCCAGCGCATGACAGGGACCGGTTCATGCGCGCCATGCAAACATGGGATCGCGCTTTTGCCTGCAACATCGTCCATGCCTTGAACGAAATCCCGGAAGGAGACCCGAAACCGGTCGTCATCGGCATTATCGGCCGCGGCCATCTCGAATACGGACAAGGAACCCCCTATCAACTTGCCGATCTCGGCATGACCGATACCGCCGTATTGCTGACATCGGACGAAGACCAGTGGCAGCCAGAACCGAGCCGGAAAATGGCCGATGCCGTTTTCCGCATCGACATGCCTGAACCGCGTGCCGTCCGGATCGCCATGCCAAAAAACAAGGAAAGCCAAAAAACACAAAATGAATAGCACTTTAAAACGCATTGCCTCCCTGACCTCCCTCTGCATCAAAGGTCCGGGAGGCAAAATCGGCATTCTTTACTGCTTTATCGTACTGGCCTTAAACCTGGTCGAAATCCAGCTGGCCCTGAAAATGATCACATGGAACAAAGACTTTTTCAGTGCGCTGGAAAAATACGATGCACAGGCTGCGCTCTGGCAAATCGGCGTATTCGCCATCATTACCCTTGCGAGCGCGTCCCAGTACCTGATCGCCACCTACATCCGTCAGCTCGTCCAGATCCGGTGGAGAACCACCCTGACGCAGGCTTCGCTGGAACGCTGGTTCTCCAACAAGGCCTACTGGCATCTGAATACCGATGAAAATTCGCCACTGGACAACCCTGACCAGCGTATCTCCGAAGACTGCCGGATTTTCGTCGACAGACTGACCGGAAAAGTCCTTGACCTGTTCACCGGTCTTGTCGGGCTCACCACCTATATTGCCCTGCTCTGGAAACTCTCGGCATTCCCGATAGCCTTCACGCTCTTTGGAACACCGGTCGTTATCGAACACTACCTCGTATGGACTGCTCCGATTTACGTCCTTATTTCCAGCGGGCTCACCCACTGGATGGGTGCGCCTCTCATGAAGCTGAACGTCATCCAGCAACATCGTGAAGCCGACATGCGTTTCGCACTGGCGCGTATACGGGAATCGAAAGAGGCAGTCGCTCTTGAAAACGGCGAAGAAGCCGAGCGGAACATCATTGACCGACGATACAAGCGCATCCTTGAAAACTGGCGACACCTGATCAACCGGGAATTCATCCTGGGCATTTTCACCCGTCCTTATTTCATGACCGTTTTGCGCATCCCGCTTTTTCTCGCCTTTCCGGCGTATCTTATGGGATATGTGGCTCTTGGCGGACTGATGCAGCTGGGATCGGCCTTCACCCGGCTGGTCACCACGCTGTCATGGTTCATCTTTTCATACAAGGAACTGGCCGAACTGTCCGCCACCGCCAACCGTCTGGCATCTTTCATGCAGCAGGCCGAAGCGATCGGCAAGGAACCTTCTCCAATAGAATGGAACCGATCTGCCGACAAACAATTGCACATCCGCGATCTGACAGTACGCGATCCGGCTGGCGAAAATCTGCTGCACCTGCCTGAACTGATTGTCAAATCCGGTGAAGCCGTCTGGATCGACGGGCCATCCGGTATCGGCAAATCGACATTGTTGAAAACCCTTTCCGGCATCTGGCCGCACTGTGAAGGACAAGTTTCCCTGCCTCCTGGCAAAACGCTTTTTCTTCCGCAAAAAGCCTATCTGCCTTTAGGCAGTCTGGCGGAATGTATCGCTTATCCCGACAAACCTGAAAACCCGGAAACTATCCGGGAACTGATCAAAAAAGTCGGCCTGACCTGCCCACGTCACGAAGAACAGCTCAGGCAGGCGACCGAACTCGGCAGCGACTATCGCCTTTCAGGCGGAGAACAACAACGGCTCATGGTGGCACGTATTCTGGCTACCCGACCGGAATGGGTTTTCCTCGACGAAGCGACCAGTTCTCTGGATGCCGAAGCGGAAGAACAACTCTATCGCCTGTTGAGAACCTCCCTTCCCGACACCGGATTTATCGTCATTGCCCACCGTGAACCGAAAGGCCTCGGAAACTATCGGCGGATCGATCTCTGGAACAGGAAACCCCTTGAAATTCCGAACGAAAACCTTCGGGTCGCCCTTGCCTGAATCCCATGACAAACAGGCAGTAAAAAAGCAGGCGTAATGCCTGCTTTTTTACTGGAAAAACACTCCGCTTTCCGGAATCTGAAACTATTTCCGCTTTCCTCCGCTGACCCGCCCGATACCGGCCAGATCCTTCCAGCTTTGCACCTCTTCAAACCCGGCTCTGGCAAGCAACGCTCTCACCGCTACGGCCTGATCATAACCGTGTTCCATCAACAGCCAGCCCCCCCGTTTCAAATAAGCCTGTGCGCCCGAAACCAGAATCTTCAGGGCCGACAAGCCATCGGCATGATCCGTCAATGCACCGACCGGTTCAAAACGCAAATCCCCTTTTTGCAAATGATCGTCCTTCGAATCGATATAAGGCGGATTGGACACAATCAGATCAAAGGTTTCATTCACGTTTTTCAGAGCATAGAACCAGTTTCCCGCGGAAAAATGGACAGTCTGCTTCCCTTTCAATAGCGCCAGAGCATTATGCGTCGCCATATTCAACGCCTTTTCCGACACATCCGTCGCAAAGACATGTGCATCCGGTCTCTCACTGGCTATGGCAATCGCTATCGCACCGGAACCGGTTCCCATATCGACAATCTTCCCGCCATGAGGCAAGCGTTCCAGAGCCAGCTCGACCAGCAATTCCGTCTCCGGCCGTGGGATGAGGACATCAGGGCAGACCGCGAAAGACAGCCCGAAAAATTCACGTTTCCCGGTAATATATGCAACCGGTTCACCACAAACGCGTCTTGACACCACGTCCGAGAGGGCTTTTGCCTGTTCCGTCGTTAATGGATGATCCGAATGGGTGATCAGCTTGACTCGTGAAAAGCCGATGGCATATTCCAGCAAAATCCTCAATTCCAGTGGATCGAGCGGCACAGTGGAAAAAAGCGACCGGATCGTCATGCCCGCTTCAATGTCAGACATACGTACAGCCGCACCAGCAGAGTTTTCAGAACACATAAAAAATTATCCCCTGCGCATGATCCGGACAAAGACCACGGCAAAGATAAAGAACCAGATGAGCGACCATTGCGGGGGCGTCAGGCCGATAATCGGTTCCAGAAAATCACCGCAGAGACTTTCGGAACGAAAGAGAACCGGCATGGCCTTTGCTGTCCATAAATTATTGATCGCCTGTTCCAGCGGATCGCGACCGCACTGGATATCCGGATGGGAAATGACCCATAACTGGTAAAACGCCAGTCCCATTCCGATCAATGAAACGATAAAAGCGAGAAAGGCCATGAAACGCACCTTTTTCGTCAGAAAACCTGTTATGCAGCAGACGGCGACACCGATAAAAGCGTATCGCTGCAAGACGCACATCGGACAGGGCAGCACCCTCCAGACAAGCTGGAGATACAGCGCAAACAGAATGCATGCGATGCACAGAAATGAAATGGCAATGAAAAAATGTCGGGATCTCATCATGATCAGACTTATACTACCCAATTCATAACCGGGCAACCGCTTCGTCCGCTTTTTGTGAAATTAGTCACAAGGGCTTGATTTCAGGCAAAAATCAGGTACCTTCCGCCATTTCTGCCAGCAATTCGGCACGATGTTCCGCCGCCAGCGCATTGACCAGTTCGTCCATATCGCCATCCATAATGAACTCGAGCTTGTACAAGGTCAGATTGATGCGGTGGTCGGTCACGCGTCCCTGCGGATAATTGTATGTCCGGATGCGTTCGCTGCGATCCCCGGAACCGATCAGGCTCTTGCGGGTAGCCGCCTCCTTCGCATGCTGTTCCTGCATCTGCCTGTCCTTGATGCGTGCAGCGAGAACCTGCATGGCCTGTGCCTTGTTCTTGTGCTGGCTGCGATCATCCTGACACTCGACCACGATCCCAGTCGGGAAATGGGTAATCCGGATCGCCGAATCCGTCTTGTTGATATGCTGGCCACCGGCACCGGAAGCGCGGAAAGTGTCGATCCGGATATCCGCCGGATTGATATGCACGTCGCTGACATCGTCCGCTTCGGGCATCACGGCAACCGTACAGGCCGACGTATGGATACGTCCCTGCGTTTCCGTCACAGGAACACGTTGCACCCGATGGCCGCCTGATTCGAATTTCAGTCTGGAATAAACGTCGTTGCCGATCAGACGGACGATCACTTCACGATATCCGCCCAGTTCCGATTCAGATGCCGAAACGATCTCGACCTTCCAGCGGTTCTTTTCGGCAAAACGGGAATACATACGAAGCAGATCGGCGGCAAACAGCGCCGATTCATCGCCACCAGTACCGGCACGGATTTCAAGAAAAATATTCTTGTCGTCATTGGGATCTTTCGGCAAAAGCATAAGCTGCAAATCGTCTTCGATCGCCGTCATCTTCCCTTCCGCAGCTGAAATCTCTTCCTGTGCGAATTCCTTCATTTCAGGGTCGGCCAGCATTTCCTGCGCCGCATCAACATCTGCCTGAACCTGAACATAATCATTGTACAGGGCGACGACAGGTCCCAGTTCGGCATGCTCTTTGGAGAGTTTGCGATAATTGTCCTGATCGGATGCAACATCGGGCTGCATCAGCAATTCATCGATTTCTGTCAGGCGGTTGGCCAGCTGTTCCAGTTTGGCCAGCATTGATGGTTTCATTGTCATTGAAAAAAGTCGCTCCAGGTACTGCAATCGGAATAAGCGGACATTATAAATGAACAGTGCCCATCCATTAAGCGGCAAGCCCGATTAAATACAGTTTTGACATTCAAACCAATGCCTGAACAGCCGTTAACTGATACCCGAAGCCATAAACCTGTTCCAGCGAAAACCCGTTCTTTTCATTCAGCGCCAGTTTGTTTCGCACTCTTGACACGTGCGTATCGATTGTCCGGCTGAATTCGTCTTCTTCCGAATTCCAGATCGCTTCACTCAGGGTCATTCTCGAAAGGGGTTTTCCGAGATGATCGAAAAAAAACCGTCCAAGACGGTACTCTTTTGCGGACAGAGGGATATTGCGTCCCCTGAAACTTGCCCGGTCAGGATAACGCGAAAAAACATAAGGTCCGTATCGAAGCGTCTGCTCTTCGACCCTTTCCGGGTAAGCCTGCCGGATCAGTATCCCTGTACGTGTAACCAACTCCTTTGACCGGACAGGCAGACAAATGTAGTCCATCATTTTCGTTGCCATCCCCTCGAAAATCGTCTCGAACGCGTCAGGCGACACAACATGCAAAACAGGAAAAGAAAAAACCATTTCAGTAACCTGTTCCAGAAAAGACGATCTCACCTTGCCGGAAATGCCCTCTCCCAAAATCACCACTCCCGGGAAATCATAAGTGGATATCCGTGACAGAAACTCCACCATCTTCTTTTGCGTGAACAGTATGTCACAATCGAACCCGGCCGCTTCCAGCGGACTGGCCAGTTTCAAAACGGAAGATTTGTCCGGACCGAAAAGCAGAATTTTCATAGAAGATCATCAATAAACCGGTTTAATTTTAAAAAATCTTCCCTTATTTCACCATAATTGGCGGGAAGATTCACGCAACACATCAATTTACTTCAAAATTGACTTAAAATAACGCATCCCTCCTTCTTTTGCTTTCATGTCCTTATAAAGCGATATGATTGGCAAAAGTGTCATTGTTACGGCCATTTTGTTCAACCTCTTTTCTCCTGAATTTGTCAGGAAGAAAAACCGCATGAAGGAAATAAATTGGAAAAAAAACTCGCAAACTTCACGGGAAATATCGTTTTTGTCGGATTCGGCAGCATAGCCAAAGGTGTTCTCCCGTTATTTTTGCGACACCTCCCGGTAACACCGGATCGAATCAAGGTTGTCGCAGCTGATCCCGACCATGAAAAAATCGCTGAAAAATATGGCATCGAATATCGAGAGATCCGGCTGACACAGGAAAATTACCGTTCCATACTGGACCCGCTGCTCAAAAGAGGCGATTTTCTCGTCAATCTTTCCGTTTTCGTCTCCAGTCTGGCATTAATCGGACTATGCCGGGAAAAAGAGGCGCTCTACATCGATACATCCATCGAACCCTGGGAAGGCGGCTACACCGACACCGGCTCATCGGCATCGGAACGATCCAACTATGCCCTGCGTGAAGAAGCGCTTGCACTGGGACGATCCATAAAAGGCGGCCCGACCGCCATCGTCTGTCAGGGTGCCAACCCCGGTCTGGTCTCCGGTTTTCTGAAACAGGCACTCCTTGACGTCGCCAGAGACAACGGTATCACTGACAGGCCAACGACAAAAGAGGAGTGGGCAAACCTTGCCCGCCAACTCGGCATCAAAACCATCCACGTTGCCGAGCGAGATACCCAGAATACATCCGTGCGCAAAAAACGGAATGAATTCGTCAATACATGGTCTATCGACGGTTTCATCGGCGAAGGATTGCAGCCCGCCGAACTCGGCTGGGGAACACACGAAAAACACTGGCCATCCGACGCCGGCGAGCATGAATCCGGCTGCAAGGCCGCCATCTACCTCAACACGCCCGGCGCAGGCGTCAAGGTGCGCAGCTGGACACCGCTTGAAGGCGCGTATCACGGCTTTCTGATCACGCATTCCGAATCGATCTCGATTGCCGATTACCTGACCGTCCGCGAAAACGGCAAAATCGTCTATCGCCCGACAGTACATTATGCCTATCATCCATGTGACGACGCCGTCCTGTCCATGCACGAGCTGGCAGGAAAAAACTGGCAGGAACAGCCCGTCAAACGTCTGATGCGTGATGAAATTGAAGAAGGCCATGATGAGCTGGGTGTTTTGCTGATGGGTAACGAAAAAGGCGTTTACTGGCTCGGATCGCATCTCACCATCGATCAGGCCCGGGAAAGCACTCCCCACAACAATGCCACCAGCCTTCAGGTCGCGGCAGGCGTCCTCGCAGGCGTCATCTGGGCCATAGACAATCCCGACATGGGCGTTATCGAACCGGATGACATCGACCAAATTATATTCACATCATTTACCCATACACCCAATCCTGTATCGCAAATTTCAAACTCTGCACCTTTCCCAGTAGCCAGATTGCAGCCAGCGGCAGCCCCATCGGGCTAATCAAAAATGCCATAACCAGCAAAATCACACCATTCTGCGGGG
>OGXI01002738.1_pt1 | contig 12842 bp, 8 predicted proteins | sample 1576221 | NCBI WGS metagenome assembly OGXI01 (sample SAMEA3541523, study PRJEB24748) | human gut metagenome | biome: human gut; feature: human-associated habitat; material: faeces | place: China | collected 2012
AATAAATCATCAAGAAAAGATTTGTGGTGAGTGGGTACAAACACGTGGGTATCAGGCATTGCGTATTTTGCATGCCGATACCCCTACGCGTTTGTTAAGCGGGAGCGCCCACGAAGCCCAAACTTTTCTTGATGATTTATGGAAACCTAAAAAATCGGCAACGCCCCCCTACATTGACAATAACTTTCCATCTATGGTAAAATTACTATACTTGTGCATGACAGACAGTATGGGAGGTGGATGGTTGTCATGAATAAAAATTATGACCCGTACAAGAAGACGATTTTGTTCTTCTTTTCCTTAATAAGCGTGGCATTGATGGCGACAGTTTTTGCGTATTTCTGGTACCGCGTGTACTGGGACACGATGTACTTTTTCCATTTCTACCGCAAAGGTAACTGGGCTTTGATTGGGCTTTACGCAATTTTAGTGTACTTTTTCTCAACGATGTATGGGGCACTTAGAATTGGACAGCTGCGGCGGATGGAAGTGGTGCTGTCGCAGTTTTTAGCTACATTTTTAGCAAATATTGTGATGTATTTCGTGATTTGTCTGCTGGCTTTTGGGCTTGTCAATCCGGGATACATGATTTTGATGCAGTTAATTGACTGCGTGATTGCGGTTGTTTGGACAGTTGTGACGAGACGATTGTATAACCGTATTTTCCAGCCGTGGAAAATTCTTCTGATTTATGGTGACAGACCGGCGTCGGAGTTAGTGGATAAATTGGAAACAAGACGGGATAAGTATGCGATTTACGGGGCAATTGATGCCCATGCTGGAATCGACCGCATTGCCGAGACGGTGAAAGATTATCAGGCGGTTTTGATTGGAGATATCGCGGCGGAAACAAGAAATGAAATTTTAAAATATTGTTATGGAAATGGAATCCGGGCGTATGTAATGCCGAAAATTTCCGATATTATTTTGATGGGTGGCGACGAAATTCATGTGTTTGACACCCCATTTTTGCTGTCTAAGGGATATTCTTTGAGTTTTGACCAGCGGTTTTGGAAGCGTACGGTAGATTTGCTCATTGCGGTGCCGCTTACGATTTTATTATCGCCGATTATGCTCTTGGTGGCATTTGCGATAAAATGCTGCGACGGAGGTCCGGTTTTTTACAGGCAGGTGCGGTGCACGAAAGACAATCGGGAATTTTCAATTTTAAAATTCCGCAGCATGATTGTGGATGCCGAAAAGTCGGGAGAAGCCGTTCTTGCCAAAGAGCATGATGAGCGGATTACGCCAGTGGGCCGTTTTTTGCGTGCTGTCCGGTTAGATGAACTGCCACAGCTTTTTAATGTACTTTCCGGGGATATGTCGCTTGTCGGACCGAGACCGGAGCGGCCGGAAATTATTGCAGAATACCAGAAAGAAATGCCGGAGTTTGTTTTCCGTACCCGTGTAAAAGCCGGAGTGACCGGATTTGCACAGATTTATGGAAAATACAATACCGTTCCTTATGACAAACTGAAACTGGATTTGTTTTATATTGAAAATTACTCTCTGTGGATGGACTTGAAACTGATTCTTATGACAGTAAAAACCGTTTTGAAAAAGGACTCGACAGAGGGCGTGGATACCGACCAGACAACGGGATTGAAAGAACACACCGAGAGCAACGAAGAGGTCGAACGCAAGATTCAGGAATATACATCCAGGGAGGAAGCGCATCATGAGTAAAAAAGCATTACTGGTAACAAGAGTCAGCGGCTTTGTGCCACAGTTTGAAATGAATAATGTGAAAATCTTGCAGGAAATGGGATATGAAATCCACTATGCGGCAAACTTTGATGTTGTTGTGTATGGAAAAGACAATTCCCGGCTGATGGGCACGGGAATCCACCGACATCATATTCCGTTTGGACGCTCACCATTTTCTAGGGATGTGCGGACGTGCTATCTGGCGTTGAAAAAACTGATGCTTGAGGAAAAGTTTGATTTGATTCACTGTCATATGCCGATGACAGGAGTTCTCACGCGCAAAGCGGCAGAAAAAGTTTACAAAATGACAGGAAGAAAAGTTCCGGTTATTTATACCGCACATGGCTTTCATTTTTATGAGGGCGCACCGGTTTCCAATTGGAAATATTATGTGGCAGAAAAGCATTATGCGAGATATACGGATAAACTTTTGGTGATTAATCAGGAAGATTATGCGAGGGCAAAAAAATTCCCGATTCGCGGAAATGTGGAATATGTGCAGGGAGTTGGCTTGAAACCTGCACCTGAAAAAGACCCTGATTTTGATATGCGGAAAGCATACGGAATCCCAGCTGACCACAAAGTAGTTGTGAGTGTTGGCGAGCTGACGGAAGGAAAAAATAATGAAGTTATGCTCCGGGCGATGGATCGATTCCGCAGAAAAAAACTGACGTATCTTATTTGTGGTACCGGTGCGATGGAAGAACATCTGCGCACCGTGGTGCGGGAGATGCATCTTGATGAACAGGTGGTATTTGCCGGTTACTGTGAGAAAATTCCGGATGTTCTTTTGCAGGCAGACTGCTTTGCCTTTCCATCGAAGCGTGAAGGACTTCCGGTAGCGATGATGGAGGCAATGCGTGCCGGACTCCCGGTGCTTGCCTTAGATATCCGTGGAAACCATGATTTGATTTCCGATGGAGAAGGCGGATTTTTATTTGAAGAGGGAAATGCATCCGATTATGTAAAAGGTCTTTCCTTTTTCTTAGATTACCCAGAAGAGGCAAAACGGATGGGTGAATGGAACAAAAAAAGAGTGCAGGATTTTTCGATTGATTTAGTGGAAGAAAAAATGCGGAGAATTTATGCAGAGGCAGAAAGCGGGGAATTGAAATGAAACTTTTGACGGTGTCCATAGCCGCCTATCATGTGGAGGATTATCTTCGTGAAACATTGGATAGTTTTTTGATTCCGGAAGTAACGGACCAGTTAGAAGTTTTGATTGTAAATGATGGTTCCGGTGAAGGGGTCAATGAAATTGCCCGTGAATATGAGGCTAATTATCCGGATGTATTCCGTTTGATTGATAAAGAAAATGGCGGTCATGGTTCGACGGTAAACCGCGGAATCGAAGAGGCAGCGGGTAAATATTTTAAGACCGTTGACGGGGACGATTACGTGTCCGCAGAAGGCTTGAAAGAGTTGCTTTCATATCTTCAGACCGCAGAGGCTGATTTGGTGGTGAATGACTACCACAGTTTTAACGATGCTTCCGGTGAAATGGTGAGTGAGATGCACCATGAATTTCCGGGAAAAGAGTATCGGAAAATATATGCATTTGAGGAAGTCTGCGGCAAAGTTTACATTAATATGCATGCTGCTACTTACCGCACGGAATTGCTGAAAAAAATGGGAAGACGTCTGGATGAACATTGTTTTTATGTGGACGCCGAGTATAATTTGTATCCGATTCCGTTTGTGAAAACAATTGCGTTTTTGGAAAAGCAGGTGTACTGTTACAGACTTGGGATGGAGACGCAGAGTATGAACATCCGAAATATGCAGAAAAACTGCGCACACCATGAGATGGTGCTGACACATTTGCTGGAATTTTATAAGGAAGAAGCAGAGCGTCTGACGCCGGAGAAAAAAGCATATGTGGCGGAAGGCGTAGCGAAAATATTGACAAGCCAGTATAAAATTTATTTGAGTTATCCGGCAGAGGCGGTTCACAAAAATCAAATTGTGGCTTGGGATAAACGGATTAAAAAAGAATTTCCGGATATTTATCACAGTGTGACAAACCGTGCCGTGAAAATGCTGCGGCATAGTGGGTATGGATTGTATCGTTTGGCGTCGTATTTATGCCGGAAGGCATACGGATGCGACTAGAGAATGGAGGTAGTGTATGTCATTATTTGTTGCCAGAATAAAGGGCTTTGTCCGATTCAAAGATTTGATGGGACAGCTTGTGAGCAGGGATTTGAAATTGAAATACCGCCGCAGTGTGCTGGGCTATTTGTGGAGTGTATTAAACCCGCTGTTTATTATGATTATCATGGCGATTGTATTTTCTAAAATGTTTACGAGAGCCAGTATTACTAACTTCCCGGTATATTTGATGAGCGGCCAGGTTATGTTTAACTTTATGAATCTGTCCACGAAATCGGCGATTCAGTCGATTAACGGAAGCGCATCGCTCCTCAAAAAAACATATGTACCGAAATACGTTTTTACCGTTTCAAAAATTATCAGTGGTTTGATTGACTGTGTATTTTCAATGGGAGCGCTTTTGATTGTTATGTTATTTACCGGGGGAGAATTTACGTGGCGGCTTTTTCTGTTCCCGCTTGTGCTCGCACAGAATTTTGTATTTACGATGGGGCTGGGACTTTTCTTGGCGGCAACCAATGTATTTTTCCGGGATATCCAGTATATTTACAATGCCATTACAACGGCATGGCTTTATTTGACACCGATGTTTTATCCGATTGAGGCACTGCCACAGAATCTTCAGTACATTGTATCGCATCTGAATCCGATGTACTCCTATGTTTCACAGTTTCGTATGCTGACGCTGCCAGGGTTCGTGCCGGCTGGAATCAGTATTATGTGGCTCATTATAATTGGAATTGTGTCGGCATTTCTGATGCTCATCATCGGACTGTGGGTATTTGTAAAGACGCAGGACAAATTTATTTTGTATATTTAAGGAGGAGAATGGCGTGAATGATATTGCAATCGATGTAAAAGATGTGACGATACGGTTTAATCTGGCATCGGAAAAAATTGATAATCTAAAAGAATATTTTGTAAAATTAATCAAACATGAACTTCTCTTTCAGGAGTTTCTTGCCGTCCGGGATGCTTCTTTTACAATCCGTAAAGGAGAGGCGTGGGCGCTTGTGGGAAGCAATGGTTCCGGCAAGTCAACACTTTTGAAGGCAATCAGCGGAATTTTGAAACCGTACAAAGGGGAGATTGTTGTAAATGGAACGATTTCTCCGCTATTGGAGCTTGGCGCCGGTTTTGATATGAATCTGACGGCAAGGGAAAATATCTTTTTGAATGGAACAGTGCTTGGACATTCTAAGAAATATATGCAGGAGCATTTTGATGAAATTGTGGAGTTTTCAGAACTTCATAAGTTTTTGGATTCGCCGGTGAAAAACTTTTCATCCGGTATGCGTGCAAGGCTTGGCTTCTCGATTGCTACGATTGTGCGTCCGGACATTTTGATTGTGGATGAGATTCTGGCGGTTGGCGACTATTCGTTCCAGCAGAAGTGTTTGAAGCGAATGGATGAAATGATGGGCGGCGGAACAACGCTTTTGTTTGTATCACATTCGATTGACCAGGTGCGTAAACTCTGCGACCATGCGGTGTGGATTAATAAGGGACAGATTATGCAGATTGGCGAGGTAAATGAAGTGTGTGATGCCTATATGGCAACTCAGAAGAAATAGAGGATAAAAATGATATTACAGAATTTAGTTTTTCCAAAAGAAAATATTTGCAATGAGCCGGAGCTTTATTTCCATGGGACGACAGACGGAAAAATACCGGCTGGAAATGAAGCGGATTTATTTACTTATTTTAATAGTTTTTCGGCTTATAAATGGAAAATGTATACGAAAATAAAAGAGGTTCGATTCCGCCTGCGCTGTAAGGGAAGCTGCATGGTTCGACTGTGGGATGCCGGAGTTACGGGTGGAACAATGGCATTGACTGAAAATTTTACCAGTGAGAGACATAGGCAGGCAGATCCGGATGAGGTTTCTCTTTCCTTTTCTCTGGCAGACGTAAAGGGAATTGTTTACGCAACGGTTAGGGCAGACAGTGATACGGAGATTCTCGGTGGATGTTTTGAGACAGTTTTTGAACCCATCCAGTTAGCGAAAATAGCGATTGGAATTTGTACATTCCGGCGCGAAGAATTTGTGAAGAAAACGCTGGAAACTTTAAAGCGTGAAACGATGGAAAATCCGGATTCACCGCTTTATCAGAATGTTTATGTTTATGTGTCGGATAACGGACAGACGCTTCCTTGCGAAGAGTTGTCAAACGACAGAATTTTTGTGATGCCAAATCGAAACACCGGCGGCTCCGGCGGTTTTGGACGCTGCATGAAAGAAGCATATGAGGATAGGGAAAAGTATGGCCTCACACATATTTTATTGATGGATGATGATATTGTACTGGAACCGGAGTCACTTTTCAGAACGTATACACTTCTTAACTTCTTAAAAGAGGAGCGGAAAGGGGCTATGCTCGGCGGAGGGCTTTTGCGTCTTGATATCCCTTACATTCAGCATGCGAATGGAGAACTTTGGCAGGGGGGACGTATTGGTTTTACTAAGCGTGGCTATGATTTACGGAGAATGACAGATGTTGTCCGCAATGAATATAATCTCCCGATGGACTATAATGGCTGGTGGTACTGCTGCGTGCCGTTAGCAGCACAATTTCGTGGTTTTCCGCTTCCAATTTTTATTCATGGCGACGATATTGAATATGGTCTGCGTTTCGATGGAAATATTATGACAATGAACGGAATTGGTGTGTGGCATGATGCGTTCGATAATAGAAAGGCGTCTTCCATGGAATATTACGATATGAGAAACACATTGATTGCCTGTGCCATCCATCATCCGGAGTATTCTCGTCTGCACATGATAAAACGTGTTGCGAGACATCTTATTGGACAAATGCTTCATCTTCGCGTGAAAGATCAGGAATTGACGATGAAGGGCGTCGAAGATTTCTGTAAGGGAACTGATTTTTTGAAGGAACTAGATCCGACAAAACTTCATCCGGAAATCATGAAAATGGGTTATGCCATGCAGGATGTTTCGGATGATTTACACAAGTTTGGCGTTGATGTGGAAAAGACAAAGCCGCAGCCTTCGCATTTATATGAGGACGGTGGTTTTGCAAAGAAACATTTGCTGTCTGTGAACGGATGGCTTCTTCCGGCGAAAAAAGAGACGGCGGTGCTTCCTATGGGCGTGCATCCGGATGCTTTGTATCGCAGAAAAACGGCTCTTTTATACGACCCGGACACAAGCCGTGGATTTTATGTCGAACGGAAAGCAAAAGATTTCTTTGCAACCATTGGCAGATGTTTCAAAATGGGCTGGCTGCTTGCAGGCAAGTATAAAAAGACCGTGAAAGATTTTCAGAAAAATGGTGCGGAATTGATTTCGTATGATTTTTGGAAAGGGTATTGATGGCGGGGGAGATTTATAAATTATAAAAAAGGGGAATATAGTTTCGTTATGAATGAATATGTAAAAAATTTAAATCGAATTGAATTTGTTGTAACAATGGCATGCACCGGAAAATGTAAACACTGTTCAGAAGGGGAACATACAAATTGCAGAGAGCATATAGACACAGCGCTTGCCGTAAAATCAATTCGTGAAATATGTGGACAATATAAAATTGAATCTTTGATGACATTTGGTGGAGAACCACTTATTTATCCGGAAGTTGTCTGTGCGATTCATAAAATGGCAACGGAGATGGGAATTAAAAAAAGGGAATTAATCACAAATGGTTATTTTTCAAGAAAGAAAGAGCGGATAAAAGAAGTTGTTAAGAGTCTGGAAGAAAGTGGTGTTGAGAGCCTGCTTTTATCAGTTGATGCTTTTCATCAGGAAACAATACCCATTGACCCAGTAAAGTATTTTGCTAAGTGCGTTTCAAATTCAAAGATACACATTGAGTTAGGTCCTGCATGGCTTGTTAGCAAAGAAGATGACAATCCGTATAATCTCAGGACAAAAGAAGTATTAAAAGAGTTTGAGGATTTAAAAATTCCCATTGGGGCAGGAAATGTCATTTTTCCGAGTGGAAATGCGTTAAAATATCTTGGGGAGTATTTTGATGAGGAACTTTCGTATTCTTCGCCCTATGATGAAGACCCATATGATATAAGGGCAATTAGCTTTTCGCCGGATGGAAGTATTTTAAATGGAAATATTCATAGTAAAAAGATACTGGATATTTTAGAAGAATATCAGCCATAAAGTTAAGTCTTTGAATTGCAAAAAAAGTCGAAAAAAGCAAGTTTGTGCATTTGAGTGCACAAACTTGCTTTTTTCGTAAACTGTTTTAATATTTCTTCTTAAATATTTTCCCCCTGATATTATCACAGTAATAACAGTAACTCTTATAAATCCATCGATAAATAAATTTCGATTTTTTCATCGACATTTCAAACGATTTTGTATGGTATGACTTTCCATGCATCCAGTCGACAATTGTCTGGAAGGTTACCGGAGGAGCGTATTCCTCAGCACGTTCACCAAGTGCCACGGCATCCTTGAGGCTTCCAAAGACATTCAGCAGAATCGGATCGTCGGTTGTCTGCTTGAAGTTTGCCATGCCAAAGTCATACAGGTAATGGCCGGTTGTAAATTCATCCTCTAAGTTGAGTGCACAGAAATCCTTTGCAAAGCGAACCAGATAAGTTTCTAATGCCTGATTCATTTCTTCGTCATTTTCACAGGAATTAAATACCGGCTCGATGCGTCCATTTTTCTCTTCGTAAGTTTCGATGGTACGATACGGAAGATTTGCAAAAATGGATTCTGCAAACACAACGGAGTGTGTGTTGCAGGTGTAGTTGTAGCGGATGGATTTGCCGATGGTCGGGTAAATGCTTCGTACATAATACATCGGGTCATCTACTTCGTGACCGGCGGCATCGGCTAACAATCTTGTCAGGCAGTCCTGTGTATAGCCACGGCCCCAATACTCAACAAAGGCAAATGGTTCGTTGAAATCAATTTCCTGACGAAGATAGTCGGAAACGATGACACGCTGCTTTTTGGCAACGGCAAGCAAATGTTCTTTGTAAGCATCGGAACGTTTTAATTTCTGGCTCACATCAGAAATTAACTGGTCTGAATAACGCTTCGTTGTTTTTAAGTAACCAAGCTCCGGGAAGAACTTATCAAATGTTGCTTCGTCAATCAAAAGGGCGGAAAGCAATTTGTTGAAATTGCGAACGCCGCTGAAGTTGCCGTAAGGCTCGAAAAATTCTTCATCCACTTTGTCGATAAACGATGGCACACGCCATGCTTTTCGTGAACCGTAAATATATTTTGTGCGCAGCGGAAGTCCTTTGCTCTCAATTACGGCATCCGCCATAAGTTTCAAATAATAGCCGTCACGGGAAATAAAATAAAGTGTTTTGTAACCTCGTTTTAAGGCGTCGTGAACTGCCCAGTGAACATAAGGAACGAAATAAAGACTGGCATATTTGTAGGCAAAAGTCTCTTTGTCCGTGTGCTCCTCCAGACGGAAGTTGCGGAACAATTTCACAACACTGTGCATACCATATTCTTCAATGTAGGCTGCCATATGTTTTTCATAGTTGTCGAGTTCCGGAACCGACACCGGCTGTGTGTGGATGCCAAGACGGGATGGCTGGGTGTCATCGGCAAATTTATTATCGCCAATGTGAATCCATTCCGAATAATGGTAGTCGAGAGAACTATATACTTCCAAAAATAATTTTCTGGTTGTTTTTTGATAACCTTTATCGCTCGATAAAAACAGTGGAAGTGTGGCAAGAAGCGGGTCCGCTTTTGCTAACATTTTCTGAATCGTTTCTTTCGGCAAATACATATCACTGATTAATACAACATCGTTTCCTTCGGCAAGATACGATTTGAGCATATCAATGTGGTCGGTTAAAGGAATGACGGAGCGGATTTCTTCCTCGCACTCCCATGTAATCAACTGCTGTTTCTGCTCATCGGTGAGAGGAAACAGTGTTGCCATGTGGTCATAAATTTCCGACAACTGGATTTCCAAATGGTCGTCATTTCGGATTAATACCGACTTTTTATAAAACTCACGCACATTGGATTCGCACCAGCGGCGAATCTGCGAAAATTTGCGGATAAAATAGCTGTCGTAGCCACAGTCAGACTGCTCCAGTTTTTTGCGGACATTGTCGAAAACGCTGGAAGGATGACAGCACTGACGTGAAAACAGGGTATCAAAAATATCGAAACTGTAAAGTTTCGGAAATTCTCGTTTTTCCGGCGTGAAAGAAAGTGCGGTGTTGATAATCCGCTCGCAGTCATTCTCATCCGAATAAGACCAGAATAACTGATTGATTCGGTCGAGTTCTTTTTTCTCTGTCTCTTTGCAGGAAGCAAGAGCTGCAAGTAATTCATCAAAATCAGATGCTTCGGTTCCGCAGGTCATTTCTCGTACATCGAAAACAAAATCGCGGAAATTTTCTTTGTCATCAATATCATAAAAATACCTAATAAAAGTTTTTACTCCACGCGCTAATAAATCATAGAAAATGGAGGAGTAATCAACAATGGCAATGTCGATATCGGAAAAGATTTCGTACACATCATCTTCATTTTCCCAGAAATAAAAATTCGGATGTTCACGATATACTTCTTTCATTGCGAGATACTGAGTGTCTTTTTCCACTAAAGGATGCATTTTTAATATCAAAAGAATGTTGTTTTCATGAAGGACTTCTGCTAGACGTTTCATATCCGGAAGAGCGGACTTCATGAAATTAGCACCATTATTATCGCGGTAAGTAGGGCAGTATATTGCCAGCTTGGTATCGGCAGACAGCCCTTTCTTTTTGCGAATATCATGGTCGTAACTTTGAATGTTATCGTTCACAACACAGCGTGGATAGCCTGCACGGATTACTTTGTCATCATCAATGCCGCACTGCTCTTTGAAATGTTTTTCCATAATTTCCGAGGTAACTAAAAAGAGCTGGTTGTTGCGAAGAATATCGTTGTTTTGAATGTATTTTTTCGCAATGCGCTCCTGAAGAAATCCGTCGGTTACCTTTCTTTCGATACTCTTGCAGCCAACGCCGTGCCACAGATTCAAAACGGTAATGCCATCTAGTTCCGGCTGGAATACCTCTTTACACATCTCGACAACATAGACACCGGCTTTTTTCATGACGTCTTTTCCTTTGGAAGAGCGGTAAAGTTCTGCCTCGTAACCAAGTTTATGCACGTAGTTCATCGTGTCTGCATTGTAGCACATCCAGACTGGTTTGATTTCTTTGTGATGTCTTATGATATATTCAAACATCCATTTTGGATTGCCGGCAAAGCTATTTCCGGCGTTAAAAATCCATAAATTTTTATCTCGTTGTTCGCTCATTTTATTACTCCTTCTTAGTTCTCTAATATATGAAGAATTTGTTCACATGCTGTTCCTTTTTCAAAAGAACCCATGGTTTCAAAGTGTTGTTTATACAAAGTTGTGAAGTCTTCGTCCCGGTATTTGACTGCCATGTCGGGAAGTGCTGCAATGTCTTTGCATTTCAAATACGGCCATGTGTCATATGGAACAAAGAAACCGCGGTCCATTTGTTCGTATTCTTTCAGGCGGTTTTCCAATAAGAAAACCGGGCGCCCGGTCAGGGCAAAATCCCAGATGCAGGAAGAAAAATCGGTTACCAGTAAATCACTGGTGTAAAGTAAGTCCTGCATTTCGTAATAGGAATTTCCATCAAGAATCCGCTCATCAAGGGATTCATTTGTTTCCTCGCGAAAATAATGTGAGCGGTAAAGAACAATCCAGTTGTTTTTTGTTGCTTCTTCTAAGCGGTCAATGGTTTCTGATAAATAACGTAAATCGTACTGCTCTTTTTCCGGAGCAGTCATCTGAAAACTTGGCGCGAAAAGCAAAATTTTTGTCTGCTCGCTTATATGATAAAAGTCCTGTACACGTTTTTTGATTTCCGGATGCTCCGAGAAGAACATGTCATTTCTTGGTGTTCCGGTTTCCAAAAAGATTTTTCGGTCTAACGAAAATGCTTCGGCGTACATGTCGGTGCATGCCTGACAGGAAGACACAAAGTAATCTAACCGCTTATACCATTTGTCAAAATTTGCGGCAAATGTTTCATCTTCGTTTATTGTTTCTTTGCCGACTTTTTTATAAGCACCGCCACCATGCCAGGTTGTCAAAAATGTCTGTCCTCTTTTTTTGACAAGTGCCTCATCAATCATATCGTTAGTGATAAAAATACCACAGCGCAGAAATAATTTAAAATAATTTAAACTTCGCTGGCGCACAACTGTAATTCCGGTCCGCATCGTACAGGTTTCCGGGGAACGGGTGACCCAGATAAGTTCGTATTCTCCCGGATGTTTTAACCAAAACGACTCCATAAGAACACTTGGGTTGCACACATAGCCCTTGCGGTTATTTGCATAAAACATAATCCGGTTTTTTTTGACCGGAATAAAAAACAGCAGGTACTGAAGAAGCGCCTTCTTGCATTCGACAAGGAAAAGTGTACAGTATGCGCGCGCTGCATCCGTATTTGCCCCGTCGGGGCCATGCAGATGGATGCTCCTGAAGAGGGTGTTCTGACCGAATGACGCCCGTGAGGACCTATAGCTCAGTTGGTAGAGCCACCGGCTCATAACCGGTCCGTCCTAGGTTCAAGTCCTAGTGGGTCCACCATATATATGAATGGGTTACGAAAATTGCTTTCGTAGCCCATTTTGTTTTTCACATTTTTCCACATACATTTTGGAGTATGCCTCACCAACTGTATAGGTCCTCACTGTCAGACGGAGGGGAATAAGGGCGGCGTGGGCAAGGTCCTCGAGTTTAAGGGGGCGGGAGTAGCTTTATTTTCGGTATTCGAGCGTGCGACCATCTGCAATATGGGAGCCGGAGCAGGCGCCACATCTTCTCTATTTTCCAGCGATACCTTCCCTCCTTTTTCCTGAAGGCCTTCGGTAGAAAAGACGACTGGCATCCAGTAGCTGCCGAAGAGAGAGCAACCTACGATGAAGAACTGATCATCGATCTTTTTCCCATCGCCCCCAGGTGACCCTTCTGCACAGTCCTGATAATGTGCGTGCCATACGCGAACTGGAGGGGGTGGA
>OGXI01002754.1_pt1 | contig 12793 bp, 10 predicted proteins | sample 1576221 | NCBI WGS metagenome assembly OGXI01 (sample SAMEA3541523, study PRJEB24748) | human gut metagenome | biome: human gut; feature: human-associated habitat; material: faeces | place: China | collected 2012
GCTTTTCTTATGCTTCTTCCATTCTCCGGCAGCAACCTTAAGACGCCGGAAGTAATTGTGTACGCTGATAAAGTCTCCGGCACCCTGATCGAACCAGCCGCTTGCCGCGTCGATGAGCCGTGTCGGATCCTGTGCGCGGATGGACTCTGCAATACGTACCGAATCAAACTGTCCCCAGCCCTCGTTAAAAGGACACCAGATGGCAATGGAGGGGAAGAATTTCAGGTAATCAATCATATCGGCCAGCTCTTCTTCCCATTCGTCACGGGCATTTTCATCCTCTCTTGCAAAAAGATGGTAAGCCTGATCCGAGATGTGGCGTGCCAGAGAAGGGCATACCGTGGGCAGATAGTTGATAAACGGCATCCGGTACTGACCGCCGCCGTTAATCATATCCTGGCAGACGATCATGCCAAGGCGGTCACAGTGGTAATACCACCTTGCAGATTCTACCTTCAAGTGCTTACGCATCATATTGAAGCCCAGTTTTTTCATGGTCGTGATATCATAAAGCAATGCTTCATCGGAGGGGGCCGTCATTAATCCATCCGACCAGTAGCCCTGATCCAGGACACCCATGAGGAAACAGGGCTTGTGATTGAGACAGAAGACCGGTTTATCCTCCGATAATTCAATGGTATAGGTGCGCAGGGCAAAGTAAGTTTTCACCTCATCCCTGCCTAAGGTTACCGTTACCGGGTAAAGCGCCGGAGCTTCCGGAGTCCATGGGAAAAACAGTTCATCCGGAATGGAAATCGTAAAATCATAGGACTGGGACTGCGCATGATGTCTGTGTACATCGGCAAGATTACTCTTCGGAGTCAGGGACTGCCGGAACAATACCTGTTTTGCATCCGGTGTCATGACACAGATGCGCAGCATCGGAAGTGCATCACACAGAGCCGTATCGACCTCGATAAATACCTCCTGCCGGTCAAAGTCCGGTTCTATGGTAATATGTTCAATATGGGTGGCAGGGATCCATTCCATCCAGACGGTCTGCCAGATGCCGCTCTGTGCCGTATAAAAGATGCCTCCACGCTTTAAAATCTGTTTGCCGCGGCTCTGGAAGCCTGCATCACTGGGGTCGCTGACACGTACCGTCAGCTCATTTTCTCCTTTTTCCAGAAAATCCGTGATGTCGCAGTCGATGGGAAGATATCCGCCGCGGTGGGACGTTACTTTGTTTCCGTTGAGAAAAATATCGGCTTCGTAGTCGATCGCACCGAAATGCAGGATCAGACGGCTGTCATTAAAGAAATCCATCTCGTCAACCGGGAGCAGACGGCGGTACCAGAGGTATTCCCCCGGCTGCAGCTGGCGTTCCACACCCGACAGGATCGCTTCCGGAGAAAAAGGGACGAGAATCTGCCCGTCGTAGCGGTCGGGGAAGCCCTTTTTGGGCTGGATAGCATAGTCCCATAAGCCGTTCAGGTTAATATAGGATGGGCGCTCAAACTGGGGGCGCGGGTATTCTGTAAGTACCTTATCCTTTGAAAGCGCCTCTCCAAAGGGAGTTGTAAGACGCTCCAGGGGGTCTTCGTTATGCGGCTTAATGATGCTTCGCAGCGCATCCTTGAAATCCATAGTATCCATCCTTTCCTTATTGCAAATGGTTAATTTGGTAATGATTCAGATTTGGCCTCATTTATGGTACAATGGGCTTTGGAGAAAGGAATATTACCTGTTTCTCCAATGGATATAGTATAGCACAGAATAAAGAAGAGCAACAAAAGAAAGAGGAAATTCATTGAAAAACGAAGAAGATCAGATATTGAGGAAGCATTTTACCGATCTGGCGCGGAAAGCGGACCAGAGTCATATAGCAACGTTCACCGGGTTCTTAAGTCTGCCGGAGCAGTCCGTCTTTTATTCCATGGACTTTTCGTATGTACCGCACTGCGTTTTCGGAGGTCAGGAGGGGTGTGAGAGGGCAGTGATCCGGTTTGGTGAGGAATGGGAGTTCCCGATCTGCTGTATCAAAATGGCACCGTTAATGAATAAGTTTGCGGATGCGCTGACGCACCGGGATTTTCTGGGGGCACTCATGAACCTTGGGATTGAACGGAGTACGCTGGGAGATATTTATATTGAGGACAAGACGGGGTATCTGTTCTGCCTGAAAAGCATGGCAGAATATATTACCGAAAATCTTACACGGATCCGGCATACAAGTGTGCAGTGTACGGTCTGCGAAGAGCCGCCGGTCTTTTTGCAGAAGGAACCGGAGGAAAAGCTCATCCAGATCAGCTCCGCACGGACCGATGCGCTGATTGCGGGGGTGTATCATCTTTCACGGACAGAAAGTAATGAGCTGTTCCGGGAGCAGAAGGTATTTATCAACGGAAGACTGTGTGAGAATAACAGCCGGGCGCTGAAGGAGGGGGATCAGATTACCGTCCGCGGCTATGGGAAGTTTGCCTATGAGGGCGAAAAAGGGATAAGCAGGAAAGGAAAAGTGAATGTGAGGGTTCTTTTATGGTGATGCTGCAGCAGATGATCGTGATGTTTCTGATGATGGCGGTCGGATATTTATGTTATCGAAAGCAGATTCTCACGGAAGAGGTGAGCAAAAAGGTTTCGGCGATTGTAGTGAATGTGGCCAATCCCTGTATGATTTTAAGCAGTGCACTGACGGATCAGCAGATGCAGGGAAAGGAGCTGGTACAGACGCTTGCAATCGTGGTCATGATGTATGTCTTTTTACTTGTTATGGCACAGCTTCTTCCGAGGATCCTGTGCATACAGAAGGAGAGTCGTGGAGCCTATGCAGCGATGACGGTTTTTGCAAACATTGGCTTTATGGGATTCCCGGTACTGGCTGCGATGTACGGCAATGGAGCGCTTTTGTATGGAGCGGTCTTTCAGATTCCATTTAATATTCTGATTTATACCTATGGAGTGGCGGTGCTGACAAGAAAGCAGGGTGCCTGTGCGAAGACAGAGCAGGATGTGAAGACAGAGCCGGATGTGAACACAGAGGTGGATGTGAAAGCAGAGCAGGATGTGAACGCAGAGGTGGATGTGAAAGCAGAGCCGAATGGAAAGACAGGGGAACGGCAGGATGCGCAAGGCATAACAGCGGCTGTGAATGGGATGTCTGAAAATATAGAAAATGGCAGTGAACAACAGGGAAAGCTGCAGGGAACAGTAGAAATCGTGAAGAAGATCTTCAATATCGGAGTGATTGCCTGTATCGCAGCAATGCTGCTTTACTTTCTGCAGACTCCTGTTCCTTCCTTTTTACAGGCATTTATTACGAATCTGGGGAATCTCACCGCTCCGTTAAGTATGATGATTATCGGAGCATCCCTTGCACAAATGCCGTTAAAGGAGCTGTTTCTGGATAAGAAGCTGTTACTGTTTTCGCTGGTGAAGCTGCTGCTTCTTCCGGCTGTCTGGATGATCATGGTGAATCGTGTGGCAGAGCAGGAAATTTTGCGGGGTGTGTGCCTTGTGATGATGGCGACTCCGGCAGGAAGTATGACTGCAATGCTTGCTCAGCAGTATGGTGGAGATTATGAAACTGCTTCCCGTGGTGTGGCGCTTACCACGGTGCTTTCTGTGATCACCATGCCGCTTCTGGCTGCGGTATTTCTGTGAATGGAATGAGATCGCAGATCGCTGTCATTGTAATATGATAAAGAAGCCGCCTGGAAAGAATGAGAGCCGGTACCCGAATTGTGGATCACAAATGTAACAGAAATAGTCCTTATCATACATTGATCTGGCATAAGGACAAGAGCTCCCGGCATATTTTGTATAAAAAATATACCGGGATTTCTTATGAGCAAATACATAGAAAAATGGAAACAGACGGGAAAAAATCTGACAGATGGTCTGCATGTGCATTGGAAGGAAGAGTGGAAAAGACAAGATGGGGAGAAGCGTCCGGATTATCAGAAAAGAGTCTGCATGCTGCTTTTGCGGAATACGGCATTTCTGCTTGTCGCCGCCGCACTTCTGCGTGGAGCGGTGGTGTTTTGGGGAGACAGCGTGCATGCAAGCAACACGGTTGGAAACCGTGAGCTGCCGATTTACTGTGTAAAAACAGATGAAGCGGGTGGAAAGAAGATTGCACTCACCTTTGATGCAGCATGGGGAAACGAGGATACGAAGAAAATTCTCGAAATCCTCAAAAAGAATAATGTGAAAGTGACCTTTTTTATGACAGGCGGCTGGGTAGAGAGCTATCCGGAGGATGTCAGAGCCATCCTTGCGGATGGGCATGATCTGGGAAACCATAGCGAAAACCATAAGAATATGAGTCAGATTTCCGATGCGGAAAAGAAAGAAGAGCTGATGAAGGTTCATGAAAAGGTCCGGGAGCTGACTGGGTATGAAATGTTCCTGTTCCGCCCGCCGTATGGTGACTATGATAATGCGGTAATCAAGGTCGCAAGAGAGTGCGGATATTACCCGATTCAATGGGATGTGGATTCCCTGGACTGGAAGGATTACGGAGTGGATTCTATTATTAAAACGGTTACCGGACATAAGCATCTGGGAAGCGGATCAATTATTTTGTGCCATAATGGAGCGAAATTCACATCTGAGGCGCTGGATAAGCTGATTCAGAACCTGAAGGACCAGGGATATACCTTTGTGCCGCTGTCAGAACTGATTTACAGGGATCATTATCACCTGGATCATGAGGGAAGACAGATTAAGGATTAGGGAAGAGGATAAGAATAGAAATTTGAAATGCATATGACAATGTAAAATAAATTTTTTTGCAAAATTGAAGATTGCAGGTTTGAAACTTCTATGCTAAAATTTTGTAAAGCATAGAAGTTTTCTATTTACAGAATATGTATTGAAATTGATTCTGTAACTAAGAGGGTTTTGGCCCTTGTCTCTGATATTCTCACAGATCAGAAAATCCATGCTTTGATTCCAACGAATTAAATTGAACAGGCAGAGGATTTTTATGCCCATAGAAGAATTCTCTGTGAAAAGGAGGTTGTTTATGGGAAAATTCGATTATTGTATGAAAGAATATCTGCAGAATAAGGAGTACTTTGCAGATCTGTTTAATGGATGCTGCTTTGATGGGCAGACTGTGATTCGAGCAGAGGATCTGACGGAAGCGTCGGAAACATATACAGTAGCACGGACAGAGGCAGAGGAAGACAATGCAGAGCATGTACAGATCCAGATTTTGGATGGAGCGCAGGGAAAGACTATCGAGGTAGAGAGTGCGAGCCCTTTCCGGAGAGCAGGGAGAAATAAGAAGACACAGCTTCTGAGGGATGTGAAAATGAAACTAAGGACCGGTGCAACCTTGCAGGTATTAGCGGTAGAAAATCAGAGTTACATAGACTATAGCATGCCGGTTCGATGTATGGATTATGATGTGGCAGAGTATAATCGGCAGTTAAGGGAAAAGAAGCAGCAATTTCAAGCATTACGGAAGCAAATGAAAGAGTCCGGTAAATATGCGATGACGTTTATTACCTATGCAGAGAAGTTATCCGGAATTTTTAAGACGGATCGCTTGCAGCCGGTGTACACGATCTGTCTTTATACTGGAACAGAACCGTGGGATGGACCAAGACAATTATCGGATATGATGGAATTTGGTGAGAATGAGTTGCTTCAAAAATGTTTTGCAGATTATTCTCTGCGTCTGTTTTGTGTGAATGAGCAAAGTGACTTTGAAGAGTTTCATACAGAACTTAGAGAATTGTTTCGGGCAATGAGCTATAGAAAAGATAAAGAAAAGTTTCTGAGTTTAGCAAAAGATGAAAGATATGCCCATTTATCAGAAGAAACATGGGATGCAATAAGGATTATGACAGGACGGGAATATCTTAAGAACAGTCATAAAGCAACATATAAAATCATGAACGAAAGCGGAGAGGAGCGATATGATATGTGTCAGGCCTTACAGGAATTAAGAGAGGATTTTATTAATGAAGGAAAAAGAGAAGGAAAAAGAGAAGGAAGGCAGGAGGGGAGGAGAGCGCAGCAGTGTTATACAATCGAAATGATGTTGAATAAAAATTACGACCTGGCAGAAATCTGTTCCATAGCCGGCTGTGATCCGGCTCTTGTAGAGAAGGTCAGGGAGAAAAAGGAAGGAAAAGGTGGCAATTGAGGTATTGAGTTGGGGGAGGCTGAGTGAACAATTGAGAGCTGGTCAAATGACAAAGTAAGTTCCAGTTTGACAAAGTAAATGTCCGATCGATCCCTGCCCTACATGTGGGCAGGGATTTTTCTGCGCAAAAACTGCTTAAAAACAGATGATTTTTGGAAAAACATAGCGTAAAATAGACCTTATACAAGGAAAAAAGGGCATAGTAAACCGCAAGTGGGATTTTTCTGTTTTTTCGCCTTAGTAAATTCCACCCGTATAGGCAGGCCTATGTGGCTGTGTCCCGGTATGTCATGTCAGTTAAAAGAATTCATCTTTGGAGAGAAAACAGTGGCTCTGTTCATCCCAAAGAAGCTGCGTGTCAGATCCTTTCCAGTAGTCCCACGGACCACTGGAATAGCCAAATCTGATACGAAAAGCCTGCAGGTAGTTCAGGGGCATTCCGTCGGAATCCATGTAATTCCATGGGTTCGATTCGACTTCATTGCCCTGTCGTACCCACTTACGGAGACAGCAGCGTTCCCTGAGTGTCATGGGAACCACTTCTTCCATCTCCTGCAATGCTACTAAATTAACCTGGTAATCAATGGAATCCTTATCTGCTCTCATGGCTGTCCTCCTTGTGAAAAATGGATCGATTGAGTGTCACGTCCCGGGGAGGAACTCTGTGGCACCCAAGAAGATCCAGGATCTCCTGCCCATACAGAAAAGAAAACACATCATAAGGGCATTTATTCCCCAAACTTTCCCGGCTGTAGGAATTGATATGATCCATCATAAGACAGATATCTTCCTGCGAGTAGGGTGAAAAGTCCGTTCCTTTCGGAAGAAAACAGCGTATAAATTCATGGTTACGTTCTGCGGAGCCTTTCTGGTAGGGAGAGCTTGGATCGCAATAAAAAATATGGGTGCGCAGATTTCCCTGCCGGTCGTATTCGATTGCTCCCGGATTTGAAAATTCGGTACCGTTATCTGCAAGACAGACTTTAAACAGTGAACAGAAACGATCCGGACGCAATTCCAAGTAAAGCCGTTCAAAGATATCGATCACGGACTGGGAGTCATTGTGGTCACGGAGAAAGGCAAGCATAAATTCTGCTTTCACGAAGTGAATGGTAAGAAGAACCTTACTGCCCTTTTTCCCTTCCACCGAATCCAGCTGAGTGATTGCAAGATCAGGATATTCCAGAAGATATCCTTTAAAATCTTCATAAGTGCGTCCGATCCGACAGGCTTTGTCGACTTTCAGGTGGCATTTTACCTTACGCGCATTATAGCGGACCTTTCTGGGAAGATCGATGTTCATGGCAGAGATGATGCGTGCATCGATCAGCCGGTAAATAGTTCTTTCGCTTACTGTGAGAGAATCCGCATTGGTAGCACAAATGTGGTGTGGAGACTGCTTTTTTCTAATCAGCGGAGAAATAAATTCGTCAAGATAGCGGATTTCTTCCTCTGAATAAGAAAGACCGGATCTGGCTTCCGAAAGAACATCCCGGTATTCCCGGTGGGCAAAATCAGCATTGTATACCCTTTTTTCAAGACTGCATACAGCCCGTTTTCCACAGCCGTTACAGACATAAGGCGGTTTCAGAAGACGTTTGCAGGTCTCTTTTTCGAAATCTTTACACAGAGAATTGCACATGGAACAGCGCCTGCATAAAGTATATTTTCTGGCAGCATGGCATTCTGTGCAGATGTGGGATTTCGGACAGGAGACCCGTTTGGTACAGCTGTTGTAGGGAAGATGATAGGCACCTACTTTGCGGTACTGGAGATGATTCCGGATCTCCTTGGAAATAGTGGATGGATCTTTTCCAAGTGAAGAAGCAATCGAGGAAAAGGATTCTTTATTATCAAGCATCAGCTGTATTTTAGATCTGTCATCGAGACTCAAATGTTTATTTTTACTCATTACAACACCTCCGAAAAAGATCCGGGACACAGCAGATAAAATATAGCATAAAAGGGGAAAAGTTCGCCAGAGTAACTTCTACCTAAGGTTTTGCCGAAGTAACTTCTGGTTTAAAGAGAAGGAGACTAGAATTTAGTTTGGCAATTGAGTAACAATTGAGAGCTGAGTGAAAAATTTCTGCAGGGGGTTAATCTTTTATAACCCAAAACCGATATAAACTACAAGAAACCGTTAAATATGAGATTGTGACCATGTCGAACAGACATCAGGGAAGCACAGGGAGGTGTACACAATGGCAATTGAACCACTAAGCAGTGCCATGACTTATCAGGCACAGAATACACAGCAGGCAAGACCTGTACATAAAACCGCAGAAAACACGGACGTTTCAACTACGGTAGAACAGACAGTTAATTTTGATCCGACGACAGCGAAGATCAAGGAAGTTGATGAGAAGAACGGACAGGGAACCGAGACGAACAATCAGGGAACCCCGGAACAACAGACACCGACGAATGAACAGATTAAAAAGGCTGTCGAGCAGTTAAACAAGAACATGTCCCATTCCGAAGCAGTATTCGGAATTCATGAGGCAACGAACCGTGTTACGATCAAGATTGTAGATAAGGATACCCATAAAGTAATTAAAGAGCTTCCGCCGGAGAAGACCCTTGACATGATTGCCAAGGTATGGGAACTGGCAGGAATCCTCGTAGACGAGAAGAGATAACAGGCAGGAGGAATCAAATATGGCAATGCGTATGACCGGAATGTATTCCGGAATGGATACCGAAAGTATCATCCAGGAGCTCGTTTCTGCCAAGAGAACGAAGGTCGATGATGTTAAAAAGAAGCAGACCAAGCTGGAGTGGAAGCAGGATGCCTGGAAGGATTTAAATACGAAGCTTAAGAACCTTCAGAGCAAGTACATCAGTAATATGCGCTTTGCTTCTTCTTATATGAAGAAGACAACCGCAGTGTCGAACAGCAGTGCTGTCAGCGTGATTACAGGTGAGAATGCGGTGAACGGTGTACAGTCCCTGGAGGTGAAGCAGCTTGCAAAGACCGGTTATTTAACCGGTGCACAGATGAAGGCATCCGGCAGCGGAAGCCTTACCGCACTGTCCAAGTTAAGTGATCTTGCCGGCAGCGATGGCATCGGGAATGGCGGACAGATCAGCATTAAGGCAGGAGATAAGGATCTCACCCTGGATGTGACGGCAGATACCACAATTTCAGATGTATTGACGAAGCTTAAGGAAGCAGGACTCAATGCAAACTTCGATGAGAAGCAGCAGCGGCTCTTTATCAGTGCCAAGACCTCCGGTGCGTCCAATGACTTCAGCATTACAGCAGCAGGAAACAACGGACAGGCAGCGTTAAAGGCACTGGGGATTCAGCTTAATCCGGACGGAGATCCGACAGCAGAGGGGTATGCGAAGAAGATCGACGGACAGGATGCCAAGATCGAGTTAAACGGTGCAACATTTACCAACAATACCAATGTATTTGAAATTAACGGACTGACCTTTACTGCACTCAGCGAGACCAAGGCAGGGGAAGCAGTTACCATTACCACACAGGATGATACCGATGGAATCTATGATATGATCAAGGGCTTCCTCAAGGAGTACAATTCCATCATGAATGAGATGGATAAGCTCTACAATGCGGCTTCTGCATCCAAGTATGAACCTCTTACCGATGATGAAAAGGATGCCATGTCTGATACAGAGGTAGAGAAGTATGAGAAGAAAATCAAAGATTCCCTGCTTCGCAGGGATTCTACACTTTCCACTATCCGCAGCAAGCTTACCTCTGTAATGAGCAGTGGAACAACGGTAGATGGCAAGCAGATGCACTTAAGTGATTTCGGAATTGATACACTGAGCTATTTTACGGCAGCAGAGAATGAGAAGAATGCTTATCACATCGATGGAGATCCGGATGATGAGAATACCTCCGGCAATGCCGATAAGCTGAAATCCATGATCGCTTCCGATCCGGATACCGTCGTATCCTTCTTCAGCAGCTTACATAAGGAACTGTATTCTACGATGGATGGTCTTTCCAAGGCAGTAGAGGGCTACCGCAGCTATGGCAGCTTCTATGATGACAAGAAGATGAAGTCCGACTATTCAGACTACACCACGAAGATTGCCGAAATGGAAAAGAAGCTGAATGCTTACGAAGATAAGTGGTACAGCAAGTTTAGTAAGATGGAAACCGCTCTTGCAAAGATGCAGTCCAATGCAAGTGCGATCACAGGATTACTGGGAGGTTCATGATATGGCAATACCGGCAGCGTATGCACAGTATAATAACAGTAAGGTTCTGACGGCATCGCCGGCAGAGCTGACACTGATGCTCTATGAGGGCGCCATTAAGTTCTGTAACATTGCGATTATGGCAATTGAAAAGAAGGATATTGAGAAGAGCCATATTAATATTGTGAAGGTAGAGAACATCATTAACTACCTGCAGAGTACACTGGATACCAAATATCCGGTTTCCGAGGATTATGACCGGATCTATTCCTACTTGCAGCAGCGTCTGGCGCAGGCGAATATCCGGAAGGATCCGGAAATTCTCGAAGAGGTATGCGAACATCTTCGTTCCGTGAGAGATACCTGGAAGGAAGTAATGGCGAAGAATCAACATAAAGGAGCTGAATAATGGACAATTACTTATCTGTGTTAGAGGACAGCCTGAAGAAGAAATTACAGATTCTGGACGAACTCACGGACTACACGACGCAGCAGCAGGAGCTGCTTAAGGTAGAAGAGCTGGATTATGAGGCTTTTGACCGTCTGGTAGACCAGAAGGACCCGCTCATTCAGAGGATTATGGAGTTGGATCAGGGATTTGAGACTGTTTATGACCGGATTAAGGAACAGCTTCTTGGCAATAAGGAGCAGTATGCTGCACAGATCAGAGCCCTGCAGTCCCTTATCGGAGAGCTCACGGATAAGAGTGTGAAGCTGCAGACCATGGAGCAGCGGAATAAGTCTGCTGTAGAGCAGCAGTTTCGTAAGTCCCGTGAGAAGATCCGCCAAGGACGCCAGAACAAACAGGCGGCGCTGAATTATTATAAGAACATGAATAATTCCAATTATGTGCCACCACAGTTTCTGGATGACAAGAAATGACGTTTTACAGTTGGTGAATATACGAAAAACAGAAAACAAAAATTTACCCAAAAATTTTTCAAAACAGGGTTAAGTATTTCGGATACACTCCGATATATAATACAAATAAAACAAAACAAATTGCAAAGACAAACAGTTTTGTTTTAGAAACCGCAGAGCATCTTTCGAAGGCGTACGATTTCAAAAGAAATCTGCACAATAAATAAAACAATCACTGCAGGGAAGCAGTGAACAATTTCAAGGAGGAATGAATTATGGTAGTACAACACAATCTTACAGCAATGAACTCTAACAGAATGTTAGGCGTAACCACAAAGACACAGGCTAAGTCCACAGAGAAGTTATCTTCCGGTTACAAGATCAACCGTGCAGCAGATGATGCAGCTGGCCTTTCCATCAGTGAGAAGATGCGTAAGCAGATCAGAGGTTTAACACAGGCTTCTTCCAACGCGCAGGATGGTATTTCTACTGTACAGACCGCTGAAGGTGCTCTGAATGAAGTTCAGGATATGCTTCAGAGAATGAATGAGTTAGCAGTTAAGTCTGCTAACGGAACTCAATCTGAAAGCGACAGAAGTTATATTCAGAACGAAATAGATCAGTTAACTACAGAAATTGATCGTGTTGCTGAAACTACAAAGTTTAATGAGACTTACTTGTTAAAAGGAGATCGTTTTGCTGCTAAAGAATATTCATATGCGTATGCACAGTATACTGCAGATGCTGTAGCAACTGCGACAATGCCTACTGCTGCAGATGCTACAGCAAAAGTTAAAATAGAAAGTGTGACTTTTGATGCGAATGCTTCATCAGCAGATCAAAATGCTGTGGCTAATGCGATTAAAAATTCTGGACTTACGGTAAAAGTTACTAAGCACTGGGATGCAACTGCAGGTGGAGGTACTGGAGCAGCAGCAGATAATACTTTTTCGGTCAGCTTGAATGGTGATGCTGCTAGTAAATATAAGATTTCAGCTGTTAAGGGAAGTGCAACGGATTTTGATATTACGACTAGTGATGGAACTAAGGTAGCAACTGTTAAGGTGAAAGATGATGGATCTGATAAGGCAGCACAGGCATCTGATGATGGAAAATCTGTTTCGTCCGCTGCAATTAATGCGACAGCTGTAACTGGAGCAACTAAAAACGGTGAGGCTGCGAAATATTATGATAAGGATGGAAATGGTATTGCGGCAAATGCACTGAAGTCTTATTTCCAAACCGCAGCAGATGGAACAATTACAGCTAAAGGTGATGCCCCTACAGTATATGATGCTGTTGGTCTTGCTACAACGCTTGATCCTACGCAGGTAACTTCTACACGGGATATTACAGGTGCGTTAAAGTTAAGCTTACATGTAGGTGCAGATGCAACATCTAACAATCAAATCACATTAAGTATTGATTCTATGAGTGCCAAGGGACTTGGTGTTAATGGATTAAAGGTTGATGGAGATAATGACAAGAATGCTCTTTCTGCAATTGAAACTATCAAAGAAGCTATTCAGAAAGTATCTACTCAGCGTTCTACTCTTGGTGCTGTTCAGAACAGACTTGAGCATACCATCAACAACCTCGACAACGTAGTTGAGAACACCACAAGTGCTGAAAGCCAGATCCGTGATACAGATA
>OGXI01002755.1_pt1 | contig 12792 bp, 30 predicted proteins | sample 1576221 | NCBI WGS metagenome assembly OGXI01 (sample SAMEA3541523, study PRJEB24748) | human gut metagenome | biome: human gut; feature: human-associated habitat; material: faeces | place: China | collected 2012
ATCCAGTTCGTAAATAAACGGGAGAAACCGCTTGTTCGGTGTGGTCAGTTTTCCGCGGAGCAGTTTGTCTGCATATTCGTACTGGCTGTCGAAAATGCCGTTTCTGACGAATCCCATAGTTGTGATGGCGATCAGCAGCGGTTGACTGCGTGCTCCCATCGACTGTTTCATGTCGTCGTAGATCTTCCGCTTCACCATGGCTCCCAGCTCATCAACTACAGCCGCGTGTGCGTCCAAGGAATCCAAATCTTTGACATTTGATGCCATCGCTTTGATGGTGCCCATGTTGTAGTCGCAGTACAGATCCGATGCCCGCTTGTGCAGGTGCGCGGCGATCGCTGAACTTTGGCGTCGCATATTGTTTGCCGCATTCCAGCCTTTCATCGCTTGATCGTACTTTGTGGCCAGATTGTAGATTTCCGGCGCGCCTTCGCCGTCGTTCATGCACAGATCTAATTCGATCGCTGCGGCTTCGGTGGTCTTTCCGTTCTTTCTGCCTTCTACGATGAAAACCTCCTGGTACTGTCTCAGGTCGTCATCGTCTACGAATCCGAATACTGCCTGCCAGCGTGCTTTCTGAAACAGTTCCAGTTTTAACGGCTGCCCGACTTTTCCAGCTGGGACTTTGCAAAATTTTTCAATGAATTCAATGTGTCCGTTCGCCAGTTCCAGGTCGAAATGAAACTCGTCCGGGTTTGCCGCATTTTCCAGCAGCATTTCCGAAATCCGCTTCATTTTTTCGCCTGCCAGGATTTTCCCGTCATAGATCGCAGTGAAATATTCTGCAAATTCGCTCATCGTTTCTTTTTGACGAATTCGATCAGTTCATCGTTCGCCGATGCTCCCTCCGGTATCAAATCCACTAGCGCTTTGATGGTCGCATTATAGTTTTTGATCATCGTGTTGTATGTCTTCTGCGCAGGATTCTCGGATCTCACTTCAAATCCGTTTCCGTTTACCGCTTCAACGATCGCTCCCTCTTTGTTGATCTGATCCTGCAGGTCTTCTAGCGTCACCTCCATGAATGCGGCTTTTTGACATAGTTTTACTGCAATATTTTTGCGGTCTCTGCTTAGATTTCTGCAAAAACCTTTGAATTTGCGCAGCTCCGTGGCGATCCTCTCTTCTTTTGTTTTATTTATTTTATTTTCCATAAAGGACCCCCTTTCATATGCGCGTCACGCGTGAAAATTGTGGTGCACTCATCGGTCTCTTTTGGGATGGGTGCCCTTTTCCGGAAGGGGGGAGTCTGGTTTAGGGACTGGCATCCCGTTCCGGTCAAAAAAAACAAAAAGCTTTCGTTCGCCCCTTGCCTCGTTGAAGTGTTCTTCTTCTGCGTCGTGGCAAGGCTTGCACTCTAGCTTTAAGTTCTCTTGATTCAAACTAATGTTCGCATCCGATATGTTCGCCGGAGTCAAAGGCTTGATGTGATGCACGATCACGCCTAGGTTCCTGCGGCATGTCTCGCACAGTCCGCCGTCTGTCGCTGTGCGCTCTGCGATGTATGCAGCTCTGACTTTTTTCCAAGCTGTTGAGTTGTAAAATTGTTTTGCGAATTCTTTTGCCATTTTGTTTGTAAATAAAAAGACAAGGATCACGCCTACCCTGTAGAGGTGTGATCCTTGCTCGTGTATGATCTTGCGCAATCCTTATTTGCTCAATATCATTTTACCATTTCGCGCATGCTAATTGTGCTAATCTTCTCCGAGATACCCGTTGATCAGCTGGTCGATGCGCTGGCGCGAATAGTTCAGTTCTTCTCCGATCTCTGCATTGGTCTTGCCATGGCGTAGCTTCTGGCGAAAGATATGGTAAATCAGTGGGTCATCGATGTGATCCACCCACTCTTCTACTTCCTCGATTGCTTCTGCATATTCCGCTTCACGCTCCCGCAGCAGTCTCGCCCACTTGTCTCCCGTCGTATTGTCTATGCTCTCGATCTTCATGCGTGACGGTAGGTATGGGAATTCTGGCGATGATCCTTTGGCCACGTCGGTCATCACGTGTCCTTCTGCTCGCTCGACTCTGTTCGCGTATTTCTTCAGGTCTTTGCGGATACTCTCCAATGCTACTGTCATGCTGCGGTACTCTTCCAGTCTTTTTTTATTCACTCCATTCCCCCCCCCCAGTTTTCCATATCCATTTCCAGCTGCTGATCGGTACGGTAGATCTTCTCAGGTCTGACTCGTTTACCTCGCCGTCCCTTCGCCGGTCCGTCCAGGCTCACCAGTATGTACTCCTTGCACTCCACGTCCAGAATGGCGTGGTCGTAGATGCGTACAGTATCTTCATCAACATAGTATCCCTTCGGTGCTTTGATCTCGTCGGTAATGCTCCGGCTGCTGATCTTCTCTCTTCTGGTCTCTGGCGTGACGATGCTCCGGCTGCAGCTGTACCTTCTCTTGCTTGGACTTCCAGCTTCCCGGAATGTCTTCTCCGTTTCCTTTAGCAGATACTCCGCCAGTTTGTAGTAGTTGCCGGTATCATCTAATGGTCTCACATTTACAAATCCATACTTCCATTTGCTCTCTATCAGTTCCAGATCCTGACGGCTCATTACGATGTGGTGGTGGATCCGCTGGTGCTTATACTCCGTCACTGCGATCCACTTGAACTTGATCTCTCTCTTTTTACAGTGCAGGTGCAGATTGCGCAGGAATCTTTCGAGATCCTTTTTCGCTTCTACAGCTGACGGAGCATCTTCGTATGTCAATGTCAGGAAATAGTCTCCCGGCACGAAGTTATGATTCAGTTTTGCCGTCAGTGCCTTGACCGCGTTTCTGAAATTTAATTTCGCCACGGCTTCCGGAGTCGGGTTCGACTTAGGCTTTCTTTTTTCTCCTTTTGTGTAGACTCTGCTGATCGCCTTTAGGCTGATCAGCTTCGTTCGTCCTGCGATTATGACGTCTCTGTAAAACATATCCGATGCTCCATTGTTAATACTCTAATCAAGTTCTAAGGCGGCCACCCGGCCGCCGGTGTTTCCTTTATATATAATGTAGGTTTTTTATTTCAGCGTTCTTCTTTTGCGCAGTGGCTTGCGATATTTCTTCTTCACTATTTCCGTCATTGCATTGATTGCCATTTCTGCGCCGTTGCTATATCCTTTGAAATACGCGCCCAGTTCCGAGTATGTTTCCGGATCTTTTGGCGCGATTGTGAGTTTTATCGTATCAGTCAGTCCCATAGGGCTCCTCCTTTAAAAACATCTTTTCCCACATTGTCGTATCACACTCATAGTTTTCGCAATCGTTGACCTTTTCTTTTTCCCAATTTCTCTTGCATGGAGATCCTCCGAGCTTGCAGTCGGGCCCGCACGGCGGCTGTGGTTGGTGAATAAAGTGCTCGCACGTGACGCACCTTTTTTTCTCATATGCGTTCCGCACAATATTTTCGTCAAATTCTTTTTGCTTTCTCTTCTGCTCGGGCGTTGGATTAAACGCCCTCTCGAAGTCTATCATCATCGCCCATCTCCAATCGTATACCGTACTACCTCGTCCATCTTTCTTAGACTATCCCAGTCTGGTTCTTCGCCTTTTTCAGTTTGCTTTTCGGCCTTTTCGATCGTCCGATTCATGTTGCTTTGCAGAATCGCCAAGACGATAAACTCGTGTTGTTCCGCTCGCTCGCAGTACCGTTCAAAATCCTCGCGCAGCTTGTACGCGTCCTTCATCGTGAAATCTTTCATTCTTCGCCTCCTACAACATCGATAGGATCCGGCCGAGCTCTTTGGCGGCGTCCCTGTCCAAGGTTCCGATCTTGGCGGATCTGACATGATCAGGATCCCAGGTTCTGATGTCTATCTTCGGGTCCTGGCCGTTCCAGGACACCAAGTTGACTTCTTTCGTCCAGCCGGATTCGGTCTGGTCGAATACTCCGTAGTGTTCAACGATGTTAAATGTAAATTCTTTGTTATTCATGGCTCATTTCCTCCAATATGTCCAGAATTTCATGCGCGTATCGTCCAATTTCGCTCACATCTCTATCTAATTTATCGACGTCTTTTTTATAGTGACGGTCACTCCCCGCCACCTCATCATATGCACCGATCACTTTTGAACGCAGCAAATGTTTCAATCTTTTTTCCGCTCCAGGATTCTCGTACTTCTGGCATTCCGGTATGAATCCAGTTGCCCGTTCGATCGATATGATTCCCACGGTTTCCCCATACGGGGTCCCTTCCGGCACTTTTCTTGCCAGCGCGGTTATTCTTCGCCCGCATTTCGGGCAGCGTTCCGGCTGGAATCCTGTTGTCTTTCCTGGAAACGTCACTCTTTCGTTATCCACCACATCTTCGTATGAAATTCCTCTAATTTCTTTAAACGATTCAAACACGTGCCCGCATTCGCAAACCGGGCACATCGTCACTCTGGCTCCTCTTTCTATGCAATCATCCATTTCTTTGCTCCTCCATTTTCTTTTTTTTGATCAGTGGTCTGCATATGTTCACCACGTCCTGCGGCTTTTGGCTGTATGCAGCCCGGCCAATATTTACAATCGTTTCGTCTACTCCGTCTTTATCATATTTCTTGATCAGCGCTTCTTGCACAGCCCTGATCATTGCCGTAAGTTCTCCTACAATTTCCATCGTAGTGCCTTCTACCTCGCAGTCTATTCCCTGTTTGTCATAGTTACATTTCGCTGTTAGCATTTTTTCATTCCTCCATTTTTACTACGATGTAGTCTCCCCAGTTGGTGATGTGTGCCTGGTCGGTGTAGATCACCACGCCACCGCCTTCCCAGCACTCTACCCTTCCGGCTGCGCTACTACATTCTGCCGGGACTGCAGATGCAGCCCCGATTCCTATTCCGATCCACAAGATCGTCAGTGCTGCCACTGCAGCTGCTATGAGCAGAATGGCTCGCTTCATTCCGCACCTCCTTCTTATTTACCCTAAGATATATCGCCTTATAAATCTGTCCGCATACTGCGGATGCATTAAGCTTCTCTCCTCTTTCGCCGTGGTTTTATCCGTTCCCCTCGTCTGGCAAATCTTCCGGGTCTCCACCCATTCTATCGGCTCGAAAATCAGATTCGATTTCGGCTCGCAGTTCACAAACCAATACTGTGTCGGCTTTTTAAAATAATCTCCATCCTCTCTCCTGTCGTAATCTATTACACGCGGCTTCAGGCTCCAGTATTTTGTCAGATAATGATCCGCCGCATATGGATTTTCTATGATGAGCTTGAGACCTCTGTTCATGAAAATAACGGCGAGCTGGGATATCTTTTCGTAAAGCTCGTGCAGTTCTTTGTGTAACCTCATCCCATATTCCAGCTTCTGCGCATCCGACCACTTTTTCTGCTGATATCCTTCGCCACGAAAGTGCAGAGGAATCTGCACTTCAAATCGAGTGCACGGAAAGAACGCCATGGTTACATCCCCTTGTTTGATATCATCAAACACGCACGGTTCATTTTGATGCCCCCCCTCAATCTCCTTGAACAGGTCACACACAACATCGGTTTGTCCCCAGGTGTTCGAAATATCGTAATCCAGTGCCGGAACGCCATTTTTTATGAATGCATTCTTAAATGTCCCCGATTGCTCAAATAATAAATGCGCTTTCATTCCGCACCGCCTTTCACCACTAAGTCCTCTCCGGCGTTCGTCACGTATTTCTGAATCATGTCTAACCACCGTCTCCTCTTAGTTCTTCCTCTGTCACTTCCAGCAGCTCGCACAGCTTCGCCATCCGCTTTTTCTTCGGAATCGCTTTCCCTCTACAGTAATAGTTTATATTCGTCGAATCTATCCCCACCGCTATGGCAAACTGCCGCTGGCTTCTGTATTTTTTGGCTATCGCAGCCTTTAGGTTTTCCCCAAAAATCACCTGCGCTTTTTTCTTTGCTTCTTCCGCAGCCTTCTTTTCTACTGGATCCAGTATCGGCTGGATGCCCGTGCCGGTTCGCTGCCGTTTTCCGGAACGGTACCGGGTGCATCCTACGATCGGACAGCCCCGGCACTTTCGCGTGATCACCATATAGTCGCACGTGCCTTTGTCCGGTCCTTTATGCGGATGGTAGACGCAGTCGGTGCGGGTGCAGCAATATTTACTCGACATTTTCCTCGTCCTCCTGGTAGATCACCGGCTTTCCCAGGCTTCTGGCATATTCCAGTTCGTGGCATGCCCCTGGGCTGTCCTGCCAGTTTGATAGCATGTAGATGGCGTCACAGATCTGGATCAGCACCTCGTCCAGGCGCATGTATTCTGCCCAGGCAAGTTTGTCGCCGTAGTCGATCCCGGTCGGCGAGATCGGGATCACGTCCGGACGGCACAGCTGCCGTTTTGCTTCTTTGAAGTTCTCCACGATCTCCTGCTCTTCCAGTCCAGTCATTTTCCCGGATATGTATATTCTTTTAGCTCTCGCATCGTCCAGCGGTCCGATGGCTCGCTGGATCCGCTGACGAATGTCTTCGTTTGCAGCTTCTTCCCTCAGCATCTTGATGATCTCTTCCAGCAGGGCCTCCTTTTTCAGTCCTGCGAATCTCGGCGTTTTTTCAACCATTTTTTCGAGTCGTCTTATTATCTTTTTTTCGTCTACCATGTTCTTTCTCCTGTCGCAGCAGCCCCCGCAGGCGGATCACCTCGTTGATAATCCGATCGCCCTCTTTCGGGTAGTTCGCCCGGTAGGCTGCACGTGCTTCTTCATCTTTTCGCTTTATCTGTTCTTCCAGGATCTCTATCCTGGTCTTTGTCTGCCGCCGGATCTTCGGCGGCTCTTCGTGCTCCCGCTGCTGGTTCTTTTTCTGGTTTTCGGCTATTCGTTTCTGCAAAAGCTGATACTCGGGATCATCCAGCAGGCAAGCGTCATGTTTGCATTCGCCGTCCGTCATGCGCCCAAAACACAGCACGGAGCGCGTCGGGCAAAATAAAAAGGAACCGTATTTTTCAAATCGTTCTTTTCTGATTTTTTCGTCCATCGGCTCCTCCATGCTTTCCCCCTGTTATAAATAATTCCGCCCGATCAGTGCCATCCAGTCGGCGCGGGCTTCTTCTTCGGTCGCTCCGGCAGCGATCTGTTCCTCTTCGTATTTGCTCTGGTAGTACATTTTCCATTTCCGGTTTTCGATGCGCGCCCAGTCGTCACAGTTTGCGTGCAGTCGGGCGTGAATTTCCGGACACACATCAACCTGGAACCCCAGCTTTATGCTTTTTTGGCGGTTCGGCCCGCCAAAAATCTCATGGCGCTCGGCACCCGGACGGTCAGTATACCAGCATCGCCTTTGCGGTTTATCCTTGTAACCGTTAACCAGCAGCTTCTTTTTAGTCGTCCTTGGCTTTGGGAATGGGCAATTTCTATAATATCCATCCAGATCATCATACTTGGCTCCCTTGCTCATATTTCATAGTCCTCTTCACTTTAATTTTTTCACCACCGGCTATGGTGATCGTGGTGCCGTCTACTGCGATGGTCGCTTTCTGGATCTCTCCGTCTACTACCATCCCTCCCAGCACGGCGATGGTCGCGGCCGTTTTGGTTTTCACGGGGCGGAAGCCCTCCGCTTCGCATTCGCTTCCGATCAGCTTGGTCAGTTCGTTTGTCATGGCTGCCTTTCGGCGGTGCACCGCTTCCTCGCGTTGCATACCGCAGCAACTGCAGTCTCTTGATGCCTGTCTATCTGCGTCTTCTTGGTTTTCTGCGATGATATTTATCTCGTTTCCGCAGTACCGGCATTTTCCAGTAAATGTCCCCATATACCTTCCTCCTTTTTTCTTTCAGCGATTTTATAATTTCCTCATCGGGCGGTTTGAGCCGACCGGCAAGTGTTTTCGTGATCCTGGCATTGCGCTCTTCTTCTCGCTGTGCCAGGAACTCTTCTTCTGCTCGCCAGTTCATCGTTCTATCGTCCGTCCGAATGCTCCGTTTCCATACACTTCTCTGGCTATTTCCAGCATGTTCATGCCGTTGCTGTTGGCGTCGGCGTGGATCCTGCGCTCGCAGCCGCCCAGATAGCGGATCACGATCCACTCCCTTCCATCTTCCTTCTGGTATTTGATGTTCTCAACACCAGATCGATCGTCAGCTATGACAGCCGCTTTCAAGCTATTTATGAAATCCTTTTTTGAAATATTCATTTTCCTGTTCCTTTTCACGGATCGGGAACACAAACGCCAGCAGGATCGGGAGCACCCACTCCGGGCCGATCCCGAACTCACCGCGGCAGATCCATGCTCCGCCTATGGTTATGATTGTTGTCACTGTTAGAGCAACGATTGCTGCAAATGCTCTCATGCTGTCGCCTCTTTCTCTTTCTGGGCTTTTTCTTCTGCCCACTTTCTTTCGACATATGCCGTCGCTACTTCCACGCAGGCTTTCGTGAATCTCTCCCGGTATCCGGGAGTGAACTTAACCACAACTTTTACTTCTTGCTTCCTCGCCATCTTCTTTCCTCCTGTTCAGGTCGACCATGGCTTTGCCATAGCCGATCAATTCGCCCTTTTTCCCTTCAGTCATGTATGGCAGGGCATCCGCCACTCGTTTCATGACCTCTATATCCCGCTGGTCGTTCGTCATCCCTTTTCCTCCTCTCTTGCATATGGCTCCAGCTCTTCTACGATCCGCTTCCACGCTTCCATGATCTCTGCTTCTTCGACGATCCAGTCTCCGATCTTTTCTGGCGTCATTATTTTGGCATCATTCCACCCACTGTTTCCGTGGTTCCCGCTCCATGCGATCCACCTTTCCACGTCTTGCAGTCTCCGGATCAGGTTTTGTCTCACCTGGCACGCCTTGTCGGCGTGCTCGTACAGGAGCCTCAACGCCTTTTTGTGCTCTCCGACCGTCTTTTCCAGATCGTCCATGCATCTTTTTATCTGCTCATTTATCCTTTTTTCTGCTCTCGCCGCCCACCAGTACGCGGTGATCATGTACCCTACGATCAGTACTACCCAGCTAATGCAAAACCACTTCATTCTCTTTCTCCTTTTTCACACTTCTCTTTCCAGTGCTGTCTTTTTCTTTTTGATTCCGGCGATCGTTTCGTCCGCCATTGCTACACGTCCGACCTTCACGATCATCTCCTTGGCACTGGCTTCTCCCAGTTCGTCTTTTGCTATCACATACAGGTTCGCCAGAACCAATGTAGTATCCGCCATGATCTCAACCAGACCTCCTTCTATTTCTGTGATTCCGTTTTCGGTTTTAATCATGTCTAACCACCGTCTCCTTGTACTCCGGTTCTACTACTTCCCAATCTTTCGCTATCAGGTCGCTGGCGCGAAGATCCCACCGGGGCTGTACCATGTTCGGCGTGATCATGACCATCGCCGTCTTTTGGCTGTCAGTCGGCATGATCGCATGCCCCTCGCACCAGCCTTTTCGCCGGATCCAGCAGTTTTCAATTCCGGCCACGACTATTGCTTCGTAAATGTTCATAGTTTGATTCCCTCCTTATCCGCCAGCAGCAGGCGGCCGACCTTTGTGATTGTGCCCTGATTGCCTGCGCCGTATTTTTTTACCAGTTCTTTTCTGGTGATCTCGCCCACGATCTCCCACGTGTCCGGGTCTACCAGCTGGTAGACTTTTTCCGGTTTTGTTTTCATGATTCTTCCCTCCAGCATTCCGGGACTCCCAGCTGCAAAGCCCCCTCCCGGGTGTCTGCTCCGCAATGATTGCCGTCATCATCCAGGAACAGCCACCTCTCTGCTTCCTCTTTGGTCGGCTCCGTTCCTGGATCCCATGCAATGATCCCGACGGCTATAAAGTCCTGTATCTGTCCTACGATTCCCAGCAGTACCTTGCGGTCGTCGCTGACCACTTTGCGGATCGTGCTGGTGTCTCCGCGTCTTTTTAATAGTTTCATACTTCCGCCTCCTAATAGTCCTGCTCCCTGCAGGTGTCGTCGATCTGCTGCAAAGGATCCGAACGGCGTCCCCATCCTAATCCGTCGGCTTCTTCCAGCGTTTCGATGTAGCCGTCCAGGATGAACGCCGGGTCGTATCCAGTTTCTTCTGCGGTCAGCTCCGCACGTCTCATTAAATAGTTTTTGAATGTTTCTGCCTGTTCTGTGCTAATATTGATACTCATTACATCCTCCTGTTGTCCCGGCACCGCTTCGGTACCGTTCCCTGTTTTTTCCTTTTTGTTGGGTTTACAAACATAATAATATGGTGAGCCAACATTGTCAAGTTCTTTTTGTTTGCTTACCCAACTTTTTTATTGACCCTCTCCACTAGTCGGGTTATAATAAGCCTACAAGGGAGGAACGGAAAACAATGACGATCGGAGAAAGAGTAAAAACATTAAGAAAAGGATTGGGGCTCACGCTTGAGAAATTTGCGAATCCTATTGGTATTCACAGAGGTTCATTGTCCGCAATTGAAAACGATAAAAGTGGAATGAGTGACCGGACTCTTCTAGCTATCTGCCGTGAATACGGCGTATCTGAAGCCTGGCTGCGTGACGGCGATGGCGAGATGTTTGTGCCGGTAACTAGAAACGAGAAGATTGCTCGCTTTGCCGGGGAGCTGATGAAAGACGAGACGCCGGACTTTCGGCGGCAGCTGGTCGAGATCCTGGCAGATCTGAACGACGAACAATGGGACGCCCTAGCGGACTTTGCAGAAAAACTCGCGAATATAAAGAAATAGAGCAGGCACCCGCCTACTCTATCATCCCCCGGATGAACTGGTACAGTAGTTTCAGCTGCTCGAAGCTTAGCCGCTTCAGCATGCCCTTGATCTGTTCTTCATAAAATCTTTTTCCCTCTCGATTCGCTTTCATGATAGAATCCTCCTCTTAGTTAAAATTTTAGTACTAAAGTCCGCCATTCGGAAGTGCACTCGTCTTTTAATTTATCCGCATTTTCGACACTTTTGGCGGCGAAGGGAGAAGAAGATGAAGAAAATTTTATCTGTTATTCTGTTATCATTTCTTATTTTAGGCTTATGCGCTTGCGGCAGCGGGGAATCCGTCAAAAAAGAAAAGCCACTCACATCTGATCAGATCGTCCAGAAGATGAAGGACGACTATTCACTACCGATCACCCAGGAGCTGACCTACACGGAAGAAACTGACGAAAACGGATTGCTGGGTCGCCCGGATCAGTACACCAGCAAGACCAGCTGGAACGACGAGAACGATGTTGATGAAGTGCAGATGTGCAACGACTACCCCGACGATGATTATCGGGATTGTACCGTGGAAGTGTTCGAAAACAAGTCCGACGCCAGAGAACGGCAGGAATACATCGAAAGCGTATGGGAAGACGGCGGGCTCCTGCATCAGGATCAGTATATCTGCCGCGCCGGGACGGCTCTTCTGCGTGTAACCTATCAGATCACGCCGGATCAGGCTGCAGCCTATGAAAAAGCGTTCTATGAGATCATGGGCGTGGATTCTGGGAAGTAGGCGCATCATGAGAATCGCAATCTATGCTCGAAAAAGTGCTTTTTCCGATAAAAGCGAAAGTGTGCACAACCAGGATCGGATGTGCCGCGAATACTGTGCTCTTCACTTTCCGGGGGAGCACATTTTTTTGAACTATACCGACGAGGATAAGACCGGCGCGAACACGAACCGGCCAGCACTGCAGAAGATGATGCGAGACGTTCACGCCGGGATCATCGATCTTTTGGTCGTGTACCAGCTGGATCGGCTGACCCGTGACGTGCGGGACTACTGTAATCTATCCGCCGAACTGAATGATTGCGGTGTTCATTTCACATCAGTGAAAGAAGCTGTTGATACGTCCACCCCGATCGGCGAAGCCTTATCGACTCTTTCTGCTGTTTTTGCGCAGATGGAGCGTAAAACGCTTTCAAACCGTGTTTACGATAACATGATGGGCTTGGCGCGCGCCGGATGGTGGACCGGCGGGAACCTTCCCTGCGGCTACACTACCCGGAGAGTCGTAGAGAACGGCAAGCCTCACACTCTTCTCGTTCCGGATCCAGAAAAGGCAGAGCAGTTAGTCACCGTTTTCAATCTATTTGTGGAACGTGGTTCGTCTTTTTGTTCGTTCGCATCATTTGCGCAGACGAATGATTGCTTTGATGTGTTCGGAATTCCATCAGCTTCTCAGGTTCGACGTGTGATCACGTCCCCTTATGGCGCTCCGGCTAATAAAGATTTGCGTGACTACTATCTTTCGATCGGAGCGAACGTGATCGGGACGGAGTCCGACTGGGATGGTACCCATGGCGTGATGCGGTACGGGGTGACTGATCAGCGAAATGGAAATGCCACGAATCCCCGCACGGCATGGATCGTGTGTCCCGGACGGCACGAGCCTATTCTGCCAGCAGATCTCTGGCTCGCCGCGCAAGATCAGGTCAAGTCAAATATGTTTTGCAAGCAAGCTAAGCATCCCCCAGTGCTCTTAAAGGGAATCCTTCGCTGCAAATGCGGGCGCATGATGTCTCCAGTCCGATCGCGGTACAAAGACAAGGTGTACATCTCATACCGCTGCACTCGTACCGGTGAGGTCGGTCGAAAGTCTCCAGACTGCGTCTCTACCTGCCGGGACTATGTCCTGGACGAAAAAGTCTTATCCGTTTTCCGCGAGATCGAAAGAGATCCAGAGGTTATAAAAAAATATTCCCCGGCAGCACCAACTACCGATCATGATGCGCTCCACAAAAAAGAAAAGGAAATTGAATCACTGCAGAAAAAGATCGGCAATCTGTCTTCCGCCCTGGCCATCAATCCGGAGTCGACGGCAGCGAAGTACATCATCGCAGATATGGAATCTTTGGATTCACAGATCCAGAAGAAGCAAATGGAGCTGGCCGGACTGCAAGCGAACAGGCTGACGGCAGCGCAGGCAGAAAAAGAACTTTTCGAGA
>OGXI01002756.1_pt1 | contig 12790 bp, 9 predicted proteins | sample 1576221 | NCBI WGS metagenome assembly OGXI01 (sample SAMEA3541523, study PRJEB24748) | human gut metagenome | biome: human gut; feature: human-associated habitat; material: faeces | place: China | collected 2012
TGAGAATTTTTTACATGAAAGTTCAGTTAATGATTTTGTAGTTGATTTAAAAAAGAGAGAATGTGTAGATATAAAAATCACAAAAGATATTGAAAAAGTTACTGCGGAGAGAATTAGAAGATATAATTCTGGAATAAAAAATATAGATAATAATAATACGGTTATAGATAAAGCATATTCTAGTTTTAAAAATGGATTTGAACCAGGCGTCTTATACTGTTTTAATAATGGACTTAAAGGGATATTTTGTAATCAGTGTAGATCAAAGGTTAGCTGCAAGAGAGAAGAAAATATATTAAAGAATGCAGCAAGAGAGCTGTATAAACTTTCGAATGGTATGACTAAAATATAAAAAGCCAATGAAACCAAGTTTTCTTGTGGAAGGAGTGATTGTTATGGATAAAAATATCAATGCAATAGAGAAAATTATAACTGAATTGTGTTTAAAAGATTATAAAGCTAGTGTGAAAAAACTAACTAATACACAGAAAAATAATATTCGTTTTGGAAAGAAAACATTATCCGATTACGGTGGGTATACGCTTTCAGAAGAAACAATGGAAGCAATGCGAATTAGAAATGATTATATTGCAGATAAGATTACAGAAGAAGAATATAAAAGATGGTGTCTGGAATATAATCTGAGAACAGTATAGGCAAAGAAATTTAACTTTCTTGTCATTATGTGGGTAGCTAATATAGGGGCTGCTTTGACGAAAGCAAACGAGTTCAAGTCTCGTAAATCAGTAATCAGGCTGACAAAAGTAAGAATAGGTTCAAGTCCTATCGCCCACAATATAATGAATGAATGATTTATTTAGAATACTGGAAGAGGTGATATAATGAAGGAATTCAGAAATGCTAATGAGAAAACAAAAGAATTTATAAAAGAAAATGCTGTAGATGAAGGTTTCTTGCAAAACTGGTATCAAGATTCCGTATTAGAAACAGATACACCAGTATGGACAGACGAACATATTGTAGAAATGATTGGAGATTTTTATTTAATACCAAGAGAGGTTATAGATGGAAGAGAAAATTAAAAAGTCGGACTTGACCAAATTTGCAAAAGATTGCGTGTATGCTCATGAGAAAGCAGTGAAGTTGATGTGTATAAGCGAAGACATCATGAGAAATCAGATAGGAAAAGAGTTAATCAATGATAACCAAAATATTCTCTTAGAAGTATCAAAGCGATTTGCAAAATATGCTGAAGAAAACATAAATATAGATTTGGATACTGGAGAAATTCAGAATGTTCAAAATATTCTTAATGATATAATAGATTGTTGTGAAGAAAATAATTGGTTTGAGTAAGACAAAGAACTTTTAACTTTTCATTTGGAGGTGAAAGATGATGGATAATTTAGTACAGAAATTAAATTGGGATGTACAGAATTTAAATTGGGATATGTCATTTATAAAAAATCAATGTATGTTTGTATATGCTGAAGCTGATTTAGTTTCTAATCGAAAAATGCAAGAATCACTACAAAAACTATATCAGTATGAAAATCAGCCAGATATGAGAGAAAGGATAAGAGAATATATTAGTGAGCTTGATACAGAAATTAAGAGACTTGAAGATGAATTAATAACAAAAGAACCATATGTTACTCAGAATTACATGTGTAGAATTGGAACTTTACAAGAAGTTATTAACGATTTGAAAGGTAGATTGGAGGAAAGAATATGAAAAAATATAATAATAATATTATGAAAGCAGTTCGTCAAAGATTGGGATTAGAAGAAAACGATGAATCTTTAGATGAGAGAATTATGAAAATGAATAGGCGTGAAGTGTTTCGAGAATATTGCTTATGGAATGGATTATTAGGTAGTTGGTACGATGATTTACTTACTTCTGTAGAGAATATATATGATGTAAAGTTAGATGAATGAGTTATTTCAAACGGGAGGTGTAATTATGGAAAGAGTATATCCTTCAGATTTTAACATGTCGGAAAATAAATCACAAGGATCCTTTGTTAGAGTAAGCGAAATAAATGATATGATTGCATATGGTGTATTCAAATTAGATAGAAATAAGTTAAAAGAATATAAGTTTGATACAACAGTAATATACAATAAGGAAAGATATACGAGAGAAGAAGCAATGAATTTGTTTGGAAGTTTGGTTGGATTATAAACCCAAAGAAAAATTGCTTTCCTATGAGAATACAATTAAATAATGATGATTATTAGAAGCAGAAATTAACTGCTTCTTTTTTAGTGCAGAAAGAGAGATGATAAATTGAGTAGATATAAAAATGGAAACCCTAAAAGGCAATCGAGATTCATTTGTTTGTCTTGTTTGCAGGAAAATAAGTTAGCACAAGGAATACAACGAAAATCTCAAAGAAAAAAGTTCCATATTAAAGATTTGACATGTCTAAATTGTGATGGAGAGATTTGTAAATGTATTGAAGTTAGGTATTGCGACTCTTTTGATGAAGTAATGGAAAAGGCAAAAAAATTAAGTCAAATATATTATCCTGAAGAGAATAATAATAGTAGAAAGGTAGGTTGATGAATATGTGTTATAAGGCAGAAGTACAAAAAAGAAATGAAGAGAAATTGAATAGAAAAATTGATGAGATAAATTTGCCTGCTTATATGAAGTCATATTTTACAGTTAGAATTGAAAGTAAAGCAGGTGCTTTGAATTATCTTGGTGTTATTACAGATTTGTTAAATTGGTTTATAGAAGAAAAATTAATCAATAGGAATAGTATTTCAGATATTGAACCAGGTGATTTTAATGATATTATGGCAGAGGACATTACATTATATCTCAAGACGAAAGAGCAGAATGGAATGTCGCCTACTACGTTGGAAACCAGGAAAAACATTATTCGTAGCTTTTGGAATTATATTAGTCGTGTAAAGGGAACTGATATTTCAGATAAATTTTTTGAAGATGTAACATATAAGGGTATCCGTGCGGAAGGTCATGCGGTCTGCATTATGTTCCGGGGTGCTGACCTGCTCTGCCCATTCCTTATTGCTATGAGAAAAACGGCCATCGTAGCTTTTATGGTGCAGAGTATTTGCCAGAATGTAGCCCACGCGCTCCATACCGTACTGCCGCACCACCTGATCGACCGCGCCATCGCCAAGGTACATCCCATCATAGTTGTCCGCAATCGCTTCATGGATTGCCTGCTTGCACTCGCTGTTCAGTCGATAGGAAGTGCGGTATAAATCCACCTCGTCATTTTCTTTGGCATAGCTGAACGGCTCATAGTAGACAGGCACATCCGAATAGTCCTGTGCGCTGTTGTCCGGCACAGGCGCAGCCTTTTCAATGATCTCCGATACCACATCTTCTTTTTTCGGCATATTCCATTTTTCAGAGAGATATTTCTGCACGGCCTCCTGAAAACCTTCATCGAAGCCGTTCCACAAATCCTCTGCCACCAGCTTGCCCTGCTCATTGACTGCAACACAGGCCGCCATATCGCCGTGTTCCTCATGCTCCAGCAGGAAGAACTTCTCGCCACCAATTTCCGTTTCATCAATGGCGTACCATGTGCCGATATGCCCCTCGACTGCGATGTGGTCGGAGTCGCCGTGGATCAGTGCATTGTTTTTCTGCTGCTGTTCCTCCATGAACTCTCGCACGGTCAACTCTGCGCCTGTGAAATTCAGTCCTTCCTCGCCAAGTTCCAGCCGCCCCTTTGCGCCAAGGTCAAGTTCTTCGGCCATCAGAACAGATGCCGCATGGTTCACCACCACAGTTTTCTCCACTGTAATGGGCTCGCCTGGGTCATAGTCGGAGCCGCGCAGATCATAGCGATATAAGCCCTCCGGCACATCTTCATCCCGCAGTCGGCCATTGCTGAAAAGACCAGACTTATCAAAGATTTCAATTTCCTGCAATTTTTCGTTCAAAAGGTTCTCTTTCTGCAAATCCATACTCCTTTCCTTAAAAAAATCCGGCAGTTCCGCAAAACCGATACTGTCCACATAGTAGGCTTTGACCGTACTGCCATCATTGAGTACCACTACATCACTAACCGACAGCGAATGACCCGTAAAGTCTGCCGGACGCTGGATATTGAACCGTTCATAAATGCCATCCAGCGTATCCTTGTCCGTAAGCGGTGCGGCATAGATCAGGTCATAATCTGCACGAGCAACCGTTATGCCTTTCTTCTGCACATAGTCCAATCCCATGAAGCGGTAGTCATGTTCCGGGTCACGGGCAGTGATCTGATAAATGCCGAACTGCTTTTCGTTGCCATACAGTAGCACATTTTCTTGTTCTGTCATGTTCCGCTCCTGCTCCAAGTCTGCTATTGCTATCTGGAAGGTATCACTTCCGCGCTCGATTTCCTCTCGTGCCGTGACAAGAATCGGCCACGGGCTGATGCGGACAAGATAAATCTGCTTTCCTTCGTCATACAGCCGCAGAGCCTGTTCACGGTTTATTACTGTCAACTGAAAGTCTGGACGCGCGTACTCGTCCTCAGCATAATCTTCCCGTTGTTCTAACAAAATCGCATCCCATGCGTCAGCCTTAATGCCAAAAATGCCATCGTGCAGCTCGATTTCCTCTTGGCTTACATAATCACCTGCCGTACCATCACGGAATAACGGATAGATTCTCTCACCCAGCCGATGCCACTCCCGTGCGCCCTCTTTCGTCAGCGGCAGCACATCATCTTTCCGGTAGCCGTAGTCGTGCATTTCCGAAAGACCAATCATCCCATCCGGGAGATTTTCGATTTTCTCCTGCGCATCGTACATCAGGCGGTTGGCTTCTTCTTTGTCATCCTCGGCCAGTGCCGCCGCCAGACCGTTCACCAGTTCTTCCGTTGCAGCCCGGTCATCCAGCTTGAAAGCAAAATTCACGATGAGGTTTCGCTGCTCATCATCAAAAATCGTTTTTTCCTGCTCCTTATTGGCAATCAGCTTTTCCGCATACTGCATCGCGGTCATGCGCTCTGCGCTCCTTTCCGCGACTGCCGCTTCCATCTTTTCCAGAAAGTCGGCTGCGGTCAATCGAATCGTATCCATCGAATCTTTCAGTTCTTTCATCTCCTTGCCGCTGGCCCAGCTTGCCACATACGGGAAAGAATAGTCGGACGTATCAATGCCTAGAGCCGAGCAGACCGTAAACGCAATGCTCTCCGCTTCAGTTTCTTTCGTGAGCCTGTCTTTTTCTTCGCCGCGCTGCTTCATGAAATCGCTGTTATGCAGCATCGCATGAGCAACCTCGTGGATCATCGTCTTTATAGTCTGGCTCTCGCCCATGCCGACCTGAATGCAGATTTCTTTATCGGCATCGCTGTAATAGCCTTTGGCATCCCCTTCGATCTCATCAAACCGCATCGGCACAGGCGATACCTGCTCGATTGCCGCCGTAAGCAGCGCATAGTCTTTGACGCTGGCCGTCAGTTCGTTCACTTCCAGCGACGGAATCGGTTCCCCATCGGTCTGTGAAACATCAAAAACCGTCGTCACTCGGAAGCGCGAAACCACATACTCTACACGTTCCATTTCCGGTTCACCGTTTTCGTTCAGCACAGCCAGACCCGTATCCTTGTCTATTTTCTCGCGTTCTTCCACCTCCTTGATGGGAGCCGGAGCAATGATCTGGATGCCTTTTTCGCCTTTTTTGACATAACGGTTGAACTTATTCTTCCATGCGTTAAACCCTGCCACCAGTGTGGCATCAGGCCGTTGCATCGCAATCAACAGCGTATTGTTGAAGCTGTAATTGTGGAATTTTGCCATCGTGCGCAGGTATGTCGTGTACATTTCCGATGTAAAAATGTCCTTTACGCCCTGCTCCAACCGTTCCGTGATTTCTTTCATCTGCTGTTTGCGGTCAACTGCCATGCAAGCCCTCCTTTTTCTTGACCCATCGTGTTTTCATCTGGCGCGGATATTGGTCAGCCTGTTTTGGTGCTTTTGCGCCGTTCCATTCCAAGCCTCCGGCTCTACCCTCACAGGTGTAGCCAGCAGCTTTCAGGGAGCTGCCATTCTCCGTGTCCAGAATGTAGGTAACAACTCTGTTGTACCCCATGGCCCGTGCTGCACGGTACGCCGCCGCATACAGGATGCTGCAGGCGTTTGGAGTTTCATCCGTACACAGGCGATTGACTTCCAGCGTATAGCCATCATCCAACCGCCGCGCCACAGGTCTGCCGCAGATAGCAACGCCCACCAATGCGCCATTCTCCGATACGCCAATGGAGAACTTATGCCCTCGCGTCGGCTTATGGTGGCGGTGATATTGCTGCACAAATGCGTTTGCCGTTTTCAAATTGATCGGTGTTAATGTCAGCAAATGCCCTCCTTTTTCAAAAATGCCCCGTTAGATTCCTTGCAGAGATCTAACGGGGTTATCCTATTTACAGTTCCATATCGTGACTTTTCCGCTTCTGGGATTTCTGCGGTTCTGCGCTGCGCTCTGCCTGCTTTGCATGAAGCTGTGCCAGCACAGAGGGTTTCCGCACATTGTCCGCCGTGCGCTCTGCAACACGGCCTGCATAGTTCACAGGCTGGCGCGGCCTATCTGCGACTTCGGTTTCGGCTGCATCCTCATCCACTCCCAGCGCATCCTCACTACCCTTTTCATCCATGTTGAGCAGAGCGTTCAGCTCCGCAAGGCGCGCAGATTTTTCGGCCAATTCTGCTTCCTGTGCAAAAGGACGTTTGGCTTCTTCCTTTGCCTGCGCCAACTGCTGTTCCAGATTTTCCAGTCTGCGTTCCACCTGCGGCAATGCTCTTTCTATGCCTGCCAGCGCATTGGTAACGCGCAGGATATTACCCAGCGGGTCTTTGCCGACTTCCATCGAATAGTTCCATGCGCCCTTGATGGACAAACGGAACACCTTATCGAAGTTGTCAAACCGGGAATGCAGTTCAAACGCACCGTAGCTGCCGATTCTGCCCTCGGTACCAGCCGCCTTCAAAGCCTTACAAGCCTCGATGATGGCCGCGCCCGCTTCCTTGCGTTCGGTGTATACCTTGCCGCTGATCTCCATAGAGAAGTGATCTTTATCCTGCGCCAGAAGCGGTTTTGCCGCTTCCATATCAGTTTTCAGGGCTTCGATCTGACCCTTTGCCGCAGTAATTTCTCGTGGATAGCGACGCGCAATATCCGATTCCAGACTATAAATCTGACTGGTGTGGTTGGCTTTCAGCAGTTTGAGCTTGCTGACCTGAATATCCAAATCCATCTTTTCCTTGATGTAGGGATTGCCCGTCGCCAGTGCCTTGATTTCGGCATAGGACAGTGCGGTATCGTCCACATCATCGCAGGCACGGACAGGAGATTTGGAAGTCATGATCTGAGAAATGAACTTCTGCTTATTTTCCAGAATTTGCCACATATACGAATCAAACGTATTTTCGGTGACGTAACGATAAATTTTTACCTGCTTATTTCGGTTTCCCTGCCGAAGAATACGTCCCTCCTGCTGTTCCAGGTCAGACGGTTTCCACGGACAATCCAGATGATGCAGGGCAATTAGTCGATCCTGAATATTAGTTCCTGCGCCAAGTTTCGGCGTAGACCCCATCAGGATACGCACCTGTCCAGCGCGCACCTTTGCAAACAGGTCTGCTTTTTTCGTTTCGGTGTTGTACTCGTGAATGAACACCACTTCTTCACGGGGAACACCTCTCGCCACCAGCTTCTCCCGCACATCATCATAAACATTGAATGTGCCATCGGCTTTTGGTGTCGATAAGTCACAGAAGATCAACTGTGTTCCCCTGTCCGGCGCAGATTCTTCCCAGACCTTGAACGCATTGTCCACACAGCGATTCACCTTACTCTCCGGCTCGTCCGGCAGCATCTCGTTCATAAGACGCTGGTCGAGTGCCAGTTTTCTGCCATCGTTGGTGATCTTGAGCATATTATCGAATCTGGGATTCACATTTCCATTGCGCACGGCCTCGGCACGGTCTGCAAAGGAACTCACCATTTCTTCCTGTGTTTCGCTGGGTTTCAGCACTTCGTTGATGTACTCTGCTTGCGGCACAGGCAGGTTCAGCATATCCGCTGTCTGTACATCTGCGGATTCCTTGAACAGAGAAATCAGCTCCGGCAGATTGAAGAACCGGGCAAAACGTGTTTTCGCACGGTAGCCGGTTCCTTCCGGGGAAAGCTCGATTGCCGTGACGGTTTCACCAAAGGACGCCGCCCAATCGTCGAAGTGGCTCAGTCCCATCTTCTGCAGGGTGTCATACTGGAGATACCGCATAATGGTGTACAGTTCCACCATCGAGTTGCTGACCGGGGTTCCGGTTGCAAAGGTCACGCCCTTGCCGCCTGTCAGTTCGTCCAGATACTGACACTTTGCAAACATATCGCTGGATTTCTGTGCATCGGTCTGGGCGATACCTGCGATGTTCCGCATTTTTGTGTAGAGGAACATATTTTTATAGAAGTGCGACTCGTCCACAAACAGACGGTCAACCCCCAGTTCCTCAAATGTAACCACATCATCCTTTCTCGTCTGGCCGTTCAGCTTTTGCAGCTTTGCTTCCAGTGTTTTCTTTGTTTTTTCCATCTGCTTGACCGTAAAACTGCGGCTGTCCTCACTCCGGGCATCTGCCAGAGCCAGCGTAATATCGTCGATTTGACGCTCCACAATGGCTTTCTGCCGTTCCGGGGAAAGCGGCACACGCTCAAACTGCGAATGACCGATCACGATGGCATCGTAATCGCCGGTTGCGATACGGGAACAGAACTGCTTACGATTGCTGGGTTCAAAATCCTTTTTCGTTGCCACCAGTACGTTGGCATTGGGATAGAGCCGCAGGAAATCTGCGCCCCACTGCTCTGTGAGGTGGTTCGGCACCACATAGAGATTTTTCTGCGACAGGCCCAGCCTGCGGCTCTCCATGCCGGCAGCAATCATCTGGAAGGTCTTGCCTGCGCCCACGCAATGCGCTAACAGCGTATTGTTGCCGTACAGAATGTGCGCCACAGCATTTTTCTGGTGCGGCATCAGAGAGATTTCCGGGGTCATGCCCTCAAAGCGGATGTGACTGCCATCGTACTCACGGGGACGAATCGCATTGAAAATCCGGTTATAGGTCGCACACAAATCCTCGCGGCGGTCTAAATCCTTGAAAATCCACTGTTTAAACGCTTCCCGAATGGATTCCTGTGCCTGCTGCGCAAGCATGGTTTCCTGTTTGTTCAGCACACGATGGTCGCCATCCGCATCGTAAATCGTATCGTAGATTTTGGTATCACGGAGGTTCAGCGCATCTTCCAGCAGCTTATAACCATTGACACGCATCGTTCCGAAAGTATTGGTAACAAGTGGATTGCCGCGATCCAGCGACTTACCCGAAATGTTCCATGCACCTGAAATTTCGGAATAGGTTGCCTTAATGTCAATCCCGGCATAGTAGTTCGGGGTCTTGAACACTTCTTTCATAAACTGCGTGATGTACTCCGGCTTCACCCAGTTTGCACCCAGCCGCACTTCAATTTCCGAAGCATCCAGATCTTTGGGCTGTACCCGTTTCAGGTAATCCACATTGATTTGATATTCAGCATGGTTTGCCGTAAAGGTTTCTGCTGTGGCCAGTTTTTCACGAACGTTGCCGGACAGGTATTCATCCGAGGTTTCCCACTGCTGTGTCACAGGATTTCGGAAAATCGCACCTGCCAGTTCATCCGTGATCTCCTGTTCCGGTTTACCGCAGAGCTGCACCATAAACGGTATATCCACCTTTGCTTTTTCTCCAATGGAAAGTGCCAGAGCTTCGCTTGGCGTGTCCACTGAGGTAACAGGCTCCGGCTTACGGATGGTGCGCTTGGTGAAAATATCGGCAAGCCGTTTGAGATTCTTCTCCTCATCCAGAATTTCCAGTGATGCCAGCAGACAATAGCTGCTGTCCTGTCGGAAAGCCCGCTTATTGGCAGTGCTGTTGATCAGACCATACTGCGCCTTAAATGCGGCATACTGCTGTTTCAGTTCATTCTGCAAAAGCTGTACTTCCGCATCCGAACCATCATGCAGCTGACAATCCAACAGCTTCCGGGTGGTTTCCCGCAGGGCGATCATGCCCAGCACCCGCTCTGCAGTTACAGCAGGCAGTTCCACCTTATTCATGAAAGAATTTTCACGGTAGTAAATCTGCCCATCTACGTTCGTAAAGCTGAAATTCTTCACGCTGGGGTCTGCCGGGATAGGTTCTTCCTGCACATCCAGTTCATCGTCGGAGATTTCCGGCTCCGTGATAGTAGTCTGGATGTTGCTGACCGCCTCTTTTAACTGCCGGGCAAGGTCTGCGCCCTCGATGGGCTTGACCGTAGTTTCCTGCTTGCCATACTGAGTGCTTTCGGTGGTGATCTCCCCCAGCACCATCTCAGGATGCTTCGCAAAATACTGGTTGATGGAGTATCCTTCCGGCGTTTCGGCAAGGTCTACCCACTCTGCCCGCTCCACCGCTGCACGGTCACGCTTCTGCAGGAACAGAATGTCAGCAACCACGCCCGTGTTGGCATTGCGCTGGAACGCATTGTTCGGCAGACGAATCGCACCTACCAGATCGGCGCGGTTGGCAAGGTACTCACGGACAGAGGAATCTTTCTTGTCCATCGTACCGCTGGACGTTACCACTGCTACCACACCGCCCGGACGCACAAGGTCAAGGCTCTTGGCGATAAAATAATCGTGGATGAGGAAATTGTGGCGGTCATAGCGCTTATCCGGTACTTTATAATTGCCGAAGGGTACGTTGCCCACAACACAGTCAAAGAAGCTGTCTGGGAACTGCATCGTTTCAAAGCCCTGCACCGCAATTTTGTTTTTCTGGTACAACTGCTGTGCAATGCGGCCCGAAATGCTGTCCAGCTCCACACCGTACATCCGAATCTTCTCCATGCTGTCCGGCACCAGACCCATGAAATTGCCGACACCACAGGACGGTTCCAGCACATTGCCTTTGGACAATCCCATATTGCCCAGGGCTTCATACATTGCCTTGATGACCGTAGGAGAAGTGTAAAACGCATTCAGGGTACTGGCACGGGCTTCCTTATACTCATCCGCTGTGAGCAGGGACTGCAGTTCGGCATATTCCTTTGACCAGTCCGCATTGTTTTCATCGAACGCCTGCGGAATGCCGCCCCAGCCCACATACCGAGAAAGAATCTCCTGCTCCTCTGCAGTGGCCTGCCGCTGCTCTGCATCCAGTGTTTGCAGCACTCGAATCGCCTCCACATTGGCTTTATACTTTGTTTTCGGCCCTCCTGCACCGAGATCATCGTCCGTAATACGGAAGTTCATAGGCTCCTTTTGGGGCTGTGTAGGCAGTTCTGTTTCTGCTCCACTGTCCAGCGGAAGATTGTGCTGCCGCCGTGCATGGTTGACCTCTGCCGGGGTCATAGGCTGCTGGATCAGCGGTTCCATGGCTTCCTCTGCCGCCGCACGGCTGATGGCATCCGTTCGGTTCTGCACATCCGCAATCAGCTGCATCTGTTCCGGCGGAAACTCAGGATTGAGCAAATCTTCCAACTCGCCGCCCGATTCTGCCACCGAATAGATCACATCCATCTGCTCCGGGGAAAAATCCTCGTAGGCCACGCCTGCATTGTGCAGGGCCGCAAAGACGGTAGCTTCTACCGCTTCTTCCAGCGGCATATCTGCCTGTTCATATAAATGCCGAATGTACTCCAGCGGTTCCGTTCGGAAGATCGGATACCGGGCTTCTTTCGCAAGGGTCATATCTTGCAAGCTGACCGTTCCCTGCTTAAAGTTGACCGAATCCACACGGAACTCTCTGCTGTCCAGTTCAATGAGGGTATTCACAGGTAAGTATTCCTCTTTACGAAAATACTTTGTCTGCGTATGGCTCCCATCTTCCTGCTGGCCGGACAGATAAACATTCTCGCCCTGCTTCCAGAGCTTCATTGCCTGCCAAACCCACTGCTCACGCGGGAAACCAGATACATCTACTTTGCCAAGTGCAGTTTCTTTTTCCAGAATTTTTGTTCCCAGAAGTGCCGAAACGCGCCTTGCATCTTCGCCGTAGAACTCAAAGTTTCCGTACTGCTCATAGCCGACCAAAGCATCCGGGTAACGTTCTTTCAGAGCGTTATACTCGTTGGCTTCATCCAGCGGCATTGGCTGCAAGGTCGGCTCAACAGCCTTTTCTTCCGCTGCATACGGAACCATCATGCCGCGCACCCACTGCGGTGCGTCCTTGCTATCCTGATACAGTGCAACGGCATCCCGTCTGTCCGTAATAACGTCCTGATAGGTGCACTGGAAAATATCTTCCTGAATCCACTCTTCAAAGTGCGCCCATGTGTCGATAGCCTCGGAGTAAGCAGCATTTTCCACCTCGCCGGAAGCAAACAAATCCTCGATTTTCTCACGGATCAGATCTTCTGCTTCTTCCTCGGTGGTATCGTGGTCGCGCAGCAGCGGATAGATTTCGCTGCGCTCTACCTTTTCCAGCAGCGTGTACAGACATTCTTTATAGACGCAGCGGCTGTCTTTCTGCGTGTGGTCTGCATCCAGTTTCAGGAAATCGTTCAGCGGATTCTTCGCTAGCGTTTCATCATAAGACTGCACCGAAATAACACGGCCAGCCACCGCCGAATTTTCCATGTCTTTCAGATAAACGTCGTAGGCATTAGAACGCTCAATGCGGTACAGATGGTCATTATCTAGATACAGAAAACTGCCGTTTTCTCTGCTGTACATTTGCTTGGGCTGATTTTCAAACGATTCTACTGCTTTTGCATCTTCTCTCGTTTGACGAATGACCGCCTTTGCATCATTCAGACTGTTAAACGGCCCTG
>OGXI01002769.1_pt1 | contig 12746 bp, 10 predicted proteins | sample 1576221 | NCBI WGS metagenome assembly OGXI01 (sample SAMEA3541523, study PRJEB24748) | human gut metagenome | biome: human gut; feature: human-associated habitat; material: faeces | place: China | collected 2012
CCATCCTGATATTTGCTCTGGAGACCATTTCATCTCCAGCTTTTCCAGAACAAGCTTTCGCAATGGTAAATTTTGATCCAGTAAGCACGGTTTTGGCCTTTTCGCCATTCTGTTGGCTCGGTTATTAGCATCAACAGCTTTGTAATAGCGTCTGCCCCGATTACGCTGAACTTCACGTGAGATCGTCGAAGGACTGCGATTCAGCGCAGTAGCTATCGCACGAATGCTCATTTTGGCTGACAAACCAGCTCGTATCTCCTCGCGCTCAGACAGTGTCAGGTGAGCTACAGCCCGCTTACGCTCATGGGGTTTTATGCCGCCAGTATCCCTTAACATAGTGAAGATCGTTCCGGGTTTTGAACCCAGGATATTCGCTATTTCACTGAAGCCTGTTCCGTTCTTCCATAGTTCAAAAACAGAGGCTTTTTCCTCTGCTGTAAATGTTCGTCTCATTCAAAAAACCTCCGCAACCCCATGTTTTCACATAACTGTTGCGTTGACCAATTGAATCTACAATATCCATGTTTAAGTTCATCTTCTCGCTGAAAGGTGTAGGTATTGGTTAACATAATACCCGCGCCCATATCGAAGTTATAACCCACACGTAGCATAACCTCGCCCTGATCGGAGGCAAGATTATATGCCTCCCTGTTTTCGACGTATGCGCCAGCAAATACCGAGGCAGAGGTCAGAGAAGATAATAAAATTATTGCATTAATATTTTTCATAATAAGTCCATTTTAAAACGTAGGGAGGCCGCCACCCACCAGGATGGAAATAGCGGCTATTGACATTTATAACGTTACGGAAGCCGTTTTTTCTTCTGTCGCCATCTCTTTATTTTTGCGTTGGTTGATTTCCTCAATAATCAACGCAAACCGTTTTTCATTGAGTGTGTAAAAGAATCCCATCGTCAATGCAGCAATAATTGCCAGTGCACAAGGCCAGATAAAAATGAGCTGACGCAAACCCTGTAATGTCGCATCACTTTGCGCGATGTTGGGAACATAACCGATTTGCGTCAGCATAATGCCTGGCAAGAAGCCAGCAAGTGCGGCAGAAATTTTACGAAAGAAGGTATAACCGGTATAAACAGAACCTTCGGCACGAATACCGGTTTTCCATTCACCGTAATCTACGGTATCTGGTACCAACGCCCAGTTCAGGCTGTTTACAAAGGCCGTGCCAAAAAAGGCGACACAAGAGAACATGACGAAAGTGAAAGAGTTACTTCCCCAGAAATAATTCAGGATATCACCAACCGCCCATAGCACCATGCCAGCTAAATAAACCTGTTTTTTACCAAAACATTTTACAGTTAATGGCACCAGTAATACGCCGACGAGGATGCATCCCATACTGAAGAATCCCATCCACGACAATAAATTAATATCATTCAGCACATACTGGGTGTAATAGACCTGAATCGCCAGTTTGATATTAAATGCCGCCAGGGTACACAAGTTAGCAATGCATAAAACCAGCAATGGCGGATTCCGAAATATCGCGCAAAATGATTTGAGAATACTGGCTTTATGTCCGGTTGGCGTTGTGTCCACATAATGCTCTTTGACGCCTCTGTAGCACAGCATCATAAAAATAAAGCCGCCAATGGAGAACATAAGTGCCGCACAGGCATAACCGACGGTTGAGTCAGAAAAAAGCGACTGCAACGGAATAAACGCCACGGTACAAATCAATAGCCCTATGGTTGCACCACCCTGGCGGTAAGCCGCGAGCTGCGCGCGCTCATTCGGGTTTTTGGTAATTGCCGGGATCATCGCGCCATACGAGCAGTTCATCAGACTGTATGAAAGCCCAAACATCATAAACAGCGCCGTGGCAATCGTCGTTTTAACCGGCAAACTAAAGGTGGTGGCGATAAACTGGAGCGTTGCAATTAACGCCGCCGGAACCGCTGCGTATAAAATAAAGGGACGAAATTTGCCTTTAGGCCCAATATTTTTCCGCGAGTCGAGTAAAAATCCGGTGAGCATATCGGTAAACGCGGTAAAAAACTTCGCCACCAGAAAGATAATCCCGCCATAGTAAGCTGGCATCCCTAATTCATCGGTATAAAATTTGAGGAGATACAGAGTACCGATGCTAAGCATTAAATTCGAACCAACGTCGCCCATACCATAGGCGATTTTTTCCCGCAGATTCAGTTTTAATGTCAGTGGATTATGGTCAGACATAATCACTCCTTATAACGCCCCGCAGGGCGTCGTTTATTATTACGCCGTGCGTTTACGGGCTTCTATTTCTTCAACAATGCGGACATACATCTTCTCGTTCAGGCTGTAGAAGCAGCCCATCGCCACAATGGTGACTACCGCAAGTGCGCTTGGGTAGATGAAGATCAGCTGGCGCAACCCTTCAATGGTGTGGTCAGCCTGTGCGACGTTCGGCACATAGCCAATTTGCGTCAGCATCCAGCCGGGGAAGAAACCTGCCAGCGCCTGAGAAACTTTGCGAAAGAAGGTGAAGCCGGTGTAGACCGTCCCTTCAGAACGGACACCGGTGCGCCACTCGCCGTACTCGACGGTGTCGGAAACCAGCGCCCAGTTCAGGCTGTTAACAAACGCTGAGCCGAAGAATGCCAGGCAGGAGAACGCCACGAAGCTGACCGAACCGCCGCCGAAGAAATAGTTGAGCAGATCGCCCAGCACCCAAATCAGTAGGCCGCCGACATAGACCTTCTTCTTACCAAAACGCCTGACTGCGCCAGGCATCAGGAACACACCGATGAAAATACAGCCCATGCTGAAAAATCCCATATATGACAACAGGATGGGATCGTTAAGTACGTACTGGGTGTAATAGACCTGGATGGCGAGCTTGACGTTAAACGCCCCTAAAGTGCAGAGGTTGGCAATGCACAGAATGAACAGTGGGCGGTTACCGGCAATTGCGCGGAAAGATTGCAACAGGCCAGGCTTTTGCGCCGGATTGGCTGGTTGGGTTTCGACATAACGCTCTTTCACGCCCGAGTAGCAGATCCACATAAACAGCAGGCCGAACAGTGAAAACAGCGTGGCGGCGAAGATATAGCCAAGTTGCTGATTACCTTCGATAAGATTCATAACCGGCACGAATCCCACCGTGCACAGCAGCAGGCCCAGCGTAGCGCCGCCCTGACGCCATGCCGCCAGTGAGGCGCGTTCGTTGGGGTTTTTGGTGATAGCGGGAACCATTGCGCCGTAGGAGCAGTTCATCATGCTGAAAAACAGTCCGTAAAGCATAAACAGAATAGTGGCCATCACCGTTTTACCGGTGACATCGAACGGTGTGCCGATAAAGTTAGCGATTGCCAATAAGGTGACCGGGAATGACGCGTACAAAATGAAAGGGCGGAACTTACCTTTCGGGCCAATCTTACGCCGGGAATCCAACATGATGCCGGTTCCCATATCGGTAAAGGCGGTAAAGAATTTCGAGATCAAAAAGATAATGCCGCCATAGGTGCCAGGTAGCCCCAGAACGTCGGTATAAAACTTCAAAAGATAAAGCGTACCAATATCCAGCAGGATGTTAGAGGCCAGATCGCCGATACCGTAAGAGAGTTTCTCTTTAAAGGGCAGGCGCAAAGTTGCCGGATCTTCCGTTGTGATGTGACTCATCGTTATTCTCCATTTGCCCGTGAGTTTCCCCACGGGCGGGCATGATTAGATGTTTTTTAACGAGGCGAACAGTGCAGCCCATTCGCTGTCGGCGCGATAAAAGACCGGCGGCTTGCCGATGGGCGCTTCAACAGTTATTTCTCCACCGTGGAAGGTTTCTCCGGTCCAGGCGTGGACCCAGTTATCCTCTGGCAGATAGAGCGTCCAGTCGCTGCGACCTTCTTCGTGTACCGGAGCAACCAGAATGTCGCGACCTAACAGGTACTGATATTTCAGGGAATAGGTCTGCGCGTCGTCTTCGTAATGCAGGAACAGCGGGCGCATAACCGGCAGGCCGGACTTCGCATTCAGCGCGACGGCCTCTTTCAGGTAAGGTTTCAGGGTGGTGAAGACGGTGGTCATACGGGCGAAATGGGCGATGGTTTCCGCGTCGCCGTCAAACTGCCAGTTGTCGCCAGGACGGTTACCTTCGTGGGTGCGCATCATCGGCGTGAAGGCGCTGAAATCGCACCAGCGCAGCAACAGCTCTTTGCTGCGCTTCATCTCAAACAGGGTGGTGTAACCGCCAATGTCGCTGTGATGCAGGCCATGTCCGGTCATTGCCAGAGATAGCGCCACCGGGACAACCGACGCCAGGCCATCGTCCAGACTCCAGTCCACGTTCTGGTCACCCGCCCACATCATGGTGGAGTATTTCTGGCTACCGGTAGAACCGGCGCGCATAAAGAAGAGGATCTCGCCGAGCTTGCCCGTTTCTTCAAGGGCTTCGTAGTTACACTTCGCCCACAGCGCGGGCCAGGCGTTATGCATAATTTCGGCGCTGACGCCGTTATGCAGGTAAGTGTCGGTGGGCAGATACTCGCCGAAGTCAGCCATCCAGCCGCCGCAGCCGAGTTCAATCATGTTCTTTTTGATAACTTCCTTGAACCAGGCGTAGGCTTCCGGATTGGTGAGATCGACAACGCCGCCGTAGAACTCGCCAAACTCCACCAGATAGTCACCGCCAGAGGCATCTTTTGCCAGATAGCCGTGTTGTGCCGCTTCTTCGCAGAGATCTTTATCGCTGGCAACATACGGGTTGATATAGGCAAGGAACTGCACGCCCTCTTTGTTCCACTGCTTGATACGCGAATCCAGTTGCGGGTAGTTTTCGCTGTTCCACTTCCAGTTCCACATCACGCGTTTGCCAAAAGAGGTCATACGAATACCGGACCAGTCCTGCGCCCAGATGCCGTTGACCTTCACGCCCGCGTTACGCATGGTGTCCAGTTTCTTCTGGCACACTTCCGTCCCGCCCTGAATGCCGAGCGTTACTCCGTCATAAATCCAGTCGGGCAGTTCTGGCTGGCGTCCCAGCAGGGCGGTTAATTTTTCCAGCAGGGAAATGTATGTGTCAGCACATTCAAAACGCAGCGTTGCTTTGTCTTCCCACAGCGCCAGTTCATGGTATTCCGGGGCACTAAAGTCGAAGTTCATATAGCAACTGTTATCAACATGGCAGTAATACTTCTGCGTGCTGACAAACGTAGGCTGTGGGAAGAAAGTCCAGTAATAGTCGCCGCCCGCATTTTCTTTGCAGTCGGCCTGCCAGGTGACATAGGTTTGTTTGTTGCGACCAACGCCTTGTTCACTGGTCCATAGCGGGAACGGTTTGCCACGCAGATCGAAGTAGGAAAACTGTTCGCCGCAGCCGTAGATATGGTCCTCTGGTTGAGCGGCAAGGCGCAGCCAGATACGGTTGTGGTTAAGGTTGTCGTTTTGTAGTTCCAGCAATAAACGGCCCTGATCGTCGGCAGAGATATTCAGCGTGGCGCTAATGTCAGAACCACGGCTGAAATGAATTAACCAACCATCCGGTGACTGGCTGACGATGGCGTCGGTAAGCGCAATTTTCTCCTGTAGTTTATCTTTAATGCTGAAATTGCCGCGGAACATATCGATATCCGCAATACCTGAACCAATCCATAAACAAGGATTATCTTTGCTATGGGTTAAAATAAGACGCTGTTGAAAATGTAGGGTAAAACTGTCGTTATTCTGATGAAACTGAAAATCTGGTAATTGTGGGCGTGGCGTATCCATAAATAATCTCCATAGAGTATAAAGCTAATATTTCATGCCATCCTGTTGTTACAGGTTTCATTAATTAAAGAATGTGGTGCTGGTATAAATTAAAACCCGCATAAGTGATTATTTACTTTCTTCAGCCCGGCGGATTGCCGCCACTTTTTTACCAAATGCCAGTTGCAGTATAACTAACAAGGTAAAAGGAGGCAGAAGCGCGGCAGCAGCGGGAATTCCCAGCGCGCCTTTTATCAACATAGAACCGGAGGCAATTAGCAACAAAAAGACCATCACACGGAACACTTTGACTGAAATGCGTTTATGCACATATTGTCCAACCAGTGAACCGAGGATCATGGTGGGAATACAAAACAGCACCAGTTTAAAGATAGAAACAGTCAAAATTCCGCTGGTCGCCAGCCCGCCGATCACCGCGATGTTGTTTGCGGTGAAGAAAGCGTTCAGAGTGCCACGAAATGCCGCCGGGCCTAAGTTACGCAGCATACCGTAGATAACCATCGGCGGTCCGTTGGTTGAAAACGCTGCCCCTAACGCTCCTGCCACAGCGCCGATAGGTGCGGCGATCCAGTTGCGGTCATAAATCGGCAGGCGTGGAATAAACATACTGTAAAAGGAGTACAGGATAAGGAATCCGCCTAAGCCCACTTTCATAAAATGGTCGGGTAAATATGACAGCGCATATAAACCGACGGGTATTCCCAGAAACGAGAAAATAATCAGTACCATTGCCGATCGCCAATCCGTTTCTTTACGTGACAGCCAGGTGGCGTACAAGGCGGTCGCGGTGCCGACAATCACCGAGAGCGGAGTTGCCATTTTTACGGGGAGCATTAACGTGACGAGCGGCATGGTGGTTAAACCACCGCCAAATCCCGCGCATATCCCCACAAAGGTATAAAGAAACATTAACGCGATAACGATACATACCACGTTTGTTTCCAGCATGACCCCATCCGGTGAAAATAACGTAAAAAAGTCCATGATATTTCCTGTTGTGTAAATACAACCCTAAACAATGATCTCGTTCTTTTCTTAATAAAATTAATTGTGCTGCCCGTAAATATTAAAAAACAGGCGGTGCGTTTTCCCTGGTTCCAGTAATAATAAGTCGAGACCTGAATTAAAGGCGTTAGGTGGGCAACTCATAGGTTCAACTGCCAGTCCCTGACGCTGTAATTTTTCACCGCTATAAACCTGCACCCAGAGTTGATCGGAACAAAGGCTTACCGAAAGCGCCTGTTGTGGATGGGTAATGGTTATTTCCCACAGATCATTAGCGGTTTTAAAGGTGTGGTCGATTTTTGTCGCGGCTATTTTTTTCGCCTGCATGAAATTTAAATCCAGCTCATCAACGTGGTGAAGCGTTGTCGGATTAGCGTGCTCATCGACGGCATAAACCTGGTTTGCCGGAAGCTGGAACAGATATTCATCAACAGATGTTAAGTTGCAGGTTAAATAAGGATGAATACCCACACCATAGGGTGCGGTCACAGTACCAATATTCTGACTTGCGATCTCAACGGAAAGACCCGTGCGTGCATTGAGCGAATAAACAACCTGCGAAGCCAGCATAAACGGATAGCCGTAACTGGGTGGCAGAAAAGCTGTCAGGGTAACGCTGGTGGCGGTTAATTCGCTGATTTGCCAGTCACGCCAGGCAAGCAGCCCGTGAATAGCGGCTTTTGAACTATGTTCATTAATGGGTAACTGATATTCCTGCCCCTGATAGCGGTAACAGCCGTTGGCGATCCGGTTCGGCCACGGAATAAGCACTTTACCCAGATGCGCCAGCGGCATCTCTTCGGGTTTGTGCGGGATGACTAAATGACAACCCTGAAAGGTTAATTCAGCCAGACCAGCACCGACGGTCACAATGGTCGCGTGATAATCCCCCGCGGCAAGTGAAACGGTCTGTCCACTGCAATGCATGTTGGTGATTTGCATACGAGGTACCTTTATTGAATAACGACATACCCGGCGTGCAGCCTGATATGTCGTTTTTTTTTAGTCAGCTATTTCGCGTTAATATCCAGCAGACCCGCCGCAACTGCCGGAGCCAGGCCTGGCGCTAACGGGATACGCGGGATCACCAGGCAATGCAGCAGGTGATAAATATCCTGTTTACCGTCCCAGACTTTCGTGGTGACTTTATTGTCCGCATCCAGCTCCTGCCACCAGGAACCATTTTCATAGTCCATCAGGTACTTAATGCAGTAGTCCCACCATGTCTGATACCAGGTTTCATACTGGCGATCGCCGGTGACGGTGTAGAGCGCGTAGGCCGTACCCATTGCTTCGACGATAGGCCAACGTACACGTTCGCGGACCACCGGTTTTCCTTCCCAGTCAACGGTATAAACAATCCCGTCCGCGCCATCGGGTGCCCAGGCATCGCGCACGGTGGCGTTAAACAGACCTTTGGCATCTTCTAGCAGCCATGCTGGTGGTTGTTCGCAACGGGCTTCCAGGGCAGCATGGATGTGCAGCATTAAACGGCCCCATTCGATCCAGTGGCCTGGTGTACCTCCGAACGCGCGGAAGCGATGCGCCGGGTTATCTTTGTTGTAATCCGGCAGCGGATTCCACTGGGTATCGAAGTGTTCGTTAACGCGATAATGATTATTTCTTGCGACGTCGTGGATAATCACGGAAGCCACGCGAATCGCGCGATCCAGCCATTTTTTGTCGTGAGTGACGTCATAAACAATCAAGAAAGCTTCCACCGCGTGCATATTGGCATTGCCGCCGCGGTACTCTTCGGTTTTGCTGAAGGCTTCGTCCCAGGATTCCAGGCACATCTGCTCTTCTTCGCTCCAGAAATATTTCTCGATAATTTCAATGGTGTAATCGAGCAGCTTGCGCGCTTCCGGGTGACCCGTTGTGACGGCGCTGGCGGCACCCAGCAGAGCAAAGAAGTGTTGATAGCCCTGTTTGGAGGCATCCACCACGCCCTCGTCATTCACGCAGGCATACCAGCCGCCATATTTTTTATCACGCAGTGCGCCGTTCATGGCTTTGATACCGTGATCAACCAACGAGTAAGCGCCAGGTCGACCCATCGCCGCAGCAACGGAATAAACGTGCAACATCCGAGCTGTGATCCACAGATGGGTGCCCATCTCTTCTTTGATTTGCCCTTTATTGCCTAACCAGCCAAATCCAGTCGGTACTACGGAATTTTTACCAAAATCAAAGATGCGGTCGGTTTCCTGTTCCAGCCAACGGTTGTGGCTTAGGGTGTTAAACCATTTCATTCCTTTTATCCTCATCTTAGCGGCGTTTAGCCATCATTTCGTCGACGATATCGCCCAGTTGTTGTAATTTCGGTGCACAAACGTCACGCAGCATCAGCTCGTTGTCTGGTAAACCGACGACCGATGCCCAGACTGCACGGCCTGCCAGGAATCCCGATGCGCCCGCCGTCATTGCCACGCGTACGGCACGCGGGAACAGTTTTTCGTCGACACCGGAAGAGAGGATCACCCATGGCATATTGATATGGTCATTCAGACGTTGTGAAGCACAGAGAAGCTCTTGTTGCGGACCTTTGCCATAAAGCGGCATTTCAACTTTGTAGAGGTCAGCGCCACTGTCGCCCAGCTCTTTGGCGGCATCGATGATCGCTTGTTCGCGATCGAATTTATCGCCACGACGCGGTGGGCGGACGACTGGCTCAATGATGCTTACCAGACCGTGTGAGTGGCACAGTTCGTTGAACTCTTTCACCATATCCAGACGTTGCTGCGCATCTTCATCACTACGCCACAGCACCAGCAGTTTTAAGGCTTTGCCACCGTCTTGTTTGATCTGTAGCGGATTGATTTTGCGGTCAATAACCACGCTATCGACCGGAATACCGTTGCCAGGAATGAACTCATCGGCGGCGACAATCATGGCGCAACTTTTGGCAATCGCGTTTTGCTCAACCACCTGGCGGTAACAGAATTGTTGATCTACCAGAATCGCCGAGGCATAAGGCGAGAGGGCCTTTGCAGCGTTAACTTTGAAATCAGTTAAAACGCTATCGGCTACCGGAGCGGGTGCCCCAGCCGCGGCAAACATCATGCGCATGGCTTCGCGCTGATCGACCGCCAGCATGGCAAAACCGCCCGATGCGCGCGTAATGTCGTTGATGGTGTACTTATTCATTCATTTATTCCTTTATCCAGTCGTTACATTTTTACTTTGGCAGTCATCCCGGCACTGACACGGACCTGTTCCAGAATGGCGGACCAGTCCTGGCGACCGCGACCCGCTGCGCGCGCCTGGCTATAAACCTCCCGTGAGGCGGCCCCCAGCGGCATTGGCACATGCAGCTGGTTGGCGACATCAAGGGCGATGCCAAGATCCTTATGGGCAAGATCGATCATGAAGGCGGGAGAAAGATCTCCGCTGAGGACTTTGTTTGGCCAGGAAGTGGTGAAGTGGCCTTTACCGGCGGCGGTACCGCTCATCACTTTGACGGCAACATCGAAGGGAAGATTCAGGGCTTCGCACAAAACGGCGGCTTCTGCCGAAAGCGCATTGAGCGCGATGCTCATGTAGTTGTTGATGAGCTTAACGCGGATCCCCATGCCCGGACCGCCAGCGTTGATCAACTCACTGCCCATCGCCATCAGGATCGGTGTGGCACGTTCAACTTGTTCAGCGGTGCCGCCAGCCAGCAGTAACAGAGTACCGGTAATGGCATTTGCAGAAGTACGGCCTACCGGAACATCCATCATGCTGAAGCCTTTGGCTTGCATATCGGCAATCAATTTATCGGTTTGCAGCGGATGGATGGTCGACATATCAATGACCAGCGCATCGGTAGATAAGCTTTCGCAAACGCCGTTTTCACCGAACAACACGCTGCGCACCAGATCGCCATTCGGCAACATGGTAATGATAAATTCGGCATCTTTAGCGGCCTGCGCCGGGTTGGCGGCGGGAGTCGCACCTTTGTCTACCAGATGCCGCACAGCTTCGGCGTTCACATCAAAGACGCGAAGTTGATGCCCTTGCTGCAATAAATTGCTCGCCATTGGCGAACCCATTTGTCCTAAACCGATAAACGCGATTGCTGCCATAACCCTCTCCTGAATACAGTGATGTCACTTTTTGTCATTTATGACACGCTTTGATTGTCTGTTTTTGATCGTATTTGTAATTTATAGTCAAAAAATTGACAGCCGTCACTTTTTAAACAATTGGTGAAATTAAAATGAACGCATCCCAAAATGTTTAAGGAATGACCATGATTCGTGTTGCTTGTGTAGGTATAACCGTGATGGATCGCATCTATTACGTGGAAGGGTTACCGACGGAGAGCGGTAAATACGTGGCGAGAAATTATACGGAAGTTGGTGGCGGGCCAGCGGCGACGGCAGCGGTTGCGGCGGCAAGGCTGGGGGCGCAGGTTGATTTTATTGGTCGCGTAGGTGATGACGACACGGGCAACAGCCTGCTGGCAGAGCTGGAATCCTGGGGCGTTAACACCCGTTACACCAAACGGTATAACCAGGCGAAATCTTCGCAATCCGCCATCATGGTGGATACCAAAGGCGAGCGGATAATCATTAACTACCCCAGCCCGGATCTGCTGCCTGACGCAGAGTGGTTGGAGGAAATTGATTTCTCTCAGTGGGATGTTGTGCTGGCAGATGTACGCTGGCACGACGGCGCTAAAAAAGCCTTCACCCTGGCCCGTCAGGCGGGTGTGATGACCGTTCTGGACGGGGACATTACGCCGCAGGATATCAGTGAGCTGGTGGCATTAAGCGATCACGCGGCCTTTTCAGAACCGGGTCTGGCGCGCTTAACGGGCGTGAAAGAGATGGCCAGTGCGCTAAAACAGGCACAAACGCTCACAAATGGTCATGTCTATGTGACCCAGGGTAGCGCAGGCTGCGACTGGCTGGAAAATGGTGGGCGTCAGCATCAACCGGCCTTCAAAGTTGATGTGGTAGATACCACAGGTGCGGGTGATGTTTTTCACGGCGCTTTGGCGGTGGCGCTGGCAACAAGTGGGGATTTAGCGGAGTCAGTCCGCTTCGCCAGCGGTGTAGCGGCGTTAAAATGCACACGTCCCGGTGGGCGAGCCGGGATCCCTGACTGTGATCAAACCCGATCTTTTTTGTCACTTTTTGTATAAAATGCCAGGGTGATGGTTTTTCGAGGAATTTTCATGAGCCTTACCGAACTAACCGGTAACCCGCGGCACGACCAACTCCTCATGCTGATCGCCGAGCGTGGGTATATGAATATTGATGAGCTGGCAAATCTGCTGGATGTCTCCACGCAGACGGTGCGCCGGGATATTCGTAAATTAAGCGAGCAAGGCCTGATTACGCGCCATCACGGTGGCGCGGGTCGGGCTTCCAGCGTCGTTAATACGGCGTTCGAGCAGCGTGAGGTTTCGCAAACCGAGGAAAAAAAAGCGATTGCCGAAGCGGTGGCAGACTATATTCCTGATGGTTCAACAATATTTATCACCATTGGTACGACCGTTGAGCATGTCGCCCGGGCGTTACTTAACCATAATCATTTGCGGATAATCACCAACAGCCTGCGTGTGGCGCATATTCTTTACCACAACCCGCGCTTTGAAGTGATGGTGCCCGGCGGTACGTTGCGCTCTCATAATAGCGGGATCATTGGCCCTTCAGCGGCGTCCTTTGTGGCTGATTTTCGTGCTGATTATCTGGTAACAAGCGTTGGGGCGATTGAGAGCGATGGCGCGTTGATGGAGTTTGATGTTAACGAAGCTAACGTGGTGAAAACGATGATGGCGCACGCGAGAAATATTCTGCTGGTCGCCGATCACACTAAGTATCATGCTTCGGCGGCGGTTGAAATTGGTAACGTGGCACAGGTCACCGCGCTCTTTACCGACGAGCTGCCGCCCGCTGCGCTAAAATCACGCTTACAAGACAGCCAAATTGAAATCATTCTTCCCCAGGAAGACGCGTAGATTTTTGTGACCGTTAACCTGGCTTCATACCTTGCCACATAGCCAAACCCATCCTTTCCCGCTACAGTTAATTTCTTGTGGCGCGA
>OGXI01002771.1_pt1 | contig 12742 bp, 4 predicted proteins | sample 1576221 | NCBI WGS metagenome assembly OGXI01 (sample SAMEA3541523, study PRJEB24748) | human gut metagenome | biome: human gut; feature: human-associated habitat; material: faeces | place: China | collected 2012
GTTGCGTTTTTAGCTGTTTTCTTCCCCGGGCGTGTTTCTTTTTCGGCCTTCACCTCTGGCGGTTCATTTACCGCTTCAACCGGTACTCCAACATCCATATCGTTATCCATTTCAATCATACTCAAACTATAATTATTCCCGTTTCCCGTATTGCACATCCGGCCGCAAAAAGCCGGTCAGATGGAATCCATATCCATTTCCTGCAACACCTGCAAAGGCGGCAACTGTTCCAGCGAAGCCAGTCCCAGATCACTCAAAAACTGTGAAGTCGTGGCCAAAAGCGCAGGCCGTCCCGGAACCTCACGATGGCCGATCGCCTCGATCCAGCCTCTTTCTTCCAGCAGGCGAATAGCCTGCGAATTGACAGTCACTCCACGAATCCGCTCGATATCCCCTCTGGTAACGGGCTGGTTATAGGCGATGATCGCCAGCGTTTCCATCGTCGCCCTGCTGTAACGGGGAGGTTTTTCCTGACGCAGTTTTTCCAGATAGGGTTTCATTTCCGGACGGCTCTGAAAACGCCAGCCGTTCGAGACATTGACCAGTTCCAGTCCCTTGCCCGACCAGTCGTTTTTCAGCTCTTCGATCAGCGACCTGAACCGGTCGGCACTGATTTTCACGCCGCGTGCATCGCCGTCGAACATGCTTCTCATGTCCTGTAGCGACAAGGGTTCCTGCGCACACAACAAGGCCGTTTCGAGGACTTTTTTTTCCTCTTCCATATTCATACGAATCAAGGAATTCCGCGTTTCATCGAAAATCGCAATTGCGAGGCCAGATGAAAACCGGAACTTTTAACGGGCTCTTTAACCCGCGCTAAGGGAAAACCGGCCTGAACACGTTTTTCCAGAGAGAAACGGCTGTGGAAACATCAAACCGGACAAGGCCACACATGCCGAAAACCATCTCAGTCATGCGTGTCGAATTTATTTGCCAAAAAGCACTGTCGAGAATGTAAAACATAAGCGAAAAAGTGTCCAGCCAAAAAAGAAAAGAAAGGCTGAAAACCGGATTAGTACTTTTTCTCTTTTGCACTTTTTTGTCAAGCCTTATCTGTCGCTTGTTTGAAGCAGGAAAAGGCATCGTCAAAAAAGTCGCGATATTCCCGGTTCAGTTGATCTTCACCAAGCCGCCAATATCATTTTATTGCGATGTTATGCCTGATCAGGACCATCCGACATTCATCTTGTAAAGGTTCCCCAAATTGAAGACCATCAGCACATTTTTCAATTTATTCAGCCAGCCCGAGTTTTTCATCCATAATCAGGCCGGCAAAAATACCGCCGCCGATTTCGAACTGGAAGAAGAACCCTTGCGTTCCGAGCTGTACAGCATTACGCAAATGGACCAGTACGGAAAATACCTTGGCCGTACGCATGTATTGTCCGACAAACATGAGAGAGACCATTTGCTGGCCCGTCTTGCCGATAATGAAGCCGTTATCCGCCGGGTATACGACATTCTCGCGTCAGCTGTGCGCTCGGAAAACCGGATCACCCCGGCAGCGGAATGGCTTCTGGACAATTTCTATCTCATAGAGGAACAGATCCAGATAGCGAAAAACCATCTGCCCGAAAAATACAGCAGTGAACTGCCCAGGTTATCCAGCGAGACAATGGGTTCCGTCCCTCGGGTTTATGAACTGGCGCTGGAAATCGTCTCGCACGGTGACGGCCATATCGACGCCAACAGTCTTTCCCATTTCATTTCTTCCTATCAGAGCGAATCCGTCCTGACGCTGGGCGAACTCTGGGCCATTCCGATCATGCTCCGTCTGGCACTGATCGAGAACCTCAGACGCGTTGCCGTCCGGCTGGCCATGTCGCGTGCCCATCACGAACTGGCGGAAGAATGGGTCCAGAAATTCACGGATACGGCCGAAAACGATCCGGGCAACCTGATCCTTCAGGTGGCCGATCTGGCCCGTTCCAACCCGCCGATGGTCAGCGCTTTCGTCGCCGAATTGACCCGTCGCCTGCAAAGCCAGAAAGCCATTCTTGCCCTTCCGCTGACATGGATTTCGCAGCGCCTTGCCGAAACCGGGATGACTATCGAACAGCTGGTCATGATCGAAACCCAGCGGCAGGCAGCCGATCAGGTCAGTATCAGCAACAGCATCGGCAGCATACGGCTGCTCGGTGCAATGGACTGGCACGAATTCGTCGAATCCCTCTCTGTCGTCGAGCAGATTTTGCGCACAGACCCGACGGAAGTATATCCCCTCATGGATTTCGCTTCCAGGGATCATTACCGGCACCAGATTGAAAAAATGGCGAAAAAAAGTGCGTTGACCGAAGTCGACGTCGCAAAAAAAGCCATTGGCCTGACAGAAGAAGCTTTCAAAAACCCGGACAGTGACGAACGCTCCAGACACGTCGGCTTTTACCTGATCGACAAGGGACGGACGGAACTGGAAAAAGCCATACAAATGAAAAAGACCCGTCTGGAAAAATGGATGGGATCGAGTATCTGTTCGCCTGTTTTCGCTTATCTGGGTTCTTTTGCCGCCCTGACCCTGATCCTGTCAGCATGGATGCTTTACGGTTCCGATATCGACAGACTGCCTCTCTGGTTGTGGGCCGTAACCGGTATCAGCACTCTTGTTGCATCCAGCCAGCTTTCCCTTGCCCTCGTGAACTGGCTGACGACGTTTCCGACCGTATCGATTCCATTGCCGAAAATGGATTTTTCCAAAGGTATCCCGGAAGGATATGAAACGCTTGTCGTGATACCGACCATGTTGATTTCCGAAAAACAGATTGAAAAACTGTGCGACAACCTCGAAGTCCACTATCTCGCCAATCGTGACAAACGGCTGAAATTCTGCCTTTTGACCGACTTTGTCGATGCCGACAGGGAAACGATGCCACACGATGCGGCGCTGATTCACCGGCTGACCAGCCTGATCGACGAACTGAACGGAAAACACGCCGATGATGACGAAGGCCCTTTCCTTGCCTTGAACCGTCCCCGCAAATGGAACCTCAGTGAAAAGAAATGGATCGGCTATGAGCGCAAGCGCGGCAAACTGGAAGCCTTGAACGCCCTTTTGACCGGGCACGATACCAATGCATTCACGGTCAAAACCGGTTCGATCGGCAATCTTGACAAGACCCGTTATGTCATTACGCTCGATTCCGACACGAACCTTTTGCGTGATTCTGCCAGACAGTTTGTCGGTGCCATGGCGCACCCGTTAAACCGAGCGCGCTATAACGCGGCAAAAGACAGGGTCGTCGAAGGTTACGGTATCCTTCAGCCCCGCATCACGACCAGCCTGCCTGCAGCCAATGCCTCCTGGTACGAAAGGCTGTGTAGCGGTGACGCAGGTATCGATCCCTATACCAAAACCGTTTCAGACGTTTATCAGGACGTTTTCGGGGAAGGTTCCTTCATCGGGAAAGGCATATACGACGTCGGGATCGTTTACAAGACCCTGAATGAACGATTGCCGGAAAACAGTATTTTGAGCCATGACCTGATCGAGGGCTGTTATGCCCGTTCGGGCCTTTTGAGCGATGGACAGCTTTATGAACAGTACCCATCCAGTTATCTGGCCGACGTCAAACGGCGTCATCGCTGGATCAGGGGCGACTGGCAACTGCTGAAATGGCTGTTTCCGCTGGTTCCCGATGCAAGGCCACAAAACAAAAGCGGCAAACAGCGCAATCCCCTGACGATGCTCTCCCGCTGGAAACTGTTCGACAATTTGCGGCGTAGCCTGTTCGCTCCGGCAGCCGCATTCCTGTTTTTCGCCAGCTGGACTGTCCTGAACCCGACCTGGGCATGGACACTGTTTTTACTGGCCATTTTCTTTTTGCCACCCCTGCTCGCTTCGCTGACCGATCTGGTAAAGAAAGGCCCGGACATTTCCCTGAGACAGCACCTGTCAGCCACGTCAGTTTCCATCCGGCAGCACTTCATGACGGCGATCCTGTCGCTGCTCATGATCCCTCACGAAGCCTGTTATTCGGTCGACGCGATTTTAAAGACACTATGGAGAACGTTCTTCACCAGACGTCACATGATGCAATGGGTACCGTCGGCCATGACGAACCGGGACGATGGGGACGTTTCCTCGTATTTCAAAAACATGTGGTTTGCCCCGGCCTACGCCGTGGCACTCGCTTTCGCGGTCTCCACCTTGCGTCCCGACGCATTCGTTTTTGCCAGCCTCTTCATCTTTTTCTGGCTGATATCTCCCGTCATTGCATGGAAGATCAGCCTGCCGTCTGTCAAGGAACTCCGCGAGTTGTCAGACAAACAAAAGCTTTATCTGCGCAAACTCTCCAGAAAAATCTGGTCGTTTTTCGATGCGTATGCCGGCGCGGAAGACAACTGGCTGCCACCGGACAACATTCAGGAAATGCCGACGTTTACGTCACCGACCGACAAACTGGCCAATGATGGAAACGTTCCACAAAAACCGGAAATCGTCGTTGCCCACCGCACATCCCCGACCAATATCGGGCTGGCACTGCTGTCGTATCTGGCGGCGAACGACTTCGGCTATATCCCTGCCAGCCATCTGATCACCCGTTTGTCGAATACCTTCGGGTCGATGGCCAGACTCGAGCGCTACCGGGGCCATTTCTACAACTGGTACGATACCAAAACGCTCCAGCCACTCCAGAACCCGATTTATATTTCTTCCGTCGACAGCGGCAATCTGGCCGGTCATCTGATTACATTGAAGGCAGGACTGGCCGAACAGAAAAACCGGATGGCCCTGACAGGCCGTTTGCTCGACGGACTCAGGGATACGTTTGAATTGTTACGGGATGAAGGCAACGACAAGTATCGTGCACAGATTGTCGACATCGACCGGAAACTCTCCAAATACGAAAAACAGGCAAAACTGACAATCAAGCAACGATTTGACTTGCTGCACAGTCTCGTCGACACCCTGACGACACTGGTTCCCATTACGGCAAGAGATGAAAAAACCCTCTCCAGCTTCTGGAGCAACGCCCTCCTCTCCCAATGCAACCAGCAGCTGGATGAACTGGCCAATCTGGCACCCTGGGTTCTCCTTCCCGGCTGGCAAAACAAGCCGAACCTCATTTCCGAGCTGAACCGGAACATGAGCCTGCAACAGGTTTCCGAACTGTCGGAACATCTTGTCACGACTTTTGAAGAGATGAAAAAGAAAGCAGGCAAGGAAGATCAGGAATTGCTTGAAGAATTGGAAGTACGTGTCGGGAACGCCTCGAAAGAAGCGGGGAAAAGGCTTGAATCTTTTGCTGATCTCGTCAGACAGATCGACGATTTTTCGCAGATGGATTTCACCTTCCTGTACGACCATTCCACCAACCTGCTGTCCATCGGTTACAACATCACTGACCGCAAGATCGATAACAGTTATTACGATCTTCTCGCTTCCGAGGCACGCCTGACCAGTTTCGTCGCCATCGCGATGGGACAGATCCCGCAGGAAAACTGGTTCGCGCTGGGCCGGATGATGACCGTCATCGGCGGCGATCCGATTCTCCTGTCGTGGAGCGGCTCGATGTTCGAATACCTGATGCCACATCTGGTCATGCCGAGTTTTGAGAGCACGCTTTTGGACCAGACCCACAAGGCCGCCGTGATGAGACAGAAAGATTACGGTAAACAGCGCGGTGTGCCCTGGGGTATTTCCGAATCGGGATACTATGCTTTCGACGCACGCCTGAATTATCAGTACCGGGCTTTCGGCGTGCCCGGTCTTGGCCTAAAACGTGGTCTGGCCGACGATCTGGTGATCGCCCCGTACGCGACCATGCTTTCCGTCATGGTCGAACCCGACATGGCCTGCAACAACCTGATCGAACTGGAAGAGAAGGGATTTTCCGGACAATACGGCCTGTTCGAGGCAATCGACTATACGCAGGCACGTCTGACCCGTGGACAGAATTACGCGATTGTCCGCTCCTATATGGCCCATCATCAGGGCATGAGCTTTTTGTCTCTTGAATCCTGCCTGCTGGACCAGCCGATGCAAAGACGTTTCGCCTCAGACGCGTGGATGCAGGCAACCCTGCCGCTCTTGCATGAACGCATTCCGAAAACCATCGCTTACTACGAACGAGCGCCGAATCTGGCCAAAACCCAGATGGCGTCGATTCCTGCCGAATTGCCGACCCGTGTTTACACGACGGCCGACACCCGAATTCCGGAAGTCCAGCTTCTTTCCAACGGTTCCTACCACGTCATGGCAACCAACGCCGGTGGCGGGTACAGCCACTGGAAAAACCTCGCCATCACCCGCTGGAAACCGGATACCACACAGGATAACTGTGGAACATTCTTCTATTTGCGCGATCTGGACGACGGGGATTTCTGGTCGACCGCTTACCAGCCAGTCAAAAAAGAAAGCGCCAGGTACGAAACGATATTCTCCGAAGGACGTGCCGAGTATCGCTGTATCGAAAACGGCATCGAAACCCACTGTGAAGTTGTCGTTTCGCCAGAAGACGATATCGAACTCCGGCGTCACAAGATCACGAACCGTTCGGCAAAAAGCCGTACCATCGAGCTGACCAGCTATTCGGAAACGGTCATCGCCACCGCGATTGCCGACCTGTCCCATCCAGCTTTTTCCAAACTGTTCGTCCAGACGGAAATCGTGCCGGAATTCAACGCGATCATCAGTACGCGTCGCCCGCGCTTCGAAACGGAAAAACCGCCTTTCGCGTTTGCCATGATGGTCATTCATGACAAACAGGCAAAAGACATTTCCTATGAAACCGACCGGAGCAAATTCCTCGGCCGGATGAATACCGTGACCGCTCCGGCAGCATTGACCGGCAGGGAACCCCTGTCCGACAGCCAGGGTTCCGTCCTCGATCCGGTCGCGGTCCTGCGCTGCCAGCTTGTTCTGGAACCGGACGAATCGGTCGTGATCGATTACGTCGCCGGCATCTCGACTGACCGGGAAGAAAGCCTCCGCCTGATCGACAAATATGACGACCGCTATCTGGCTGACCGTGTTTTCGAAATGGCCTGGACGCACAATCACGCCTTCCTGCACCAGTTAAATGCCGACGAATCGGATTCCCAGCTTTACGCACGGCTTGCCAGCTCGGTCATCTATCCGAATCCGGCCTATCGTGCCGACAGCTCTGTCCTGTCCAAAAACAATCGGGGACAATCCGGCTTGTGGAGCTATGCCATCTCGGGTGATTTGCCGATCGTGCTGGTCAAGATCCACGCGCAGGAAAATCTGGATATCGTCCGCCAGATGATTCAGGCACATACCTGGTGGCATATGAAAGGCCTGAAAGTCGATCTGGTGATCTGGAACGAGGATTACGTCGGTTACCGGCAAGTTCTTCAGGAACAGATCATGGGCCTGATTTCATCGACCCAGCTGGCAACCGAACTGAATGAGCCGGGCGGTATTTTCGTGCGGCAGGCCGACCAGATTTCGCCGGAAGACCGAACCCTGATTTCTTCCGTCGCCCGAATCATCATTTCGGATATGGACGGCCCGCTCGCGCTGCAAATCAAGCGCAGCGAACGAAAAGAACGCCGCAAATTCCTGCCGTTGCATACGACGCGCAGCTATACGCCATCCAAACCGCCAGAACTGGCCGCCAACAATGCATTGCTGAACAATGGCCTCGGCGGTTACTCTGAAAAAGCCCATGAATACATCATTCACCTGACGGAAGAGATGGCGACACCGGCACCCTGGGTCAATGTGCTTGCCAATGCAAACTTCGGGACGATTGTCAGTGAAAGCGGACAATCGTACACATGGGATATCAACGCCCATGAATTCCGTATCACGCCATGGGAAAACGACCCGGTTTCCGATGTCAGCGGCGAAGCGTTTTACATGCGCGACGAGGAAACGGGCCATTACTGGTCGCCGACGCCGCTGCCTTGCCGCGGGACGGGCGACTATGTCTGCCGCCACGGATTCGGCTACAGTGTTTTCGAACACGTCGAAGACGGTATCCGTACCGAACTCTGGATTTACGTGGCTCTGGAAAACAGCATCAAGTATTCCGTGCTGAAGATAAAAAATGAATCGGGGACGTCCCGATCCCTTTCCGCTACCGGCTACGTCGAGTGGGTTCTCGGAGAGTTGAGGGAAAAAACGCAGATGAGCGTGATCACGGAAATCGATCCTGTCAGCGGCGCACTCTTCGCACGCAATCCGTACAACACGGAGTTCGCCGAACGTATCGCTTTCTTTACCGTCAACACACCGAACCGTACCGTCACGGGCAACCGGACTGAATTCATCGGGCGCAACAATACGCTGAGAAATCCCGCCGCGATGTCCCGTTCTTATCTCTCCAACCGGGTTGGCGCAGGATACGATCCGTGTGGCGCGATTCACGTTCCCTTCACTCTGGCTGCCGGTCAGGAAAAGGAAATCCAGTTCATGCTTGGTCCTGCCGGTCGCCGGAGTGCCGACGCCAGCCAGTACGTCCATCGCTATCGCAGTGTCGAAGCGGCGGAACTGGCTCTTGTACAGGTTCAGAAATACTGGGAAAAAACCCTCTCTGCCGTGACTATCCAGACGCCGGATACCTCGCTGAACGTGTTGGCGAACGGCTGGCTGATGTACCAGACGATCGGCTGCCGCCTGTGGGCCCGAAGCGGCTTTTACCAGTCAGGCGGGGCATTCGGTTTCCGCGACCAGTTGCAGGACGCCATGTCGGTCATCCATACCGAACCGGCGCTGCTCAGGAACCAGATTCTTCTTTGTTGCGAACACCAGTTCGTCGAGGGCGATGTCCAGCACTGGTGGCATCCGCCGTCAGGACGAGGAGTGCGAACCCGCTGTTCGGACGATTATCTCTGGCTGCCGCTTGGGCTTTGCCGTTACATCACGACAACCGGCGACATGAGCATTCTCGACGAGAAACGTTACTTCCTTGAAGGCCGTCCGGTTCCGGAAGATGAGGAATCCTACTACGACCTGCCTCAGCGTTCACCGGAAGAAGGAACGGTTTATGAGCACTGTGTCCGCTCCATCCGGCACGGCTTGCGCTTCGGCATTCACGGCTTGCCGCTGATGGGTTCCGGTGACTGGAACGACGGCATGGACCGGGTCGGCATCAAGGGCAAAGGCGAAAGCGTCTGGCTGGCTTTCTTCCTGTACCGGGTCCTGAATGAATATGCGGGTCTGGCCGACAAGACCAATGACTCAGGATTTGCCGACATGTGCCGGCAGGAAGCGAAAGGCCTTCAGCTGCATATCGAACAGAATGCATGGGACGGCCAATGGTATCGCCGTGCCTATTTCGACGACGGCACTCCGCTTGGCTCACACGTGAATCCCGAATGCACGACCGATTCCATTTCGCAAAGCTGGTCGGTTCTGTCGGAAGCCGGAGAAAAAGAACGGACGCTGCAAGCCATGCAGTCGCTTAACCAGCGACTCGTCAAACGGGACAAGAAACTTATCCAGCTCCTTGACCCGCCATTTGACAAGTCCGATCTCAATCCGGGTTACATCAAGGGATATGTCCCGGGCGTCCGTGAAAACGGCGGCCAGTATACGCATGCCGCTATCTGGGCGTCGATGGCCTTTGCGAAAATCGGCAATACGGATCTGGCATGGGAACTCTTCAGGATCATCAATCCGGTCAATCACGGAATGACGCCGGATGAAACTGAACTGTACAAGGTCGAACCGTACGTCGTGGCGGCTGACGTGTATGCCGTTTCGCCGCATACCGGTCGTGGCGGCTGGTCGTGGTACACGGGATCGTCCGGCTGGATGTACCGCCTGATCCTCGAGTCGCTGCTGGGTATACGTCTGGTAAACGGACATCTCGTTTTCGTTCCATGCCTGCCGTCGGAATGGACATCCGCCGAGGTCGTTTACCGGTACAAAAACACGAGCTACCGCATTACGGTAACGAACCGGCCGGATGCGCCGGAAACGGAAGTCTGGCTCGACAACGTCCAGCAAACAACGGCGTCGATTGTGCTTGAAGACGACCAGAAAGACCATCAGGTAATCGTCAAGGCCGGAAGGAACAAAACCGATCCCGAACCTCTGACGCTGATCTGATCACTCAGAAAACACGGTTCCGGATTTCCGAAACAGGATGAATCCGGAATCGTGAATTTGTTTTTTCCAATTAATCAGAAGTTTGCGGGGTTTTCATAAAAAGGAGGGATTGCAGGAACCGTCTGCCTGTTTCCAGACGACAAGCCGAAAGCGGCTTCATCCTGTATCATATCGAAAAATTTCATTTGGCCGGTCGCGCTTTTATCCGAAACACGATTTCGCCATAACAACGAAGTGATCCGTTCATGTTCAAAGAAAATACGCTCGTCAACAAAGTCCTGTTTTTCATTCTCCTGGTCCTTTGCCTGACGCCTTTCATCTCCATTCCCGTCGCGCTTTTCATGGGCCTCGCATTTGCGCTGGTTTTCAAGAACCCCTATCCGGATATCAGCAAGAAAGCGTCCAAATACCTGCTCCAGTTTTCCGTTGTCGGGCTTGGTTTCGGCATGAATATGTATGAAGCCTTGAAGGCAGGAAAGGAAGGCATCACTTTTACCATCGTATCCGTTTTTGGCGTGCTTCTGATCGGCGTGTTTCTGGGTAAACTGTTCAAGCTGGAAAGAACCATCGCTTACCTGATTTCCGCAGGGACGGCGATTTGCGGCGGCAGTGCCATCGCCGCCGTTGCGCCTATCGTGAAAGCCAAGGATACGGAAATATCGGTGTCCATCGGAACCGTCTTCATCCTGAATGCCATCGCCTTATTTATTTTTCCGATACTGGGCCATCACTTTGGTCTCTCCCAGACACAATTCGGGACGTGGGCGGCGATTGCCATCCATGACGTCTCCTCCGTCGTCGGGGCAGGCGCGGCCTACGGGGAAGAAGCGCTGAAGGTCGCCACTACCGTCAAGCTGACCCGGGCACTGTGGATCATTCCCGTCGCCATCGTGACATCCCTCTTCTTCAAACAGAAAACAGACAAGGTGTACAAACCCTGGTTCATCCTGTTCTTCACACTGGCAATGATCGCCAATACCTTTTTGCCATTGCCACCACTGCTGGTGGAAAACATCCTGATAGTCGCAAAAACCGGTTTTGCCGTCACCCTTTTCCTGATTGGTACCGACCTGTCCGTCGATGTCATCAGGAAAGTCGGTGTCAAGGCGATTTTGTTCGGCGTGATATTGTGGGTGCTCATCAGTACCGTCAGTTTTATCGTCATTACCATGATGTAAAACCCCGAACATCGATTTAACGTCAGTAAGCGGGTATTGCCCTGCCGCTATTCGACAGGAAGCATCCCGGTTTCGTTTTATTTGCAGAAATGAAAAGCGATTTTGTTTTCCGGACAAAAGACAGCAAAATATTTTCTTTTATACACTTTGACGGATGTATGTATTACTGACGCGTTTCGATTTGAGAAGATAGGCGGTCCAGACAACGGCCCAGAATATGGATTTCGTGAAGGGTCCCGACATATCTTTTATGAACCCGCCGATCATGTCGGTCCCGAAACTCATGTAAAAATACAATCCGACCAAAACAATGGAAAAAGGGCCGATCAGCCATAACGCACTGATCGTATACCGGACCGATTTCCACTCGTGTTTTTTCCAGAGCAGACATCCGGCAGCGATACTGATGACGGACGCGACGATGACAGCTCCCCAGCAGAACCATTTATATTGAACGTAAGCCGAAATGTGCAACATGATCGGGGTTTCCATTTCAATTTCATGGAAATCCTTCGCCAGCATGGCAATATTCGCGACCGGACTCAGAATCGTCAATATGATGATCAGGAAAGCCAGCCAGCCTCCCACTCCCTTCGGGCCATCCAGAGATAAATCGGGCAACTCCTTTTTTTCCGGAGGCCTGTTTTCATTTTCCATTTCGATCGCTACCTTTTATTCAGGCTTTCATTAATATCGGAAGTCATTCTAGCCTTTCCATTCGACGGGCTCATTAAAACCGTCAAGCTTTTTGACGATTACTCCGGTTTCGCCTGTTTTTTGTCTTTTTTGCAACCAGGTTACCTTTTAAGTATCCCGTTTTTTTCGAAGACATCCTTGACTCCGTTATCCCGTTAACATGCTAATATCAAAGACCTGTCTTCCCTGAAAGAAAAACAGTCATGAAAATAGCTACATGGAACGTCAACTCGCTCAAAGTCCGCCTGCCTCACGTATTGCAGTGGCTGGAAGACAATCCCGTCGATGTCCTCTGCCTTCAGGAAACGAAACTGACGGACGACAAGTTTCCCGTTATGGAAATCGGGGCAGCGGGTTATCAGGTGGCTTTCACAGGACAGAAAACCTATAACGGCGTCGCCATTCTTTCAAAAAAACCGGTAACGGATATCGTCAAAAACAATCCGTTTTTTCCGGATGAGCAGCAGCGCATTGTTGCCGCAACTGTCGACAATATCCGCATCGTCTGTGCCTACGTCCCCAACGGGCAGGCAGTCGGATCGGAAAAATATGTCTACAAACTGGACTGGCTGCGTTCCCTGACCCAATGGCTGGCAGAAGAACGGCAAAAACATCCATATCTGGCACTATTGGGTGACTACAATATCGCGCCGGAAGACCGCGACGTTTACGACCCGGTGGCATGGGAAGGCAACGTTCTCGTTTCGCCACCGGAACGGGATGCTTTCCGGGCATTGCAGGACATCGATTTCATCGACGCTTACCGTCTTTTCGAACAGCCTGAAAAATCATACAGCTGGTGGGATTACCGGCAGCGCCGATGGCACAGCCCGGGCGCTCCGGCGTGGGG
>OGXI01002778.1_pt1 | contig 12718 bp, 8 predicted proteins | sample 1576221 | NCBI WGS metagenome assembly OGXI01 (sample SAMEA3541523, study PRJEB24748) | human gut metagenome | biome: human gut; feature: human-associated habitat; material: faeces | place: China | collected 2012
GATTGGCAGTCCATTATTAAGTTTTTTATTATGTTCCCTTTGTACACCGTTGCAACCAATTGAAGATGAAAAAGAAAAAATATATGTTCCGGTTTCAAACGCAGATTCAAGGCTGAGACTGTGTATGACAAAGAAAATGGCATGGAGTTTGATTAAACGAATTCCAGAGATTCCAACAGCATGGGTGAATAATGAAAAAATGAGAGAGCAGAATTATAAAGAAGCAGTAAAAGCAAATGAACCAGAAGCTTTAGTTTCTATTATAAAAATGATTTATCAGAGGAACCAGAAAAGACTTGCTCAGGGAAAAAAATGTACCGCAACGGATGCAAGATATTTTCAGACAGCAGAGAATTTATTATATATGGAATTGGGAGTGGCACTTGGAAAACCAAAGCAGGAAATATGTGAAACAATTATCGAGTATATTAACCAGAGCAAACTGTGAATTAGTGACGACGTAATATTCCCATGGCTGCTGATTTCCGGCAGATGGAGCTGCCATATCTGCCCGGAGCAGCTGTTCTACGTTTCTCTACTCTATTTGTCTGTCCAGATAATTTCGGATACTTGTTCTGTGAAAAATTTCGTTCATTTTCTTACCTCCAATTTGTGTGCGAAAATTGTTTTTAATAATTTATGTGACATGCAATAACTATAAATGCAGGCAACGATTTCTGCGATCCAGACTGCATACCAGCCATGTGAAATGCCAGAGATTTTTATGAAAATCAAGAGGCAGGGAACTAATAAAATAAGTTGCCTTATAGCAGCACTGACTATATTAATGATGCCGTTTCCGGTGTATTTTGGAGACAGGGAGACACAGAAGAACTACAGAGAGTAAAGAACGGAGAAAAAATTTAATACACTGAACTTATAGAAGAGAACTGTTAGTGCGTCAAAGCATTAGCAGTTCTTTTTTCGTGTAAGGGAGGTGGTGCCGTTGGGCTGCAGAATACAATTTCTCGGATGAATCTATATCCGACACAAGGTCTGCAATTCTAATCTAAAACAAGGCAAATCTAAGGAGACAATATTATGGCATTTAAGAAATTTTGTTTTTGGTTAGAAATAAAGTTCAGTAAAAAATTAAGCAAAATTCACTTAATTTAAACGTGAAATTAAGTTTTCCTGTTGTTATGATAATAAAAGAAACAGACAGGTCTTGCTGCGATATGGCAGAAGATGCGGGAAGATCATTGCGAAAAGGAGGAAAAAAATGAAGCAGCATGAAGTATTTGAACTGGTGCTGAACGGACAGCCGCCGGAAGGAGCAGAAGCACTTGCGGAGGTGAATGCTGTTTTTTCACTGGACGGACAGGAAAAGGAAGTAAAAGGATTTTATGACGGAAACGGAGTCTATAAGGTTCGTTTTCTGCCGGAAAAATGTGGGGTATATTCCTGGAAGGTGAGCGGTGCTGTCGTGGATGAGGGAACAGAAGAATGTGTTCCGGGAGATGGACACGGTCTGGTCCGTGCAGAAAAAACACACTTTGTCTATGAAGATGGAAGGCGATATATCCCATTTGGAACAACAATCTACGCTCTGGTTCATCAGGAGGATGCCCTTGTCAGGGAAACGATGGAGTCACTGAAGAAGGCTCCGTTCAATAAAGTGCGCCATTGCGTTTTCCCGAAATCCTATGAGTTCAATCAGAATGAACCGCCCTGTTTTGCATTTGAAAAGGACGGAGACGGCAAATGGGATGTGAATCGTCCGAATTACAAGTTCTGGGAAAGACTGGAAAAAGCAATCCTTGAACTTGCAGACATGGGTATTGAAACGGATCTGATTTTGTTCCACCCATATGACAGATGGGGGTTTGCAACAATGACTGCAGAGGAGAACGAGATCTATCTCAGATATGCGATTAGAAGATTGGCCGCTTTTCCCTCTGTCTGGTGGAGCATGGCAAATGAATATGATATCTGTTTCGCAAAGACTGTAGAAGACTGGGCGAGATTCGAGGAGATTATCAAAGAGGAGGATCCTTACGGTCATCTGCTCAGCAATCATTACTGCATGAAACCTTATGACAACAGCAGAGAGAACATTACTCATCTTAGTATGCAGAATATCCTGTTCTATAAAGCGCCCCAGTGGATTAGAGAATACAAAAAGCCTCTGATTTATGATGAGTGCTGCTATGAAGGGGATATCCATCTTTCCTGGGGAAATATTTCTGCGGAGGAAATGGTACATCGGTTCTGGTGTGCATATTGTGACGGGGCATTTGCGACCCATGGAGAGACTTTTCTTTCAGACGATGATGTGCTCTGGTGGGCAAAAGGCGGAAAACTCAAGGGAAAAAGTCCGGAAGGGATCGCGTTCCTTCGTGAAGTGATGGAAAGTCTGCCTGGGGCACTGGAACCCTGGGATGAACCGGTCTGGACTTTGTATGAGCCGGATCTTCAGGACGGTGATGCTCCTGCAGATCTGATGGAGAATCCCTTTTTTAAACTCGGTGCAAGTCTGACAGAGGCGGAAAGAGACGCTCTGAATCTGAAAGACAGTGCATACTGCGGACATTATGAGGAGAAAGCATTTATCAAATATTACGGTATACAGCAGCCGGGAAGATCCTGCATGTTCCTTCCGAAAAACCATACCTACAGAATCGAGCTGATCGATACAAGGGAGCGGAAGAAATCTGTTCTCATGAACGGGGCTTCCGGTACAGTGTGGTTTGATATGCCGGGGAAAGAAAAAATGGCGGTTTTTGCAATAGCGACGAGCTAAAGTCCGGGCTTGCCCGAGACCCTGGATGCCAATCGTACTGAAGATCTTCAAGACATGTGGAGACCGTGTGCCTCTTGAGCAATCGAAAACCAGATATCACGGAAAAACTCAGCGTGGATATGGATGATTACTACCGTATTGTAAATGGTAAAGATCTTAAATAAAACCGAATAATACACTGAATCAAAGCAGGATAGAAGCTGTTGATGCGTTAGAAGATAACGTGTCAGCAGCTTTTTCTTGTGGGTCGGATAGTAAAATGTAGGTGGATGTGGTAAAATGTAATGAACGTCTTGTCAAGAGATGAAAGTATTTCATATGGTTTTTCAACTGAACGATAAAGAACAAAAGAGTTTTTAAAGTACCTGTTTACCATAGTAGAAACGAATAAAAAAGTTGAACTTTTTCCGTGGACGAATGAGGTTCAGGCTGTGATATGGATAGTGGAATGTATCAAGATATTTTTGCTACAGAATTTGTTGATATGTTTCCACGAACAAACGGAGATATTTTGGTATAAACCATATTAGCTTGAATGGGTCTCCGATAACCGATATCAATCCGGACCTATCGAGCCAAGTGGAATATCGGGGAATATTGAGAGAACCATGGTATCATTTACAGATTACAAAAAAATGTTAATAAGTTAAAATATGAATTATTAAAGAAAAGGAAGTTTACATCGATGTTTCAACTATTATTACTTATCATTTACTTATCATTTATTAGTTTGGGATTGCCGGATGCGTTGCTTGGAGCAGCGTGGCCATCCATGTATCGGGAATTACACGTGTCGATATCATATGCAGGTGCAATTTCGATGATCATTGCATTTGGAACCATTATTTCCAGTTTGCAGAGTGATCGACTGACGAGAAAATTAGGAACGGGAAAGGTAACTGCAATCAGCGTAGCGATGACGGCGGTCGCGTTATTTGGATTCTCCACCAGTCATTCTTTTGTGGCATTATGTTTGTGGGCGATTCCTTACGGACTCGGTGCGGGAAGCGTAGATGCTTCTCTGAATAATTATGTGGCATTACACTATGAGAGCAAGCACATGAGCTGGCTACATTGTATGTGGGGAATCGGTGCGGCAGCAGGACCATACATTATGGGATATGTCCTGACAAACGGAAGAAGTTGGAATAGTGGATATCGTGTGATATCTGTATTGCAGATTATACTTACAATGATTTTGATCTTCAGCCTGCCTCTGTGGAAGAATCGACCAGAGATTATAGATGACAATGGACAGGAAGTCTCAGCAAAAGCCTTATCTTTAAGAGAAGTTATCCGAATACCGGGAGCAAAAGAAATCATGGTATGCTTTTTCTGTTACTGTGCATTGGAACAGACCGCGGGATTGTGGGCAAGCAGTTATCTGTCATTATATAAGGGTGTATCTGCAGAAACAGCAGCAACATTTGCAAGCATGTTTTACATAGGCATTACCGTTGGACGTGCGCTAAGTGGATTTGTTACAATGAAATTAAATGATGTTCAGATGATTCGGTTAGGACAAGTGCTGATTGCGGTCGGAATCTTGATTATGTTCTTACCATTTGGTCAGACATTGTCATTGGTTGGCTTGATAGTGATCGGACTTGGATGTGCACCAATCTATCCATGTATAATCCACTCTACGCCAACGCATTTTGGTGCAGATAAATCACAGGCAATTATCGGGATACAGATGGCAAGTGCGTATGTGGGAACATTGTTGATGCCACCTGTTTTTGGGTTGATTGCAAATCATATCACGGTTGCGTTATTGCCGGTGTACTTATTTATTATTTTGATTTTGATGTTTGTGATGCATGAGGCGTTGACGAAGAAAACAAAGGAATAGATTATGAATTTATTATTGACAAACTTCAATTGATGCAATCAATTTTGGGAAAAGATAAGACAATAAGAGTTCTCAATGGTCTTCTGGATAAAAATGTAATTACACGAAGAGGAGCAGGACGCGGGGGAAAATATAGGGTGAATTAGAATGTGTCAAGGTCTCTGAAATGTGCATAAATACATAAAAAATGCAAAAAATAAAAACAAAACATACAATATACACAAAAAACAATCGCGCTTTTTGAACATAAAATCAATAGATAATTGTAAACAAATATATTATGATTGTTTTAAATTAATTAGTGCGAATGCTATTATGTATATGCTGGAGATTGGTCCAGTGTTTCTACCAACTATCGTAAAGAGTTGACTACATAATCCTATGTGGTGACTCTTTTTTTGTTTGCCTAAAAAGAGTTTTGTTTGATGCCTCTTTTTAGGCTAATATTTTTTATAGGGAGGAGGAATTTTTCATAACAAGAGCCGAACTGCATGGATGGCAGAATTGCAAAATGTGAAAGTGAGGTTATACTAATGGAAAAAAGGGATAGTTTTTTTGAAAGATTTTTTGGGATTTCACAAAGTGGTTCTACAATGAAAATTGAAATTTTAGCGGGAATAACAACATTTATTACAATCGCTTATATTCTCATTCTGAATCCACAGATTTTAGCAGACCCATATGTAATTATGGGAGATGCTGTTATGGCAGGAAAGATTTCCAATGGTGTATTTATTGGTACTTGTATTGGTGCATTTATTGGAACAATATTATGTGCTCTGTATGCAAAGGTTCCGTTTGCACAAGCTCCGGGAATGGGACTGAATGCGTTTTTTGCTTATACCGTTGTATTAGCTATGGGATATACCTATAATCAGGCATTAGTAATTGTATTCATATCTGGTATTTTCTTTATTGTTATTACAGCAGTTGGACTTAGAGAAGCAATCATCCGTTCAATTCCGGATGCTGTAAAAATGGCGATAACGCCAGGAATTGGTTTATTTATTACGATTATCGGTTTGAAAAATTCTGGATTAGTTGTAGGAAATTCAGCAACACTTGTAAGTATGGTAGATTTTGCACAGTGGAGAAGTGAAGGTGGAGATGTTTCATTAATTTGTGGAGCACTTGTTGCACTGATCGGTCTGATTGTAATTGGTGTATTAAATGCACGAAATGTAAAAGGTTCTATTATCATTGGTATTTTAGTGGCAACTGTAGCAGGAATTCCTTTGGGAGTTACACAGTTATCTTCTTTTGATATGAATTTGGGCGCAAAATTCAGTGATTTTGCAGAAGTATCATTATTTAAAATGGACTTTGCAGGTTTATTTGCAGGGGACAATATAGTAAGCACATTCTTTACAGTAGTAATGCTTGTACTTAGTTTTTCTTTAGTTAATATGTTTGATTCTATTGGAACTCTGATGGGTGCTGCAAGACAGTCTGGTATGATTGATGAGAATGGAGAAATCCTTCACATGAAAGAAGCATTGATGTCAGATGCGATTTCAACAGCAGCCGGTGCTATGGTTGGTACATCTACAGTTACAACAGTAGTAGAATCCAGTGCAGGTATTGCTGCAGGTGGAAGAACAGGTATGACAAGTTTAGTAACAGCAGTACTGTTCCTTGCTTCAATCATATTTGCACCAATAGTAAGTATCGTACCGGGTCAGGCAACAGCTCCAGCTCTGATTTTTGTAGGTATTCTGATGCTTAGTAATATTAAAGAAGTTGATTTCAGTGAAATGTCAAATGCATTGCCAGCATTCTGTACAGTTGTATTTATGCCATTCACATATTCTATTGCAAATGGTGTAGCAGTTGGATTGATCACATATTGCTTTATGAAACTGTTTACAGGTAAAGCTCGTGAAATCAAAGCTTTGACATGGATTATTTCAATTATATTTATCTTACGTTATGCCTTTATGACATTGGGATAAAGCAGAAGGACGTTATTATAGGAGGTTTAGTAGGTAATGAATGAAAAAACAGATCCTAGAGTTTTAAGGGGGCAGATTGTATATTCTGAATCCTCTAACAAATTAAAGATTTGCGAAAATGGATAGCTTGTATATAAAGCAAATAAAATTGAGGGAGTGTATTCGATACTTCCGGAAGAATACGAAGGAATACTGGTAGAGGATTATGGAGACAGAATCATCGTTCCTGGATTTGTAGATTTGCATGTACATGCACCACAATATGCTTTTCGTGGATTAGGTATGAACATGAAACGATTACCGGCGAAGAATTTATGGAGAGATTGCATGGGTACAGGAATTATGTCCAAAATCAGAATTTTATGGAGATGCATATGATCAGTTTGGGCTGTTTGGAAGAGACAGCAAGACGGTTATGGCTCATTGTGTACATTCAGATGAAAATGAGATCAGGAGGATGAAGGAAAATGGTGTGTTTATCGCACATTGTCCGGAATCTAATACGAATTTATCATCAGGAGTTGCACCTATCAGACAATATTTGGAAGAAGGAATGCATGTAGGATTAGGAAGTGATGTAGCTGCCGGATCTACGGAAAATATGTTTGTAGCTATGAGGTATGCAGTTCAGGCGTCAAAGTTGCGTTGGAGATTGAAAGATGAAAAATTGACTCAATTAACTATGCCTGAAGTATTTTATATGGCTACAAAAGGAGGCGGAGAATTTTTTGGTAAAGTGGGAAGCTTCGAAGCAGGGTATGAAATGGATGCAGTAGTGCTCGATGATAAACGATTGATTTATCCACAGGAGATGAATGTGGAACAGCGTTTAGAACGAATGATTTATTTGGCGGATGAACGAGAAGTTTATGCTAAATATGTAGCAGGAATACCTTTTTCACCTCTTGGATTAGTATTTAATTAATGCAAATCCAAGAGGTTTATTTATGCAATTTTTACAAAGAAGTACTTGACAAGACCTCTTAAAAGTGAGATGAGTTGATATGGCAAATGATATGGTACAAAATCGCAACAGGCGTTGAAATTACAACAGGAACAGAACAAGCAGGAACGCAAAGAAATTATTGCATCGTATGAACGGTGATATATTTTTAGTCAATTTTAGATAATTTGAAGAACGGAATATAAAGGACTTTTGGAATATGGATAAGAAAACAATATATGCAATGAAAAATGCTTTTGATGAAATTGTAAAGATAATACAAGAAGAAGCTGTTGAATTTTGGTATGCAAGAGATTGCGTTTGCTCAGAGCTATTTTGTTGTTCAGACAAGAAATTAGAGCGTAGGGTAAAGTCACAGGAAAAGAAGCTTGTTCAAGAATCTAGGGAATTGCCACAAACAAAGTGATTATTTGAGAAAACAGTGTTGTTACATATATACGAGAGTATCTACTGCCATGCAGGTGGACGCGAACATGAAGCAATCCTTAGTGTAGAAGACTGGAAAACTGCATAGAAAAAGTTGACCACATTGGTGCCTGACACCAATGTGGTCAAAGGGAGCATATCATTCTTTCCGCAATGTTAAAAAAATATGTTATTCTTTTGATTTACGGCGTTCCAGAAGATCTTTTTCAATCGTTGGATAGATTTTATCAATGTTTCCGTTTAAGATAGCGATGATTCCAACCAGTGTTACTGCGAGTGGAATATATGTATAAAGTGCTTTAATAGATTCAAGGGCACTTGCACTTTGTACAGTGGCACCACCAACATAATTACCGAGTGCCAGTCCCCATCCTACAACCGCTGAACCAATACCTGTTCCGATTTTCGTGCCGAAGCTTGTAGCGCTGAAAGTTAAACCTTCATTTCGAATACCATTTTTCCATTCGCCGTAGTCCGCAACATCAGCAACCATTGCATATATACCCGCAGAGTTGGGAACATGACCTATTCCTCTGACTGCAAGTCCAAGAAGTACCATTGGAAAACTTGTAGGAGCGAGCAAAATGATAAGATAGCCTGCGGCTTCAAGAATGTACCCAACTAACATACATTTCCATTTTCCAAATTTTCCGGCAAGTCCAGGGAAGGCAAAAAGCCCAATCATGATCGGTATGTAGTTTGCAAATGTCATGGTTCCGTACAGAGCGGAATTTCCCAGAAAATCTCTTGCAAAATATATGCCAACGCCTCCAGTCAAGCCCATATTAATAAAGTTTACCACAAAAAGAATTGTTATTACGATAAAATACTTGTTTTTGAGAAGGAGTATGAATGATTTCGCAATGCTGATATTGTCATCCGTATTCTTTTTGTTCTCAATATTCCTTTCCTTTGTTCCAAAAAATGTGATAAGAAGGCATATCATTCCCGCAATGCCGAATATAACAGACATTCCGGTCCATCCAAAATCTTCTACTAAAGGCATGGTAGTGTATGAAATAAGGATCATGACAGCATAAACAAGGATATAACGGATTGACGTCATACTTGTGCGGTCATCCTGCCTTCCTGTAATCAGCGCGGTTAATGTTGAATAAGCCAGATTACATGCAGTAAAGATAATTACTGCAAGCAGGATGTAAGTGACCACAGCGTAGGCGATTTTCCCATTTTCGGAAAGCCAGTTGGGAACTGAAAAAGTCAGGATAAGTCCAATACCCATGAGCGGTGCTGTAATGAGAACCCATGGCCGGGCCTTTCCCCATCGTGTATGTGTATGGTCAATGATAACACCCATACCCAGATCAGATACGCCATCAAGAATTCTTGTAATCAGCATGATTGTACCTACTACAGCGGCGCTGATTCCTACGCTGTCGGTATAATACAGAGTTAGAAATGATCCTACTACGGTCCATATAAAATTGCAGCCTACATCACCGAGTGCGAATGCGATTTTTTCCCTAAGTGAAACTTTATGATTCATTAAATTATCCTCCTTGTATTTTATATATTTCGGTATAGCATGTTTCTCAGAGGTTCATTACCGATTTGAGCCTTATGAGTGTATTTCGGGACTATTGTTCCGGAAGTGTCTTTTCTTCCAGGATCAAGACATCCCAGTCTTTCAGCCTGATTGCATCTCCCTTTTGGTAAGTGATTTCGCTTATAAGATCTGCAGCGGATTCATATGGGCATGTAAATTCCCGTTCCTCACTACTGTAATGGAGAATGAAATGAAGCTGAGTATTATCTGCGGATATTGCATTTTTGATTGTCACTGGCCATGTAAGCTCCGATACAGGGATGGAAGCATCTGCAAAGGCCTTTTTATAAATATCCTTGAGAACGCTTTTATCCGTGTAGCAGCCTATATAATATGCTACCCCGTTTCCGTAGTTATGGCGTGTTATTCCGGAATAGTTTCCCCAGTATTTGTGTTCATACTCCGCGAGACTTTCTGCTTTATCTGGTATCAGCAATTCAGCCAGATACTTTACTGGATGTCCAAGAATTCTGATTGTTCCCGGATATGTATATTGATTGCAGTTAATACCAAAACATTCCTGAAGGTGATGAGGTTGGGTATCAGAAAAGACTTTGACATATTCATCTGTTATAAATGATTTAAACGAACTTATGAGGACACCGCCGTCTTTTACAAAGTCATTCAAAATCTTCAATTTTTCTTCTGTGATACAGTACAGTGCCGGTGTAATGATAACTTTATATTTGGAGATATCAAGTGCATTGATATCGACCACATCACACTCTATGTTCATTTCATAAAGGCTGTCATACATCCAGCGAACCACATCGTTATAGGTGAGATCTTTATCAATGGGAAACCATTCAAATGCGGTCATAGAATGATTATCTACTATGAGAGCAACTTTGTTTGATTTTTTCAGTCCACACAGCTTTCTGCTGAGTTTTTTCCATGACTTCCCAATCTCACATGCTTCATAGTAAGGGGGATTAGGCTTGAGGTCATGGCTTAGAAGTCCTTTCCAGTATGTCTCGTATCCGCAATGGATAGAATGCCAGTTCCAATACAGGATTCCAAGTGCTCCGGATGCCAGATGGCTGAAGGCATGAAGCTTAAGCTGATCAGGATATGGAGTCCAATATTTAAACGCCTGTGCCTGGCACTCCATCACAAGATAGTTGTTGTCCTTCAGGCTTCTTGTAACGTCTCCTCCAAATGATATTTCAGCACCGGTCAGCTGGTCCTGCGTCGGATGATAGATATCCGATGCTGCAAGTGTGAGGGACTGTGAGGCCTCGTAAAAATTAATACTTCGTTGTACTCCGTATGAGTATCCGTCATGGGCTATAGGGGCTCCGAATTTTTTCCATGAAAAACCCAAGTTATTTGTAATAAACTGATCGGAACGTTTATAATCACTGATAATATCAGCCTGCCATTTCAGAAAATCCGCTGCCATAGAGCGTTGGAATTTTTCAAATTCTGACATTAATCCACCGTTGATACATCCTTTCAAATCCGGAAGATCATCCCAACTGGAGATAGAATTGCTCCAGTAAGCGAGACCGAACGTATCATTAAAGCGGTCTGTAGTAATGAATTTTTGTTTCAGATAATCGAGAAACAGCTTTTGGATTTCTTTGCCCATATTACCGTGGTGTTTTGCCTCATTATCAATCTGGTAACCTATTACATTTTTTTTATCTGCTGTATGTGCCGCTAGTTTACGGAGCATTTTCTCAGCATGATTGCGATAGGTGTGATTTAGCAGATTGATCAGCTGTCGGTATCCATAGCGCGCTCTTCCATCTTTTGTATCTACGAGAATGTCCGGATCTTTTTTAACAAGCCATGGCGGTACGGCATAGGTGGGGGTTCCGATAATGACCATCATTCCGGCTGCCTCTGTTTTCTCAATAACACGGTCGATATAGGAGAAATTGAAAATCCCTTCCTCCGGCTCAAGGGTGCTCCATGTGGATTCGGCAATACGAACTACATTCATTCCCGCCGACATCATCATGTCGATGTCTTCGTCCATTCTTTCACCAGGAAGATATTCTGGATAATAAGCTGCGCCGAACAGCAGTGTTTTGTCCATTTGCTTTACCTCCTTCAAGTTTTTATGATAAAGATGATACATGGAAAATATACAATTTTATATTAAAAATTTTGGGGTTTTATCACAAATTTGTGAAAAATATGATAATATTATAAAAAATAAATAAAATAAACACCAAAAAAAGGAGATAAAACAGTTGAATGATCGTTATCTTTTACACTATGTAAGCAAACAGCTGAGAACCATCATACGTCAGTATACTTTAGAAGGAGAGATTACAGAAAAATTTACATATTGTGATCAGATGAAGGACGAATTCGGGGAGATGGAAATTTATAATTTATTTATTTCTGAAAAAAAGCGTCCGGTATCTCCGGTACTTTTGTCAAGCGGATATAAATTGACCTATGCGTTTATACCGACAAAAAGTTATGACTGTATTGTTGGTCCTGTCAGAATTTATCAGCAGAATCTGAATATTAAAACTGCCGAAAGGGAGGAGGATACAGGGAAGACAGATGCGTCCCTGCCGGTAGATCAAAGTTTCTTAGAGGACCAGATTCTGCTTATTTATAACCTCTATCGCGATCATCCTATTGACTGCGAAATTTTGTATATTGAGGAACGGCAAAATGTTGCATCGGACAATAAGGTGAAGCGGTATTTTTTAGATCTGATGTTTCAAAACCGTGAAAATGAGAAAAGACATAATCCTTATGATCAGGAAATGAGAGTGGTTCGCAGCATTGAACATGGTGATATCGAAAGATTGAAGCGGAGTATTACGGAGGACTATAAAGGAGAGATCGGAACTCTTGCAAAAGACCCCATGCGTCAGGTGAAAAATCTGGCTCTTGTAATACTTACGCTTGCCAGTCGCGCCGCGATCAGAGGAGGAGTTGTGTCGGAGACGGCATATTCTCTGTTTGACTCTTACAGTATCCAGATTGAGGAAAGCCAAAAAAGGGAGGAGGTAATCCAGCTTTTTCGAGCGGCGGAATTCGAATATGCCTATATGGTGAGGGAACTCAAGAGGAAAAAAGAACGCATGCAATATCCTGGCAGAAATCCGCATATCATTAAATGCAAAGCTTATGTCTCGGCGCATCTTAATGAAAAAATAAGTATTGGCAGCATCGCAGATGCTCTCCAATTAAATGCCAGTTATCTGTCAGGGCTTTTTAAAAAATATGAAAATATGTCTCTTAC
>OGXI01002791.1_pt1 | contig 12647 bp, 8 predicted proteins | sample 1576221 | NCBI WGS metagenome assembly OGXI01 (sample SAMEA3541523, study PRJEB24748) | human gut metagenome | biome: human gut; feature: human-associated habitat; material: faeces | place: China | collected 2012
GATATGCCGATGCCCCATGATTTTGCTGACGGTTTCTATCGGAATTCCCTGTGACAAACAAATTATACTTCCGAAGGTATGCCGGGCCTGATGGAATGAGATCGGACGGTTGATGCCGCACATCACGGACATCTTTTTCAGATGCCTGTTCATGCTCTCTTTGGTCAGCATCGGAAGCAGTTTTCCGTTGCTGTCCATACCCTTGTACTTTTCGACGATTTTCAACGGTATCTCCATCAGCCGCACACATTCGGGTGTGCCTGTCTTTTGCCTTTCCGTGTGAATCCATAGGCTTCCGTCATCCGCCCTCACCAGATTGGCGGCTGTCAGACTCCTCATGTCACAATAGCAGATACCCGTCCAGCACGAGAACAGGAACATGTCCCTCGTGAAATTACGGTTGGGAGTGTCATAGGTAGTGTTCGCAAACCTGTCAAGCTCGTCTTCCGTCAGGTACATCTGTTTGAAAACAGGTTTCTGCGGGGCATAGCCTTTGAACGGGCTGAAAGGGATGATGCCACGGAACACGGCAAGCATCATCACGCTTTTCAGGCGGTTGATATGTCCGAGGATGGTTCTGGGCATGAAACGCCTTGTCGTGCGCATATACATATCAAACGCTTCGATAAAGTTTTCATCCAGCTGCTTGACAGGCATATCCGACACATGGTATCTCTCTTTCAGGAACTCACCGAGTATCCGGCAGGTGTTCCGGTACTGGTAGAACGTGCTTGCCGCCCTGTTCACCCCTACACGCAGGGCATAGTCGCTGTTATGCTCCGCATAGAGCTTCATGATGGTATCCTGTGTTTCAGCCTGACCTTGAAACACGTTTCTGACTTCCTCTGCTGTCACGACATCCTGCATGTCGGAAAGCTCGTTGAACCGCTTTTGCAACAATAGCAGTACCCGTTCAATCTCCCTGTTTGCCATTGTCGCCACCTTGCTTTTGCCCGTGCAGCGTTGGGCTGTGGCGTTCCACAACCGCACATTGATTTTGAACTTGCACGCAAATTGTGCGATGGAATTGGCCTTTCCCTTGATGGATATTCTGCCCATGAGTGGAGAAAAGCCGTCCTTGTCCTGTCCGTTGCGCTTGATGTAGAGCAGCACTTTCATTTCTGTTTTCATGCGTTACTTTTTTGATTGCAATTTTACTCATACTTCGCCAGTCGAATGATATGAGAATCAGGCAGAACGGCGCAATCAAAACCGGACGGGCTAAATCTGCCGGAAATGAGGACGTTTCCCGGATGGGAAGTCATCCTTTCTAACTGTTTAACCCTTGATTGACTGCATCTGAATGAAATGAAAACAGGTAATGACTTGGTAGCTGAACAGGTTCGTTATTCCACCTGTCTTTGCTGTTTACCCAACTGTGCAAACCAAAGCAATTTTGCTGTTTTACAACGCATTGACGTTTGTTTGCTATATTCCTCTATTGGTCGCATTGATAGTTTTCTATCGCTTTACGGGTCTGGCATATATCGATGTGAAAAAATTGGTTAGAGAAAAGATACAGGAGGGACTCGACGGCCAGCTATGGATTATGACCAAACGGGGGAAAACCGGCACGGACGTAAAAGTGCCTTTGTTGGAGGTTCCGTTGGGTATTTTGGAAAAATATAAAGATACGGACGAATCTTCAGAGTTATCAAAGCCACTACTCCCGGTTTTAAGTAATCAAAAGATGAATTCATATCTGAAAGAAATCGGCGATTTATGCGGCATTGAAAAGAATCTGACATTCCATTGTGCCCGCCATACATTCGCTACTAATGCATTGTCGCATGGAATGCCCGTGGAAAGTCTAGCAAAAATGCTGGGACATTCGAATATTAAAACGACGCAAATATATGCGAAAATTACAGATCATAAATTGAATCAGGATATGGAAAACCTTGAGAAAGCAATATATAAAATGTAGATTTTATTTAATAATAACCGTTTCGTTAGGTTGTGGAGAATAACTTCCACAACCTTTTCTTTGATAGCACACTAAATTATCCTATTCGCGTTTTCTAAATTTTTATCTTTTGATTCGCTTCACTCGCTCTAATTAGCAAATATTCCATAGAACTTGCTGTCGCCATTTGTTTTGTATAATTCATTTTTGCGAGAACAACCTGATCATCAATCTTATTGTCTCCTTTTACTTCGATTATAACGTAAGAGCCATCTTTCTTTTTAACGAGGAAATCCGGGTAATAAGATCGTACACCACCGGAAACGGGATCGATATAATTAATGATAAATTCAGTTTGCCCATGTGTAAGCATTCCTGTGAACCATACCTTTTCAAGACGCTTGTCATCACAAAGTAGATTCCAAAACATATCGTACTCTGGTTTAGAATCAAAGCAATAATGATCCAGATTAAATGACCGATCCCTGTATTTATGATACTTTTCATCTGTCATCGAAGCGAGTAACCCGTCTTTGCATTTGATTGAATAAAATCCATCTTTGGGCTCTTTGACCAGTTGAAGCTCCACCTCTTCAGCATGTTCATACTCCTGAATATCGTAAAGTTCGTGAAAAAGCTTTGGGATAACAATATCATATAATAACTCATTATATTGATTGATGCACTCACATATTTTTTCACAACCTTCCACTGAGGAGGAGAGAATATCCCGGATTGTAATTGGAGAATAGTTGATATAGCGAGCTATTTCACCCACTAGCGTAAATGGGGTGAAAATTCTTCTTTCTTTTGCGCTACTGCAATCCTCACCCACACCAATTTTTTCTGACGTGTTAAATAACTCGCGTTTGGTTTCTATGATTTTGTATTTCTCAATATCTGCAGTCTTAAGTTCGAAATCTATTCCTTCGGATATGACTTTTTCTTTTAGTTTGAATAGCTTTTTTACTCGCTTGATTTTTACAGATACAGGAGGAGGAACAATGCGAATTTCCACTCGATTATCTTTTTCGCCAGCCCCCTTCATATCGCTGAGAGTAATGTTGAAATTATTTTTCAACTCGTCGTCCAATATTTTTGTATTTTCATCTGAAAGAAAAACCAATGCCGTGTGTTGGTAATCACCGATCTGTCTCAGACAGCGCATAGTTGCCTGAAGGACAAACACCTTAGACTTAGGTTCCCGGTGCAGGGCGACACTGAATAAAGACCGACAATTCCAGCCTTCTTTTCCTTTGTTTACAAGCAGAATAAATTGTTTGTTCGATGAAGGGGTATCTAAGTTCTTGAATTCCCGGAGGTCATCATTGGATGTAATTTTATCATCGCCAACGTTTACCAATATTTTGGATGTTGGAATATTCAGTTCTCCGAGCACCTGTTCTATCGCCGGAAGCAAGTCCGATTGTAGTTCATCAATGGTAGATGCAAAGAATGCCATCTTTGGCAGCATTCCCTCGACACGAGTTTGCCCCATCTTTTCCCAGAAAGTTCGAACCGTAATTCTGCAAAATGCCAGCGTCTGATCTTTTATATTTTGATAACCTTTAATATCCGCTTTCTTTAGATAACCATTGTCAATAGCGTCTTTCAAGCCGTAGGAGTATACTACTTCCGGCAAAAGCCGATTGCTAACATAAGGTGTCCCGGTATAATTATAACATGCGACAACACGGGACCCCGCTTGAGCCAGATTAGCAGCCAATTCGTTAATAGTAACACGCAGACTTGTTGCCTTTTTGCTTGTCGTCAGATCTTCTGACAGCTTTGTGCCGAAAACGTGGTGAGCCTCATCGACATAGATGCCAAGTTGTTTTAATCGAAGCAGCTTTGAGAACCGCTGATTGGTCATAAGCTCCAACTCGCTGTCAATGTCTTCAATCCCTGCTTCTTCGGCTAATTTCGCCCAAGCTTTGTTAATCGAGAGCGCTTTATACTTACCTGATTCTGCTCCAAATAACGTTTGTGTAGCAGTTTTGGTTTTGTGTTCCCGTTTCAGAATAATCTTCTGAGTGTTGGAGATAATGATATTATAGTTCGAATTTTCTATTGCGTTCAGTGCATCTCCACTTTCATCCAGGAAGTGAAATTTCAGATTGGTCTCCAGCCATCCGAGGTATTCGGCCGGTATAACTTTTGACTTGTCGAAAGTCTGTATCTCCTTTAGCGATTGCAAAACCGTTTTATCGGGTGCAAAAACCAATGCATTGTGACAGTAAAGGGGATTGCGTGGATACTTATTCGCCAATAAGAACTCGTAAAATATCGAGGTAGCCATCAGGACAGTCTTCCCCAAGCCCATCGTAAGGGCAAAGATGTAGTTCGGGTAGTCTTGCCCCATTGATTTGATCAGTGCGAATACGCTTGCAAAAGTTTCTTTAGTTGTTTCATATCCATCCTCTGCAACACCGAAAAGTGTCAGACCGCCATGAATATCCCGTCCTGCAAATCGCCGGCCTTCGAATATTCCATCGCGATTATACCATTCTTCAAATACCTCCCACAACTTTTTATTCTCGCAAAATTCTTTTAAGAATACATACATCTCCAAAGCCTCAAATTGCGGTTTCCGCAAATAGGCAGAACTGTTTTCTTTTGAGTTATTGAAACTGAGAAACTTTTTAGTCAGAGGCTTAAAGGCAGAATACACCCGTTTACGCTCCTGCTCAATAAAATTTTGCAGATAACTGTAAAATGGGAAATCTATCGTGCGGCTTTGTAATCGTTTGGCCATAATATTTTATTCAACGGTTACTTCTATCGACTCGCTTAGCAGGTCGGTTATCTTTACCCGTATTGTCGCTGCATCGGCAGGAATGGGATAGGACCCTTTCACCAATTCGTTCTTGGCTGGAATATCGACCATGGTCGGAGTGAAGACCGCACCATCGTAGTTGAAGTCAATTTTAATCGAGTCCGTTAGCTCTCGCCAGTCACCTACACTCTCTTTTTGGAGCGACAGTTTTTGCAGTAGATTCATCGGGTAGAAATCACGAACAACCAGCTTGCCACCTTCGATAATCACGTCGGCTTCCGAATCTCGTTTGAATTCCAAATCGGATTTGTCGCGCATGATATCAAGAACTTCTACGTCTATTGAATAGCCCGATTTTCGCATCTCCAATTCGAGAGCCGCACCCAAGTCCGGTTCGTGTCCCATACATACGAGCGTTATCAGCTCGACGGGTTTGCCCGGAGCTTCATTATTGCGCTTATCGAATATAGCATACGGGAAATTTGTGATCAACTCATTCAAGTCGGCCCGTGTGGCAATACGGTTTACAGGCATAATCTTAACCATCCGACCATCCTTCTCACCGTCGTACAGATCATTGCCCGGCAGGGGTTGCAGTTCGAGAGCTTTAATCAGCAGGTCTTTAGCTTCTATCGGATTGCGGAACACGTCATAATTATTTACATTGTAAACCTCGAAGCCGGTATAGAGTTGCGTATTGTCTTCGGCCAAATCGAGCTCTTTATCTTTTTCCGCAAGCTCTTTTTGGATCTTTAACAGCCGCTTTACAGTTGTATCTACTGCGCCGAGGTTGATGTCCGCACCGATAAAACGGCGGCCCAGTTTCATTGCTACGGCTTGCGTCGTTCCACTGCCCATAAAGCAGTCAAAGATTAAATCACCCGGATTTGTTGATGCTTCTATGATACGCTCAATAAGCTTCTCCGGCTTTTGAGTAGGATAGTTTATTTTTTGCTTCCTATCTTTGGGGTCAATGGCGTTTATATCTTTCCAAGTTGAACTAACAGCAAAACTCTTTATTTCAAATATAATATCATCTTCATTAGGCTTCCTACCATTTACTCTAACCCATTTATTATATCTTTGCATAAAGCGTGAGTCGGTTGCAGGATAATTTGAGCCTTTAATTTTATTTCCATCAACAATATATTTTTCCCATCTCTTATAGTTAATAGAATCTTCATCATTGTCTAGGTATTGCAAATGATATGAATAGTTATTCGATTTTGTATAAAATAATATATTATCATGTTTTCTGGGGAAATACTTTTTTACGCTTCCCGAATAAGTTTCATAATTCCAAATAATCTCATTTTTAAATTTATCAGCACCAAATACCTCGTCCATTATACAACGAATTAAATGAACTTTGTGGTAATCACAATGAAGATATATAGAACCCGTATCCGACAATAATTCCCGGATCAAAATAAGCCGTTCATACATAAACTGCAGATACTCGTCATTACTCCAGATATCCGTGTATTGCTTTTCCTCGAAAACAGTACTGTCATTCTCGACTTTTTTACCGCGAAGCTCGATCGTCTTTTTATAATCTGCCTCTGAATCAAAAGGAGGGTCGATATAGATCAGATCGACTTGTCCACGATAATACTTCAACAGATGACTCATCACCTGCAGGTTGTCACCCCAGAAAATTTTATTAAACCATCCGTCGGTATCCTCTCCAAATGTTTCTTTCAATTGCGCCGGATAGAATTGTGTCGCTTCAAATGGTCGTTTGCCTCTCCAATGCAACATCGGATGTCCTTTTATTGGCTCAAACTTAAAATCCTCTACCGAATCAATCTTTTGCTCTGCCTTTATGTTGAGTTCGTTCATAGCTTATGGTGTAAGATTTAACAATGCTTATTATTACAATAAAACCGCATATCGCATTCTTTACATTGATTTTCTGTGCGGCGTATCCCCTCCATTGAAAAGTCGCGCCTCTCAATTTTCCGGACGACTTGTTCAAACGAATCTATAGTATCTTCGATGTTATGCGCTCGATAAGGGAATGTGATTCGCGGGTTGCTGTCATCCTCTTTGGGATAATAGAGATGCATTTTGCTGACCTTCGCGCCTGTACGCTGTTCGATCAGATGTGCATAGACTTCCAACTGCCTTCGGTATTGATTAAGTTGTTGTCGCTTTTTTTCATCCCGCGTATTGACATCGGGCTTATCTCCGGATTTGAAGTCTACGAGTTCAACGGTATCATCCTCTCCTTTGACCAAGTCAATGGTACCTTTCAAAATATAATCATCCTTAACGAGCGAAACATCAACCTCGGCTTCTTGGATCAGATGCCACTTGTCTGCATTATTATCTCTATAACGAAGGATCTGTTTCAGAATGGCTTGCTGTTGCTCTTCGCGTAAGAAAGAACGCATTTGCTTGACTAATAGCTGATAGTTCAGATTGAACCATTCTGTAATATTCTCGTCCGTCAACCTATTGACCTCGTTGCGTAGTACTGCACGGTGGATATCTTCTATCGTTTGATGCAACAGACTACCGCCAAGAGGACCTCCGGTTCGCACTTCGGCAAACTCTAACTCTTTGTAGAACTTATATTGCAGAGGGCAGCTTTCATAGAACAGAATATGTGATGTGAATGAATATTCATGTTTGATATTCACAGGCTTTACATCTGCCAGCGTCAATCGATTCAAATCGAATTTACTTGTGTCTTTCCAAGACGGAGTCTGATCCCAGATTGTCCGGAAGGGCTTTGAAGGCAGGCTCCCGGTTCCAGTATGTTCGCGTCCCGTCAGAACCAATAGATTCTGGGCCCGTGAGAAGGCCGTGTAATACAGTCGTGCAAAGTCATAATACTTTGTTTGCTCAATGGGCTCATACATAGGCTTCTGGAAATACTCTCTCTGCAAAATCTCACCCAGCTCACTATAATTCTTCCTCGGCACACCGTTCATACTCCCCACAATAGTGATTGGAAATTCCAATCCTTTGGATTGATGGATCGTCATAAATGACACACATCCCGACGGTACGGTCTCATCGAAATCCTCAAATTCTCCAAGTCCCCCGTCGATAACAAACCGCAGATAATCATTGAAAAGTCGATACAAGATCTTATCAATATTTTTTGCCGATAGAACCGTGATATTATACAGATATTCAAACTTACTCAATAGAGTTGTGAGAATACCGATATTATAGGCCGGACGCAAATCGTTTTTATTTGCAGACAGCTCGATGTCAATATACCGGGCAAATAGCGGGAACTGCAACATCTGGTATACAAGTGCGGTGAATGCATAATTGGTATTATGCGCAAGAGATATGTGTACCTTCTGACATGCAATTACCCAGCGGATTAGCCGCTCATTCCTTTGGGTATCTTTCTCAACGGTGGTGCGGAAAAACTCCTGCCAAGATTCATACCGATCTCTCATGGAATTGGTCTCTGAGATTGAGTCTAAAACCGTAGGGAATATAGAGACCAGACATCCCATAATAAGCTTGATCTCCTCGCGTGCAAAGAATAGTTCAGAACGGGGTGAGAAAACACGCACCCCATGCATTTCGAGATAGTCGGCTAATTCGATAACCTTACTGCCTTTGACCGAGCGGAATAAAAATGTGATTTGATTATGATTGGTTACGATTCCTTGGGCTGTCAAAGTATTAATAAAATCGAGTACTTCTGCAAAATAGTCCTCTTCAATGCTGCTGTCCGAAGATAATTTCACAACCGCTGCCGTGGCTGGAAAGGGGCGTTCGCAAGCTACAATAGTTTTATGGAAACGGAATTCTTTCCCGGCATATGACCAGTCCTGGGATTGCATCCATTTATTACAGAAATCTATGATCTGAGGATGTGATCGGTAATTTGTTTGCAAATAGAACGTTTTACACTCTCCCTTGGGGAAGTTATTTGCAAACTCCAAAATGTTACGAATTGTGGCACCTCGAAACCGATATAAGCCTTGGTCGTCATCTCCCACAACGCAAATGTTGTTATGCTTTGACGCCAAGCATAATAGAATCTTTTCTTGGGCGGTATTAGTATCCTGATACTCGTCTATCATAAAGTATCTGATTTTCTCTTGAATACTATCGAGTACCTGTGAATGTTTTTCTAATAATCGTAGTGTCTCACTCTGAATCGTCGAGAAATCAAGTGCATTCTCCTCGCTCAGAATATCCTGATAAAGCAAATAGCAGTCTGCTAAGGCTCTGACAGAAAGGCATTGTGAATCTTTAAGTCTTTGGACGTCCAGCATCTCTTCACTTACGACATTGAGTAAGTTGATTATTGCTTCGGCTTTACGCCAGCGACTGATATTCTTGTCTCCGATTAATTCCGATATACCATCGACATTAAGAAAATCATTGAGATGCCGATAGACGAAAAACGCCTGTTCAAATTGATCGAACAATCTGTAGTTCCGTTTAAGTCGGGTATATTCTTTATGTTCTTCGAGAATACGCAAAAAAATAGAATGCAGGGTCCCTATATACATTTCGCTCAAATTGGCTTTTATATCCAACTCTAACAATCTGTTTGAAATGCGCGTAATAAGTTCCTTGGCCGCTTTGTCTGTAAATGTAGCAACCATAATATTCTCGGGAGATATCCCTTTATTTACGAGCGACACAACTCGCTCGACTAACGTCTTGGTTTTTCCTGAACCCGGACCCGCAATTACCAGTACGGGCCCTTCTGTTTGTTGAAGTACCTTTACTTGATCGGAATTTAATGCAGGTCTAATATTCATGGCCTTATGAATCTATTTGTTAGATTAATAATATCTAATTTTAAAACAATTCTTTGGGATTTATCTTCAAAAATTCATCGTAAGGAATTCCTCCTGTTCCAACAAGTAATACTTTGTCCGGTTGGAATTTCTCCGCAAACACACTCATCCCCTCATTGTCTGCATGAGCTCCGCTTTTCACCTCCAAACCGATAGCTTTACCGCCTTTTTCAAGAACAAAATCTACTTCGAAATTACCTTCACGCCAGTAATACAGATTATATCTGTCAGATATGGAGTGATTCATTAAATGTGCTCCCACAGAAGACTCCACCAGTCGTCCCCATAATTTCGGATTGACTACTGTGTCCTCAAAAGTTTCATCGCTTTGTGAAGTGAGCAGTGCATTATTGTAGACCTGAAACTTAGGACTCGATGATCGCTGTCGGATCACATTTCCTGCATATTTCTCCAAACCACCCAAGAGGCCGCAATCAGACAACAGTTTAAGATAATTTGCCAATGTTGTCGTGTTACCGGCATCTTGTAGCTGGCCAATAACTTTAGTGAAAGAGAGAATCTGACCAGAAAATAAACAACCGAGTTCAAACAATCTCTTTAACAATGCCGGTTTATCCACGCGAGTCAACATCAGAATATCTTTTGAAATGCTTGTTTCGATCAAAGCATCCTTTATATAGTTTTTCCAACGTTCTTCGTCATTAATAAGCGAGGCAGAACCCGGATATCCCCCGAAATAAACATATTGCTCAATCGACCACTGGAACGCGGCCTGCATCTCAGCAAAAGACCAATGACCGAGATAAAACGTTTCGAAACGTCCTGCCAATGACTCTGTGAGTCCTTTCTGAATCAATAATCGGGAAGATCCCAGTAAAATTACTTTGATATTGATATTTTCTCGCGTATCCTTATCCCATTGCAGCTTGACGACCTCACTCCAATTTTCAATCTTCTGAATCTCATCGACCACGAGCAGATATTCCGACACATTTGCAGCCTTCATTCTAAGCCTAGCTGTCTCCCAAACCTGAGTCAACCATGCCGAGTTAGTCGCCGACACGGCATCCGCAGATTCATACACATAAGGTAACGAAAGTTTCTGCAGCAATTGATTTACCATCGTGGTTTTACCCACCTGACGAGGCCCAAGGATTACCTGTATGAACTTTCGTGGTTCTTCAATCCTTGTTTGAATCTCCTTTATATAAGGACGTTCGTACATAACAAATAAATTACTCAATAGCTTGTGTAAATTTACTCAGTATTTTTGTAATTACAAAAACAACAGGTCAATTCCTCTCCTCTAGCCACAAGGTTTCCATAGCTTCTAAAAGGTCGTTGTATTCCCCATTGAAATTCTTGTCCGTTACTTGGACACAAACCTAAACCAAGCAACCTTGTTCTTTTCCATCAGAACAAAGTCACATCTTTTTTGATGTTATCAAAACATAAAAGTTAAAAGTTGGAAAATGAATTTTTATACCGAATCCTTTCAGTCATTCTCTTTTATCGCTAAATAAAAAGTTTCTACTAGCCAAATACAACCAATTACAAGACAAGGAAACATAACCCTCGATAAGAAAATTTATGAAAAGCACATTCAAAGTTTATTTTTACCTGAAGAAGGGCGATCTTCTTACAGGGGGCTATGCTCCTATTATGGGACGCATTACGATCGACGGTGTTTCCAAACAGTTCGCCACTCAATTGAAGATTATTCTTACGCTGACCTTCGGATTGGGACTGACGGTTTTTCCGTTCTTCGGCCAGCGCGTCTTTCTGCTGCTGCGACAATTTGGTACTGCGTTCGAAAAGATATTCCGCCCCCTCGTTTGAGCGCACTCATCTGGATACTTGTTGTTACGGCCTCCCCATTGGAGGAAGTAAACGTGATCGGCCCGACTTCCTTGCCCGCCTCATAATCCGCGAACTCGCTTTGCGTAAGCCGGTAATCTCTCACTTGATGGATTAAATTGGCATATTCTTTTGTCAGGTGGAATATTTCATGGGTAACCGAGTATTTGGAGATATAGCAGGATTCGGTCTCCCCGGTGGAATAATCGACTGTCAGATTCGGTATGTGCCCGAGGTTCCCGGTCGTATTCAGATTGTGAATATCTTCGCCTGTAAATTCATAACCTCGGTATTCTTCCCCTTCCTTTTTATGGCCCGGCGAATGAAATGGAGATCGAATTTGACGCTTCCGTCTTCCTTTCGAAACAGCGACAATTTTGCATCGCCCCTGTCGCGGCCCAGCTCCGACTCTTTGGAGATACGGAACGTTGTTGCCGATTGCTCTCCCTTTAATAGTGTTTCCAAAGCGTTATTGAACTTCAACCCTTCTTTCGTTATACCGAAACGTTCGGCCTGCTCCCAATCGATCTCGCACTCATTGAACCGATGGTCGTTTGTAAATCCTGTTTTGACCGAGATTTTTGCGAACTGTTTCGTTCTGTGACTCCCGGCCGGTTTCAATCTGTTCAGCGGCCGTTTCAGACTTCGTCTCTTTGAAGACTTTATAAAAATCGAACCTCAGCGGATTTTTGAATCCATGCATAAAATTTTTGCTGAAGTTGCTTACGATGTTACCACGCATGTCGATTTTTATAAATTTTCCGAGGTTCTGGCTTTGGGCTTCCTCCGTTGTCAGATTGCCCCCGGCATCGATGCCGGTAACCCCTCTTGCCTTTTTATCCTTCTTGTCATAGGCCATCAGATACCCTGCGTTTTCCTGCGGAACCTGATTCTGCAATGCTTCATTCGTGTCGCTCATAATCGTAAAATTTTAAAGGTTATATCGGACTTTCCGGGGATAAAAATAGAGGAAGACTTATACCTTTGTACTAAAATTCATTGATTATGAGATCGTTGCCATTAATAGTCCTGTATAGTCTGGAATTGTCCGGTCTGCTGTGAGCCCAGCATGGGGATTTTTATACCCGCAACCAGGTTATCGATTCCTTGATGAAGGAAGTTGAATCCCCGCAGCAGATGCAAGTGGTAATCGATTTTCTGCATGCGGAACCCGGGGAACTCGTTGGATATCCGCTGTTGTTTCCGATCGACGGACGTACCTGTTCGTATCGAATCAGCTCCGGATTTGGGACACGATGGCATCCGATATACGGAGGCACACGGCTGCACACAGGGGTGGATATCGCCGTCGCATTGGCAACGCCCGTTTATGCCGCAGGCGATGGGACGGTTATCCGGG
>OGXI01002792.1_pt1 | contig 12644 bp, 13 predicted proteins | sample 1576221 | NCBI WGS metagenome assembly OGXI01 (sample SAMEA3541523, study PRJEB24748) | human gut metagenome | biome: human gut; feature: human-associated habitat; material: faeces | place: China | collected 2012
CACTCCGCTAGCGCTACGTGACTGGTTCAGGGCTGCGCCCCGAAACCCGCTAACACCCCTCAGCTACTGGATATCACACCATGCCATCTGAGTATGATGAACAACCGGATGCGACTGATGCTCTGTTTCCCGGCGAATATGACCTTTTTGACTTAATGGCTCATGTTACTGAAGAGAACCTGCACGCCCCGGTGGATTCTGGCCCGCCTGTCGGCCGGGAAGCGTTATAGCTTTTTCGCTGGCCAGCGTACATGTAATACGCTGGTATTACATGTTATTTGTTTATTTTCATGTTGTTACAGATGATTGTAATACGTTGCGTATTACGCTAATACACGAAATAACTCCATTTTTTTCATTTAATTCATGCAGTTGCGATAAAAATCGCGGCTGCGTTAGGTGTATGACCATTTAAGGGGCAAAAAATTATCATTCTGGCTGGGTGATCTGCGCAGGTTAAGGATCATCGGCGACGAAAAAGCGTCTTTAACTGCTTCGTTCATGCAAGCATGAACGGATTATTTTTCCAGACTACAGGAAGACTACAAAAGTTGATGATTTAATCCTGCGTTTTAGTGCGATGACTACAGATAAACTACAAAATAACTACAGGATAACCTCAGATCCGTTCTCTGAACCATTCGTACATCCGACCCCCTTACCGGTTTATACTGAGCACTGATGCTCTGAGGGCCCTTATGACGAAACAACAGAAAACAGCGCTGAACATGGCTAAATTCATCCAGAATCAGTCTCTGCTCCTGCTGGAGAAGCTTAACGAGCTTGATCTCGATGTCGAGGCCGACCTTTGTGAGAAACTCCACGATGATGCGGAGCATCTTTTCCGTACACTGTCCTCGAGACTGGATGCATTACAGGATGGTAACTGATGGCCAGAGTGTCTATTAGTGAGGCTGCCCGACTGACGGGTAAGAGTAGAACAACACTGCACAGGTTAATTAAAGCAGGTGACCTGTCCACCTGTAGCGGTGAACGCAATGCAAAAATGGTAGATACTTCAGAGCTTTTACGTGTCTTTGGTCCCTTTGAACAACCGAAGGGTGAACACCATTCTGGACAGGTCTCTGAACAGCGTGATACAGCCTCTGCTGACCAGAGTGAACAGGTGACTCGTCATCTGAAACAGGAGATTGAACACCTGAACACCTTACTTTTGTCCAAGGATTCGCACATTGACAGCCTGAAACAGGCTATGCTCCTTCTTGAAAATCACCAGGCAAAATTAACTGAATCCCCGGCGCCATGGTGGAAATTCTGGAAAAAATCCTGACCCCGTCATGCTTCAGTTTTCCTCTCCGGCCATCCCGGGGAGTTCCTGAACCTTCCCAAAAATCGTCAGATCTCTGAACGCTCCTCACCACTAAAAATACCCACACCCTACGCAAAATTAAAATTTTGAAGATAACTCATTAATATCAGTTAGTTGTGGGTTATTAAATTACGCAGTATTACTTTCTGTAAGGTGAATCCAAGTCGTCGGCGATTCGTGTACGACTTGCTGACGACTCGTCATAGAGTCATCGACGACTCACTTAAGACTATCAGTAACTTATGATGACTTGACTCTAGAGTTGAATCGTCATTTTGGTGTTTTTTTGACCTTTACGACTCTAGAGTCAAGTCACGAGTCGAATCGCCGGTGAATTGTCTGGTGAGTCGTCCGGCGACTTGCCATAACGTGATTGCCGGCCGTCGACGAACCCGATTCCTGATCGTGCTGAAAACCGGTTTTCCGGCTGCGCCGGCAACGCTTCACGGCCACGCAATAAATTGCGTCCCCGTTCACCGTTTTCGGATGGGAAGAACGCCGGAAACAGGACTTACCCCGGCTGAATGGCGTGAATTTCCGCGCTATGCACTTGCGCGCATACTCATGCATGCCGTAAAAACAGAGCCTGCGCGTTTCTGGCGGGTTTTCGGGTGGTTTGTTGCCTGTTTTACCGGTTTTCCGTCAGAAACGCGCTCAGAGCCTCTCAGGCGGTGCACGCAATGCGACGTTATGGTAAATGAGGCTGTTGAGTCATTAATGTTATGTCGTAATGTACGTATATAATTCAGGCGAAGATGAGAAAAGATGAACAGATCTGATATGAATTACCATGATTACTCATGGACGGCTGTACAAGGAGATAATCCACGAATGACTAAGCTAGATGCCACGCGCTTTAGCCGTCATGAGGGTTATGAGGTGTTAGATTTGATTAATTCCTTCCAGGCCAAAGGGGGTGGTGCTCTGACGCTAAAATCACAGCAGATTATCGAGTGGATGCTACATGAACGCCTACCATCCAATATCCAGGGGCGAGCTCAGGTTAAAGCGTGGGTGGTTGATAACTTCTCGCAAATGAAGGATGGTTATCCATTCTGAGAAAAAGCCCGCTACAGCGGGCTTTTTCATGAGCTGTGCTCAATGAGGCATTATGGTAAATTGTTATGGAGTGGGCATGTCTGTATATGATGCCTAGTGGTATGATTTTGTTTGTAACACTGGAAGGTTGTTGGAATATGGATTTAACAAATATTGAATTTATTAATGATGCCGCAATAAATAGGAGGCGTTACTGGACTAATGAAATTGTCAAATTAAGTGGGCATTTTGTTAATGACTCCAGTAGGGTTGAGGAGGAAATTATTTATGAAGTTTCCAAATCTGGATCTCAGGCTTTATTGGACCACCTTCGATTATGCACAGCCATTCCTGAATCATATGAGCATGATTCAAGCGAAGAAAAGTTATATTCAAAGTATACAGACGCATTGATTTCTGAATGTTTTAAGTTTTTTGGTTTGAATAGCATTGTGTTAACTGAGAGGGCTGATGCGGCAGATGTAGAAGTGGTATGTGATAGTTATTCTTTTGTTGCTGATGCTAAAGTTTTTCGGTTAAGTCGAACAGCTAAAAATCAGAAAGATTTTAAAGTTCAAGCAATGGATGGTTGGAGGAATACTAAAGATTTCGCCATGGTTGTTTGTCCAATATATCAGCTTCCAGTTAAATCAAGTCAAATATATCAACAAGCTATTCTTCGCAATGTGTGTGTGTTTACTTATACTCATTTAGCTGTTCTGGTAAAGTATGCTGATATTGTTGGTAGTGATGTTAGGATATTGTTAGAGGAAATATTCAGATCTGTCATACTCATGAATCCAAGTAAGGATAGTGTGCAGTACTGGACTATGATTAATAGAACGATGTTGAATTATGATAAGAGAATAGAAAAACTTTGGGTTGATGAGCGAATTGCTACATCAGAGGGTATCTATGTGCTGAAAAAGATGGCAATAGAATACCTCTCTTCCGAGAGAGGCAGGATTCTAAGCATGAGCAGAGAAGAGGCTGTAAGAGCTTTGATTAAAATGAATAAAATTGAAAATAGAATTGAGCAGATTAAAAAAGTGACAGATAATAATATTCTGTCACTTAAATAATTATTTGTTTAATCTCTTTATACTGGTCTCTACATATGTAGGGTTTATTTCGAAACCAATATAATCCCTACCTAAATCTTTCGCTGCTACCAATGTAGAACCACTGCCACTAAAAGGGTCAATGACTAATTGACCTTTTTGTGTTGTTAATTCTATAAGTGTTTTCATTAAGGCTACAGGTTTTTGTGTTGGGTGTAATCCACTTTCATTGCTGGAAAATCCAGCTGTAATGACATTTTCGGGTTTGCCATTTCTTGCTACAAATGCATCTTGATTATAAGCACCGACACCATGAATAATTGCATTATCTGCAATTGTGCCGCCAATTTTATATGGTTTAGAGAACCATAGTATGGGTTCAAAGGTTGGTTGTAGATTTCCAACTCGCCATCCATTCCATTTTTCTGCGTTTAATGTATCTCCGCGCCTTTCGTAAACGCAACTCAACCTTTGGGCTCTGTGAGGGGCTTTTACTCTCATCCATGCAATTATATCGCGAAGATTGAATCCAGCATCTTCCATTGCACATATGCATCGATGAGAAAATCTTCTGCCTGCAAAAATAATTGCACTGGCACCTGGTTTTAATACTCTGAACCATTCAGTAGCCCATTCTTCACACCATTGCTGATATTCTAATGGTATTTTCTTATCAGCCTCTGACCATCCATTTATTGGTTTTCCTCTTTTTTTAAAAATAGCACCTGCGTTTTTCTGCGCAGGGCTTGAACCTAGGTATGCGTTATTTGAGTTATTATGTAGCACATCCCAGTCTTCTGCTCCTATTCCATAAGGGATATCACTGAGTATTAAATGTGCATATTGTGATGGGAGTTTTTTTATTAATGATATCGAGTTACCATTGGTAACGGTATTCTTTTTTATTTCATCAGGTAATTGGATCTTGTTTAACATCTAAATTCCTGCTCTTTGATAGCTTTAAAAACACGCTGATAGTATACGTTAAAGTACCTTGACGCAGGATTACCTTTCATCGTAGCCTTTCTGAAAAGAAAAAAACCGCCTTGCAGGGCGGTTTTTTCAAGGTTCAAAGAACTTGCAGGTTTTTGAACCACGGTAACTGGCTTTGTGGGAACGCAGTCACCAAAATCTGTTCTTTCAGTTTAGCCTTAACTGGCAAGAAACTTCAAGACCAACTCCCATAAAACCGTTACCAGTGGCTGCTGCCAGTGGCGTTAAGTCGTGTCTTACCGGGTTGGACTCAAGACGATAGTTACCGGATAAGGCGCAGCGGTCGGGCTGAACGGGGGGTTCGTGCACACAGCCCAGCTTGGAGCGAACGACCTACACCGAGCCGAGATACCTACAGCGTGAGCTATGAGAAAGCGCCACGCTTCCCGAAGGGAGAAAGGCGGACAGGTATCCGGTAAGCGGCAGGGTCGGAACAGGAGAGCGCACGAGGGAGCTTCCAGGGGGAAACGCCTGGTATCTTTATAGTCCTGTCGGGTTTCGCCACCTCTGACTTGAGCGTCGATTTTTATGATGCTCGTCAGGGGGGCGGAGCCTATGGAAAAACGCCAACGGCGCAGCCTTTTCCTGGTTCTCGTTTTTTGCTCACATGTTTCTTTTGGCGTTATCCCCTGATTCTGTGGATAACCGCATCTCCGCTTTTGAGTGAGCAGACACCGCTCGCCGCAGCCGAACGACCGAGTGTAGCGAGTCAGTGAGCGAGGAAGCGGAAGAGCGCCGGAACGTGCATTTTCTCCTTACGCATCTGTGCGGCATTTCACATCGGACATGGTGCGCTTTCCATACAATTCGTACTGATGCCGCATAGTTAAGCCAGTATACACTCCGCTATCGCTACGTGACTGGTTCAGGGCTTCGCCCCGAAACCCCCTGACGCGCCCTGAGGGGCTTGTCTGCTCCCGGCATCCGCTCACAGACAAGCTGTTACCGTCTCCGGGAGCTGTATGTGTCAGAGGTTTTCACCGTCATCCCCGAAGCGTGCGAGGCAGCTGCGGTAAAGCTCGTCGGCGTGGTCGTGAAGTGATTCACAAATATCGGCCTGTTCATCTGCGTCCAGTTCGTTGAGTTTCTCCAGCAGCGTTAATGTCTGGCTTCTGATAAAACGGGCCATGTTAAGGGCGGTTTTTTCCTGTTTAGTCACTGATGCCTCCGTGTAAGGGGGATTTCTGTTTTATGGGGTAATGATACCGATGAAACGCGAGAGGATGCTCACCATACGGGTTACTGATGATGAACATGCCCGGTTACTGGAACGCTGTGAGGGTAAACAGCTGGCGGTATGGATGCGGCGGGTCTGCCTGGGTGAGCCGGTTGCACGCTCCGGGAAGCTGCCGACACTGGCACCGCCGTTACTGCGTCAGCTGGCCGCCATCGGGAATAACCTGAATCAGACAGCGAGGAAGGTGAACAGCGGGCAGTGGTCTTCCGGTGATCGGGTTCAGGTGTTGGCTGCGCTGATGGCCATCGGGGAGGAGCTGCGTCGGCTGCGTCTGGCCGTCAGGGAACAGGGCGCGCGGGATGATTGTTAAATTTCATGCCAGGGGAAAAGGCGGTGGCAGTGGTCCGGTTGATTACCTGCTGGGAAGGGAGCGAAACCGGGAAGGGGCAACGGTGCTTCAGGGTAATCCGGAAGAAGTCCGGGAACTCATCGATGCCACGCCATTTGCGAAGAAATACACGTCAGGTGTTCTGTCGTTCGCGGAGAAGGAGCTGCCGCCGGGAGGACGTGAAAAGGTGATGGCGAGCTTTGAGCGTGTACTGATGCCCGGTCTCGAAAAGAATCAGTACAGCATCCTGTGGGTGGAGCACCAGGACAAGGGACGGCTTGAGCTGAATTTTGTCATTCCGAACATGGAGCTACAGACCGGAAAACGCCTCCAGCCGTACTACGACCGGGCAGACAGGCCGAGAATTGATGCCTGGCAGACGCTGGTGAATCACCATTACGGGCTGCATGACCCCAACGCCCCGGAGAACCGCCGGATACTGACTCTCCCTGATAACCTGCCGGAAACGAAACAGGCGCTTGCAGAGAGCGTCACACGCGGGATAGACGCTCTTTATCATGTCGGGGAGATAAAAGGTCGTCAGGATGTGATTCAGGCGCTCACAGAGGCAGGGCTTGAAGTGGTCAGGGTGATGCGAAGCAGTATCAGCATTGCAGACCCGAACGGTGGGAAGAATATCAGGCTGAAAGGAGCATTTTATGAGCAATCTTTTACAGACGGGCGCGGAGTTCGAGAAAAAGCTGAAAGAGAGAGCCGAATCTACAGAGACAATGCTGAACGACGAGTTCAGCAAGCTCGAAAAATCTGTAAGCAAGGCTGTGACATCAAACGAGACGAAAATCAAAGACGCTATAGCCCTGTTCACAGCTTCGACAGAGGAATCACTGAAAAAACACCGGGAAGGGGTGAAAGAGGCGATGATGCAGCACAGGAAGGACGTGTTAAAGCTGGCAGGGAATACGGGCATGATGTTACTGGGGATGGTCCTTTTCCTGTTTACCGTGAGTGGCGGGACGCTCTGGTATCTTGGCGGGATGATACAGGCGAACCTGGAAGAAATCAGGATACAGGAAGAAACATTGCAGAAACTGAACGCGAAGACATGGGGCGTGGAGTTTGTGCAGGACGGGAGAAGGAAATTTCTGGTTATCCCTCAGGGGAAATCGGCAACGGTGATTCCCTATCAGGGGAAGGACTGGGTACAACTGACGGAGTGACACAGAGTGACGGAGCTGGAAAGACATTTGCTGAACGCCTTAGAGCAACTGCAACAGGACTATATGCAGCGGCTGAACGAATGGGAGAGCGCCTTCGTGGAATTGCAGAAAATGTTTTCGCTTACGCAACGGGACAACGCGATGCTGAACGAGCGGGTCATGCAGTTGAGTCAGCAGGTGCAGCACTTGAGCGAGCAGACAGAACGCTTGAGCCAGTTATACAGCGAGAACAGGAGATAAGGGATGAACGGCTGATACAGGAACGCGAACATGAGTTATCCCTGGAGCGTGAGCGCCAGCTGGAAATACAGGAACGGACACAGGATGGCCCTTCGCTGGGATGGTAATCAGAGACAGGCTAAAATGTTGTCAGCGCGTTTCCGGTGCATTTTTTGGGATAATGGTTGGTTCGGGGGCACCGGGAACGCGCTTCAGTCAGACCTTGCTGAAAACACAGGAACGCGTTAAAACGCATACGGGCGCGATTCTGGTGTGTCTTTTGTTGCTGTGTTTTGCCTCTATTGCCAGATCGCGCTCATTCCCCTGAACTTCTGTTTTCCCGCTCCGGTCCCCGTCTTCTTCGCTTCCGAAAGCATGAAAAAAATCCGTTTCAGCTGTCTCTGGCTGGCAATTCCTGCGTGATTCACATGGCTGCATAGCTATGCATGTGGTTAAAATTTACCGGGTGCGATCGCGGCAGTTTTTCGGGTGGTTTGTTGCCATTTTTACCTGTCTGCTGCCGTGATCGCGCCGAACGCGTTTCAGCGGTGCGTACAATAAGGGATTATGGTAAATTATCTTGTTCCTTAGAGAATGATTTGAGGTGGTATCCTGCACTTATTTAAATATGCTTGCTTGGGAAATTCCAGGTTGCAGTATGGTTGAGTTGTAATTTTCCTATGATAGGAAAAATGTTATATTATTAATTTATTTGTGAGGCTTCATAAAGAATGAAAATTTCTGATATTGAAAAAAACATATATAAAGGACTAGCTGAATTTATTTCACAAAAAATCAGAGATGAACATGATATATGCCTTGGACAGTTTGAATCAGAGGAATTACTTGATGAGATTCTTAAAAGAGTAATCCCAGTCATATATAATGTGGCTATTGATGATGCTATAAAATCAGTAAGGAATGTTGGGGATAGATTAGAGGAGGAATTAGATATGAGGAAGGTAGTGTGACTAATTTTAAATCAGACTTAAATCTAATAAGAAAAGAATGGTATAATGCATTTTATTCAGGTAATACTGAAATGCTAGATTACTTGGAAGCTGATTGGTTTATTTCAACAAATGGTCAAAAAGTTATCTATAAAAAACATCAGTTACGAAAGATTGATATGCGTCCAGCGAGGATTTTACCTAGCATAGAAAGATATGAATATGATGTCGTAATGCGTGAGTTTAAAGGCATTGCTTGTGTTTCAGGGAAAGCTGAAATAAAGCAAAATGATGGAAATATATTAATGGCTTTTATTGAGAATTGGATAAAGGTTAATGGTGGATGGAAAATGCAGTTTATATCGTATGAAAAAATCTAAGGGGAAGCCCCCTTAGATTAATGGTTATATATGTTCAAGTTTTATTTTTTTATAGCGATAAGTTCTGCTTTGAGCTTTAAGCATGTTTTCTGCAAACTGAATATCAAAACTATTTATAGCATTAGTTATTATAGTTTTTATTTTTTCTTTATCAGATAATGAATCACCATGCTCTATAGGTTCCCGCATATATGGATTGTTTTTTAATTCATCAAATAATGTTTTAAATAGTTCTAATCGACGAGGTCTTATAACTGTAAAAGATATATGAAGAGAGTGTTTGCTCTGAGTCGTAACATTGTGCCAGTATCCAGCAGGAAGATATATGGCCTGACCTGGGGTTATATCAAACTCATAATCTGGGGAGGTATTAGGTGGTAGATAATCGAAGCTTCTTTCATCTTCGAGAGGGTATGAATAGGTAGGGTTGTAAACTTTCCATTTTTTTATTCCCTCAATTTGAACAGCTATTACATCATGATTGTCAAAATGAAGCCCAAAGCTTGGTGTTGCTGTAAATGCAGCATATAGATTAGCACTACATGTACATTCTAACTCTTTAGATAACCATAGTCTGCTTTCATCTACAGATTCAAAGAATGACTGGCATCGATCTACTATAAGGGTTGCGCCATCACGTAAGCATTTATATAGCTGATGGCGATTTATATGTGGTGTTCTATCGCCTGTTTGGCTATATGTGTATCTTATAAATCCTTTATACCCCCTAATTTCGGGAAAGTTGTCATTTGCCATTCTAACTCTAGGATAGTGCAATATATCTTTTTCAAGCAATTTATTAAGATCATTCCAGTTGATTAAGTTTTTATAATTAACATCCGTGAATACAAACGGATATTTCTGGAAATTATATTTCTTAAATTTTTCTATGATTTCCTTTTTTATAAGATTATTCATTTTTAAACCTCATGTTTTGTGATATCTATAATCTGTGCTTTAGGTATATTATTTATAAGTTGTTCATCATGAGATATAACAATGATATGCTTTTCCTTGTTTTCCTCTTTTATATAATCACTGATTATTTTTATACCAAGTGAATCAAACCCTTTTGTCGGTTCATCGAAAATAATCAAGTCTACGTTTTTTCCAGATGTAAGAGATACTCCTAATTTTTGTTTTTGTCCACCAGATAAATTATGTCCGTAACCTTTGATCTCATAATCTAGTGGTTTGTCGAACTTAAATCTGTGTAGCAGCTTTTTAATTGTATTTAAATTATTAATGCCGGAATAATGTAATATATTTTCCTCTATAGTTCCAGGCATGAGATCTAGATCTTGAGGAACGTATAAGACATTAACAAAAGGAGAATTTGCTTTTTCTTGTTGTATCCCATTGATTTTTATTGTGTTTTCTTCTGTTGTTATATTGCCAGAGAGAATTTTTGCAATAGTTGTTTTTCCCGAACCATTCTCACCGGTTATAAAGGTAACAACGCCTTTTGTTAATATTAATTTATGGTTGAATGATTTGTTGTATATTTCAATATTGCAAATATTGTCTTTTACATGAAGATATTGCTTGTCTGTGTAATTTGTTTTTTTTATGTCGTTTATTTCGGCACAGTATAAATCAATTTCTGTTCTTGCCATTTTTATTTGTCTAAATAGATAACCAATGCGATTTAATGGGAGAAAAACTTGGAATAAAAAAGTGGCAAGCATAATAATACTACCACGGCTTGCTCTACCATGAAGAAACATCCAGTATGCTGATAGGATAATCAGACTACTAAAAATGACTGAAAGAAAAGCGGAGCTGATACCAAACAGGAAAAATTCATTATTTACTTTTCTTTGTTTTTCTGAATGTGTATTTACAGCTTGAATTACTCGTTTACGACTTTTATCCGTGGTATGGAAAGCTTTATCCATAGGATACATGTGCATCATATCAAACATTCTTCCAGATGCGAATTTGGAGCTAAGTGCAACTGATTTCATCATTGGAAATCTACGTTGTGTCATTTTTATGACAAATATTATATAGATTGCCATTATTATTATAAACTCAATGGCTATTAATGTATTAACACTTATACAAATTGTTATGATTATTCCAATCATTTGTATTAATAATGGTACTACATCAGAACATATTGTATAAAATAATGATGATGCAGAAGAAAGCATGCTTTCTATAACCTTATTTAGTTCTCCTTTATTTTTCTTTAAAAAATGCTCTTGGTGAGAATTTTGTATATTATCAATAACTTGCTCTCTAAGCTTTACAGATAATTCTATATTTGTTTTTTGAGTCAAGTATTCCGATATGCTATATCCAGCAGGCATAAGGAATCTAATTGATAAGAAACATGCTATAAATATTAATAATGAGTTTATTTCTCCTATTGAATCTTTATTGTCAATAACTGTTTTTATTAAATATCCGAATAGAACGAAAAGAAAACTACTTATAGTTGATAATAATATAATAAAAAACAAATTACATTTATTAAATGTGATGATGTACTTTTCAATAAAATTCAATTTATAATCCTTAAAGCCCGTATATTACGGGCTTTATGTTATCTAGAATTACATGAGCACCCAGCGCCACATCCTTTACCGCTGCAACCACAAACAGAACCATTATCATTCCAAACATCTTTTCGCATTATTATTTTTACAAATTCTGCGGCTGGAAGGTGAGTGATACTCTTTACTTTTTCGATGTAAGAATCACTGGATATGGATTCTTTTGGAATTCTTATAGTATTAATGTTCTTTATGCTGTATCTTACAGCATAATCACCATACCACTTTGCGACAGTTTCATGACCTAGGTAAAAAGCGATTTTTTCAATTTGATTTTTATATTCGTTAAAACGATATTCTTGGAATGTTATACCATGCTCATTAACATGCCTTATCTCATTTTTTAGCATGTCATTTGTATTTGGATAATGGTGGAGGTAAGCACCAAGATATTTTTCACAAAAGCTGGTATAAGCATCTGTAAATTGAATAAACGTATGCCACATTTCATCTATAATTTGTAATTGCTCGTGAACTTTTATATTGTAGCATTCCGTTAGGCATGTTGAGGCTAGCCAGATGAATTTCTTTGTTTCATTAAAGATATCATCAGCTTCTTCTGGTGTTACATTCCATTCTTTACGAAATTTTAGAAGAACATCATCATTGTGATAACTCATGATATCTTCTAATGAGCTAACATTATGAACTTTTGCATAAGAACTGCTGTTCATCTTATGTTGTAGCATAACACCCCCAATTATATATTTGAATGTAGATGAGAATAGTTATCATTTGTTATGGTATTGTTAAATTTGTGCTTGTGTCAATATGCCTAATTCTATAAATGAGATAGTAATCAAGTTTTTTAATGGTTATAGGATCCATTAGTAATACAAGGTTTTTGCAGCCAGTTTTTACGGGTAGGGGCTGCAAGGAAAACAAAATTTTCCCACTCTAAGAGAAGAGAATTGAGTTGGTTGAATGAGTGGATGCATCTAGGGCCGCTAATTCACCGAGTGTAAAGGCTGTACGAAATGTGTTGCAGTCCGATAATAGCCCCCTCCATTGACGTTTTACACATGTGTTGTAGGTTCCAGGAGTGGGCGGATCTCAAAAAGATCAAAGGATCTTCTTGAGATCCTTTTTTTCTGCGCGTAATCTGCTGCCAGTAAACGAAAAAACCGCCTGGGGAGGCGGTTTAGTCGAAGGTTAAGTCAGTTGGGGACTGCTTAACCGGGTAACTGGCTTGGTGGAGCACAGATACCAAATACTGTCCTTCTAGTGTAGCCGCAGTTAGGCCACCACTTCAAGAACTCTTAATATCTCAATCCACCTTGTCCAGTTACCAGTGGCTGCTGCCAGTGGCGCTTTGTCGTGTCTTACCGGGTTGGACTCAAGACGATAGTTACCGGATAAGGCGCAGCGG
>OGXI01002808.1_pt1 | contig 12600 bp, 10 predicted proteins | sample 1576221 | NCBI WGS metagenome assembly OGXI01 (sample SAMEA3541523, study PRJEB24748) | human gut metagenome | biome: human gut; feature: human-associated habitat; material: faeces | place: China | collected 2012
GAAAAATATGCGAAAGAGCATCCAAAAGAGCAGGTGGTATTTCTTTCCGTTGGCTTTGAGACCACCACGCCTGCTGGCTGTCTTTCCGTGAAAAAGGCCGGAGAGGACGGACTTTCCAATTATTCGCTCCTTGTGGCAAACAAGACCATGCCCCAGGCTTATCAGGCATTAAAGGGCAGTGCGGATGTGTTCCTTTATCCTGGACATGTCAATGCGATCACAGGAACTGCGCTCTGCGAGCATCTGACAGAGGAAGGCATCAGTGGTGTGGTGGCAGGCTTTACAGCGAAGGAGCTGCTTACGGCACTGGTTGTTGCACTGGTACGTTTTCAGGAAGGAAAACCGTTCTTTGTAAACTGCTATCCCCGTGTGGTAAAAAGTGAGGGAAGCCCGGAGGCGCAGAAACTGATCGGTGAACTGATGGAACCCTGCGATTCCGAATGGCGCGGTCTGGGTGTGATCCCGGGGTCCGGGCTGGTGCTCCGGAAGGAGTGGGAAGCCTTTGATGCCAGAAAAAAATATGCAGTGCCGCCGATCCAGGGCAGGCCAAATCCAGCCTGTCGTTGCGGGGATGTGCTTCAGGGAAAATGCAAACCATCAGATTGTAAGGTATTCGGAAAGGTCTGTACCCCGCAGCATCCGGTAGGTGCCTGTATGGTATCCAATGAAGGAGCATGTTCCGCATATTTTATGTACGGAAACTGATGTCCGCTTTAATGGACTGCAAAATATGATACATTACATATAGTACAAACGAAGGATCGTATCCGGAAAATCTGACAGGATGAAACCGATATGAAATTCCTTTGACCCAGCATAGAAAGAAGATAATATTATGGAAAATAAAACAGTGACCATGGCACACGGTGCCGGAGGCCGTCAGACCTCAGAACTGATCGATGAAGTATTCAAAGCACATTTTGCAAACCCGGATCTCACAGCCGATGATGCGGCAGTGCTGGTTCCGCCTGCAGGAAAAATGGCAGTATCCACCGATGGATTTATTGTTTCTCCGGCATTTTTTCCTGGGGGAAATATCGGCAAGCTTTCCATCTGCGGAACAGTTAATGACCTTGCCTGTATGGGAGCAAAACCGATGTATCTTACCTGCGCTTTTGTCATCGAGGAGGGTTTTCCCATGGAGAAGCTGGAGGAGATCGCCGCCGCCATGGAAAAAACAGCAAAAGAAGCCGGAGTGCGTATCGTTTCCGGAGATACTAAGGTGGCAGGAAAAGGCCAGGTTGACGGTGTGTTTATCACAACAACCGGAATGGGTGAGATCCAGGAAGGCGTTCAGGTAGGCGGTGAGCTGGCAAAACCGGGAGATGCCATTATTGTAACCGGTGATGTGGGAAGACATGGATGCACCATTCTTCTGGCAAGAGAGGATTTCGGCATTGACGCAGATGTGACAAGTGACTGCGCACCGCTGTGGGGAGCTGTAAAAGAGGTGCTGGATGCCACCCATAACATTCATGTGATCCGTGATGCCACAAGAGGTGGTGTCGGAACGGTTCTTTACGAGATCGCAGGACAGAGTAACGTAGGGATCCGCCTGGATGCAGCAGCTGTTCCGGTAGCTCCGGAGGTAAAGGGTGTCTGCGGCATGCTTGGCCTGGAGCCGCTTTATCTGGCATGTGAGGGACGAATGGTGATCATGGCACCAAAGGAAGAGGCAGGAAGGATCGTGGAAGCACTGCGTAAATGTCCTTATTCCAGGGACGCAGCCATTATCGGTGAAGTTACGGAAGACCAGCCGGGAAAGGTTGTCATGACTACGGAGATCGGAACGCAGGCACTTCTTCCGCAGCCGGGAGGAGAGCTTCTGCCGAGGATCTGCTGATAATATCGGAAAGGAGAGTCAGATCTTATGGAGACAAGAGTGGCATTGATCTCGATCATTGTGGAAAACAATGACGTGATCGATGATATCAACCGTTTTCTTCATGAAGCGGGAAAATATATTATCGGGAGAATGGGGATCCCTTACCGGGAAAAAGGCATCAATATCATCAGTATTGCCATTGATGCACCACAGGATGTGATCAGCTCCTTATCCGGAAAGATCGGCCACCTCAGTGGAGTTTCCGCCAAAACGGCATATTCCAATGTGATCACAAAAGCGGAGGACAGAAAATGATAAAAGTTGCGGTATACGGAAAGGGCGGCATCGGAAAATCTACTACGGTTTCCAATGTGGCAGTAGCCCTTGCGGAAAAAGGAATGAAAGTGATGCAGATCGGCTGTGATCCCAAGGCAGATTCCACGATTCTTCTCAGGCATGGAAAAAAGGTTCCTACTGTGCTGGAGCTGTATAACGAAAAACGCCAGGAGCTGAAGCTTACGGATATGGTGCAGATTGGATATGGGGGTGTAGTCTGTGTGGAAGCCGGCGGTCCTGCACCGGGGCTTGGATGTGCGGGAAGAGGTATCATTACTGCTCTCGAGAAACTTAAGGAAAACGGAGCCTATGAGACCTATAAACCGGACATTGTTTTTTATGACGTACTGGGAGATGTTGTCTGCGGTGGATTTTCCATGCCTATGCGAAAGGGGTATGCAGATAAGGTATTTATCATCACCTCCGGAGAAAACATGGCCATCCATGCAGGGGCCAATATTGCCATGGCAGTGGATAATTTCAGAAACAGAGGATATGCATCTCTTGGCGGCGTGATCCTGAACCGGCGGAACGTGCCGGGAGAGGAAGAAAAAGTCCGGGCGCTGGCGGCGGACTTTCATACGCAGGTTGTGGGAACGCTTTCCAGAAGTGAGCTGGTCCTGGAAGCAGAGAACAGGGGAAAAACTCTTCTGGAAGCCTATCCGGACAGCGAGATGGCAGAAGAGTACCGGATGCTGGCAGAGCAGATCCTGAGTACATGCAGGGAGGAAAGCCCATGTTAAAAAGAGTTGGTAGCAGAGGGCTTTCGGGAAAAACAGAAATATTTATAAAGGAAGCCTCTTTTCCGGTCCCCTTTCAGCCGGGGCTGGAATTTAATTCACCGGCCCATGGAAACTGGAATATTGTACATACGGGAATGCTGGTTCCGGAAGCAAGACAGATCTACGTTTGTGCGGATAACTGCATGCGTGGCGTTGTGCTGACTGCCGCAGAGATGAATGCGGCAGACCGTTTTTCCTTTGTAATTGTGGAGGAAAAGGATCTTCTGGGCGGAAATCTGGAGGATGTGACCATTGAAGGAGTGACGGACATTCTGAACCGGCTGGATGAGAAGCCGAAGGCAGTATTGCTTTTTACCGTGTGTCTTCATCATTTTCTGGGAAGTGATCTGGATCGCATCTACGGAGAACTGGAAGAAAGATTTCCGGAGATTTTTTTTATGCGGTGTTTTATGGATCCTGTCATGCAGAAAACAGGCCCGACTCCGGATCAGAAGCTGCGCCGTGCCATGTATGATGCAGTACCGGAGAGAGAGGCAGATCCGGAATGTGTCACAGCCATGGGCAGTGATTTTGTATTGGATGAGAGTGCAGATATCTGCCGGATCCTGAAGAAAAACGGAATCCGTCTCCGGGAAGCACCGGCCTGTAAGACTTGGGAGGATTATCAGAGCCTGGGAGAGGGAAGCCTGATCCTTAACTGTTATCCGGCAGGAAAATTCGGAGTACAGCAGCAGGCGGAGAGACTTGGAAGGCCGTTTTTATACCTGCCCGGAAGCTTTGACTATGAGGAGATAGAGACGCAGGAAAAGTATTTGCTGGAGCTGCTGGATCAGCACAGTGGCGGTAAAAATGGCCTGGATATCGAAATGGAGATCCGAAAATGCGAGGAGACTCTTTTTTATGCACACCAGATCATCGGTGACACTCCCGTAGCTGTGGATTATCTTTTTCATCCAAGGCCACTGGGACTTACAAAGCTTCTCCTTACTCATGGATTTCAGGCACAGTCCGTTTTTTTGGACAGTATCAGCCCGGAAGAAAAAGAAGTATTTTTCTGGCTGAAGGAGAATTATCCGAAGCTGAAGCTGATTTCTACTGTCCGCCCGGAGATGAGAGTGCGGCCACGGCAGCATTCCGGAAAAATCCTTGCCGTCGGACAAAAAGCAGCCTGGTTTACCGGAAGCCGGAATTTTGTCAATATGGTACAGGGTGGCGGGCTTTGGGGCTTTGACGGGATCAGACGTACTGCACAGCTGATGCTGGAGGCATTTAATGAGGAAAAAGCCCCGGAGGATCTGATCGTTCGAAAGGGATGGGGGTGCGAAAGCTGCATATGAGACAGGCATATCGGATCATACCGATCTACACGGCAGACGTGTCCGGCGTCTGCTCCGCATTGTATGAGCTTGGAGGAATGACAGTGATGCATGATCCCTCCGGCTGTAATTCTACCTATAATACCCATGACGAGATCCGGTGGTACGACCAGGACAGTCTGATCTTTATCTCAGGTCTTACGGATATCGATGCCATTATGGGTAATGATGAGAAATTTCTTCAGGATGTCGAAGAGGCGGCAAAGGAGCTGAAACCGAAATTTATTGCACTTGCAAGTTCACCGATCCCATTTATGAACGGAACAGATTTTCAGGGACTGGCCCGTGCACTTACAGCAAGGACCGGAATCCCGGCATTTTCGGTTCCGACCAGCGGCATGCACGACTATGTATATGGAGCAGGGCTGGCGCTGGCAGAAATCGCAGGACATTTCACAGGAGCAGCAGAGAAAATCGGAAGGTGTTCAGAAGCACCGACGGGATCTGCGGAAAGATCTGCAGAGAAGAGAAGCCGGAAATTAAATCTTCTTGGAGCAACACCCCTTGATCTTGGCCCGCAGTCTGCAGTAGATGCCATGAAAAAACGTCTGGAAAACTATGGCTGGGAGATACTTTCCACCTGGGCTATGGGGGATACGCTGGAAGCTCTGTCCCATGCCGGTGAAGCAGCGGTAAACCTTGTGATATCCTCTGTGGGGATCCCGGCGGCCAATGTGCTGAGAGAAAAATTCGGTACGCCATTTCTTGTGGGGACTCCGGTGGAAGGCTATGAACGAGAGATTTCGGATGCACTTGAGCGGATAGCGGACAGCTCCTGGGGAGAGTGGATAAATAAGAAGGATAATTCCGCAGAGGAAAGCGGAGGGCAGATTTTAGGAAAACAGGAGGAACTGTGGAAAGTAACTCCGGAGCAGGTGATCTATTTTCAGGGAAGGAACAGTCTGTCAGCGGTATCTGCCCCTTCAGGAGGAAGCAGGGAATTGTCCGACAGAGATGAGCTGTTTTTTTTCGCACCGGACATTACCATCATCGGAGAACCGGTTACCATGGGCTCCCTGGCAGCAGTCATAGAGCAGAAATACGGAAAAAAAGTTCAGATGCTCTGTCCGCTGGAGATCACGGAGGGACTTTTGCGCAAGGGAGATGAAGCCATCTGTGGCGAGGAAGCCATGGAAGAAAAGTTGAAAACAGCCAGGATCATTGTGGCAGACCCGCTTTATCGTCCGATCTGTCCGGAAACAGCCATTTTTTATGAGATGCCGCATATTGCGTTTTCCGGAAGGATATATCTCAGAAAATATTTTCAGGAATAAAGAGCGTTTTGTGATCATGCATATAAATATTATGCGGATGCGAAAACAGGGCGGCAGTGTGTATAATTGCTGGAAAATCACATAAACTAAACTATAAGAAACCGTAAAGGCGTTGCAGAAATATGCAGCGCCTTTTTCCAGCAGTAATATCGGAAATGGAGCATATATGGAGGGATTTTTATGTGGGGATTTTTGTCAGCACTGATCTCAGGTGCACTGATGAGTATTCAAGGGGTATTTAACACAAATGTAACAAAACAGACCAGTCTGTGGGTTTCAACCGGCTGGGTACAGTTTTCTGCATTTCTGGTCTGTGTGGCAGCATGGTTTTTCACAGGCAGAGAAAGTATCGGCATGCTGTGGCAGGTGGAGGATAAATATAATTTACTCGGAGGAGTGATCGGTGCATTTATCACTATCACAGTGATCCGGAGTATGGGAAGTCTGGGGCCTGCGCGGGCGGTTATGCTTATTGTCATTTCTCAGCTTGCGGTGGCGTATCTTATAGAATTACTGGGGATTTTCGGTGTGGAAAGAGCAGATTTTCAGTGGAGAAAGCTGTTGGGAATGCTGATCTGTATTGCAGGTGTAGTTATTTTCAAATGGAAATAGAAATAAAAGTATTGTAATATTTGTAATACTTCGTTAAAATAAGGTATGGTTTTGCATGAGTAACGGGGCACCTGCCGCCATATCGGCGGAAAGGAGTGAACCGCCTACCTATGAAAATAAGATCACATATCAGAAGTGTTCGGCTTGTTTTTTCCATATTTTTGTTACTGATCCTGGCAGGGCTGACAGGCTGTAAGGATGACGGAACAGAATTTCTGGAGAAAGAACTGGTGCAGGAAGAAAGTACGGAAGCATCCGGAATGGATGCAGAGCAGGAAAAACCGAAGGATACGGAAAGTGGAGTATCCGGGAAGAAATCTGCAGAGGATGAGGCAGATATATCACAGAAGAAACAGAATGAGTCTGCGGAAGAACAGGCTCCGGAGACTGAAAAACAGCTGCCGGAGATCTCAGACACTCCTCAGAACATTTATGTAGATATATGTGGAGCAGTGACCAGTCCGGGAGTCTATGAGCTTCCATATGGCAGCCGCGTTTTTCAGGCTATCGAGCAGGCCGGAGGATATCTTCCGGAAGCTGCGGCAAGCTATCTCAACCGTGCTAAGGGACTTTCTGACGGACAGCAGATCTATGTGCCAACGCAGGAAGAAGTAAACAGTCAGGTCCTTGCAGTCACTCAGGATGGAACAGAAGCTTCATCCGGAAATGACACGGACAACGGAACCGGACAGGAAGCTTCCGGAGAAGATACCGGTACAGAGCAGAAGATCGACCTGAACACCGCTGATGTATCCCAGCTTACTACTCTCACAGGTGTAGGGGAGTCTAAGGCCCTGGCGATCATCGCTTACAGGGAAGAGAACGGTCCCTTTACTTCAGCAGAGGATATCATGAATGTACCAGGCATCAAAGAAGGAACCTATGAGAAGATAAAGGATAAAATAGCAATAAAGTAAGGAGCGCTAAATGAGCAGGAAAGTATTGGTAGTAGATGATGAGAAACTGATTGTCAAGGGACTTCGCTTCAGTCTGGAGCAGGACGGAATGGAAGTGGACTGTGCCTATGACGGAGAGGAAGCACTGGAAAAAGCAAAAGCAGGAGAGTACGATATCATCCTTCTTGACCTGATGCTTCCCAAAATGGACGGTCTTGAGGTATGCCAGCAGATCCGTGAATTTTCCAATGTTCCGATCATCATGCTTACAGCAAAAGGAGAAGATATGGATAAGATCCTGGGTCTGGAATACGGAGCTGATGATTATGTCACCAAGCCTTTCAATATCCTGGAAGTCAAAGCCCGCATCAAGGCGATCATCCGCCGTGCTGGCAGCAAACAGGAGAAGCAGGAAAAGGCCAAGACTGTGGAAGTCGGAGAACTGAAGCTGGACTGCGAAGGACGCCGCGTATTTATCTCCGGAAAAGAGATCAATCTCACAGCCAAGGAATTTGATGTGCTGGAGCTTCTGGTATTCAATCCGAACAAGGTATACAGCAGGGAAAATCTTCTGAATATCGTATGGGGCTATGAATATCCGGGAGATGTCCGTACCGTAGATGTACATATCCGCCGCCTGAGAGAAAAGATCGAGGCCAATCCCAGTGAGCCGAAATATGTACACACCAAATGGGGTGTGGGCTACTATTTCCAGGCATAACCTGTGAAGTTCAAAAAGAACGGCAAATTTTTTAAAAGTCTCCGCTTTCGTATTCTGATCATCCTGATCATACTGGGAATCGTACCGAGTGTCATTGTAACGGAAATGGTCATTGCCAACTATGAAGACCGTGCCATTGCCAACCGTGTGCAGAGCATGGAGAATATCTGTGACATCATGTGCGACCTGCTGATCAAGGAGAATTATCTGAATGATACCAGCTCTCAGACGGTGAACAGCAAGCTGGAATTACTGTCCAACAGCTATGGTGGCAGGATTCTCATTGTAGACAGGGATTTCAGGATCATCAAGGATACCTATGGTGTGGATGAGGGCAGGACTCTGGTTTCTCAGAAAGTATTGAACTGTTTTAGAGGAGAAGATGCCTACCGATATGATTCTGACAGCCAGAAGCTGATTCTGGCAGTTCCGGTAAAAAGTCCGGATGTAAAACAGGTGCAGGGTGCCATGATGATCATGGCATCTTCCAGTGAGGTGACAGCAACCATCCATGAACTGGAGCAGAAAGGGATTCTGATCATCGGTATCATTGTAGTGCTGGCCATTTTTCTGGGCTATATTCTTTCCACGATCCTGGTGAAGCCATTTGCCAGGGTAACGAAAGCGATCGAGGATCTTACAGACGGATATCAGAATGAGGAGATCTCGGTACCGGATTATACAGAGACAGCTTTGATCACAGATGCATTTAACAAGATGCTTTCCAGAATGAAGACGTTGGATGAATCCAGACAGGAGTTTGTATCCAATGTGTCTCATGAGCTGAAGACACCTATGACTTCCATGAAGGTTCTGGCGGATTCACTGGTAGGACAGCAGGGGGTTCCGGAGGAACTGTATCAGGAATTTCTTTCTGATATCACAGAAGAGATTGACAGAGAGAACAAGATCATCACCGATCTGCTCTCCCTGGTAAAAATGGACAAAAAAGCAGCAGATATGAATATCACAAATATGAATATCAATGAGCTGCTGGAGAATATCCTGAAGCGTCTCCGGCCCATTGCAGATCAGAGAAGGATCGACCTGATCCTGGATTCGTTCCGACCGGTAACAGCAGATGTGGATGAGGTGAAATTTACCCTTGCCATCAGTAACCTGGTCGAAAATGGCATCAAATACAATGTAGATGAGGGATGGGTCCGCGTAACACTGGATGCGGATCATAAGGATTTCTATGTGACGGTTGCAGATTCCGGCCTGGGAATACCGGAAGATTCCATTGAAAGGATATTTGAGCGTTTTTATCGTGTGGATAAATCCCATTCCAGAGAGATCGGCGGAACCGGTCTTGGACTTGCCATTACAAGAAGTTCCATAGCCATGCATCATGGAATCATCAAGGTATCCAGCAAAGAGGGCGAGGGAACCACATTTACCGTGAAGATCCCACTGTCCTATATCCCGTCCTAGGAGGTACAGAATGAAAAAAACGATTTTGATCATCTGTGTGGCCGCTGCCTGCATCCTTCTTGGTCTGGTTGCTTTTATAGGTTTGTCGGGAAGAAATAAAAACGAAGAACAGCAGTATAGATTTTATTATATCAACAGCGATGAAACGAGACTGAAAGAAGAAAAATATACTCCGGAGAAGGAAACAACAGAAGTGATGCTTCGCAATTTTTCCGAGAGTCTGAATAACCGTGAGACCAGGGAAGACGGAATTTCACTTTTTCCGGAGGGAGTAAAGATTTCTTCTTATTCCATACAGGATGGAGTCCTGAACATAGAATTCGATGAGGCCTATGATAAAATGTCACGTACCAGGGAACTTCTGGTGAGGGCAGGTATAGTGAAGATATTTTTACAGGTTCCAGGAGTGGAGTCCGTTGAGATCTGTGTGGGTAAAAAGCCACTGACAGATACCAGGGGTGAAGAAGTGGGAGCCATGAACAACGACACCTTTGTGGAGTTTTCCGGCTCCGATGGGGATGTGTACAGTTATGACACCTTTACTCTGTATTTCACAAATAAAAACGGAGATAAACTGGTAGCGGAACAGAGAAGTGTCCGCTACAGACGAAATCTTCCGAAAGCTACGGTGGTTCTGGAGCAGCTTGCAAGAGGTCCGCTGGAAAAAGGACATTATCCTACAATACCGGAGAATTCAGAGGTACTTTCCCTGACGAGAGCAAACGGTATCTGCTATGTAGATTATAATTCTGTGTTTCAGGATTATGCGTTGGATGTTTCGGAACAGGTTGCCGTGTATTCGGTGGTAAATACATTGATCGCGGCAACAGATATGGACAAAGTTGAGATTTCCATCGAAGGAAACAAGGAAGTGACCTTTGGCCAGAACATGCAGCTTTATAAGTTCTATGAGTGGAACGACAGCCTGCTGGCACACACAAAGGCTAAAAAAGAACAGAAAAAATAAAACATTTCAAAATATCAGAAAACGGGAGAACATTTATGGTGAAAAGGCCGATGTGTCTTTTGTGTTTTCTTATGGTGCTGAGTCTTGGCACGCTAGAGCTTATGGGGATTCCTCTGATCAGGGGGAATCCCCTTCCGTTAAATGTGCAGGAGCAGATCGAAGCGCACCCTGGTTCCATGATCTGCGGGGAAGTGGAACAGTATGAAAACACAGAATTTTCCCAGTCTGTTTATCTGAAAAAAACATATCTTATCCATCATTCAAAAAAATTTCCAATTGAAAATGTAAGAATATTTCTCAAAAAAGAAGAAGATCTGAAACCCGGAATGCGGATCCTGGTTAAAGGAACGTTGAAAAGAGTGGAAGGTCCTGCGAATCCAGGTGGCTTTGACAGTCGACAATTCTACGCCTGTCGTCATAGTTATTATTTTATGAAGAACGCTGTGCTCCAAAAGAAAACAGCAGTGTATTCCGGCTACAGGCAGCTCCTTTTGGAGATAAAAGAAAGCTGCAGGCAGATCCTGAAGGAAGCAGCAGGAAAAGATGCGCCTGTTTTTTGTGCCATGACGCTTGGAGATAAACAGGAGCTGGATCCGGAAATACAGATGCGCTATCAGCTGGCCGGGATCATACATATCCTTGCGATCAGCGGGCTTCATATCAGTATTCTGGGAATGGGGCTTTACAACATTCTGAAAAAGATGGGATTGGGAATCTGGCCTGCCGGGATTTTTTCTCTGGGAGTGATGCTGCAGTATGGGATCATGACCGGAGGGAGTGTTTCCACCATGCGGGCAGTAACTATGTTTCTGATCGCCATGGGAGCCAGGATCACCGGACGGATCTATGATATGATGAGTGCTCTTTCCGTAACGGCCATGATGATCCTTGTGGAATCTCCGGCCTATCTCCTGGACAGTGGATTTCTTCTGTCCTTTGGCTGTGTTCTGGGAATGGGGCCCGCTGCGGAAAAGATCTGTGCCCTTGCAGGAGCGGAGAAAAAATGGACAAAGGCACTGGTAAGTCCTATAGCGCTTCAGCTTGTGACACTACCGGTGATGCTGAAGTTTTTCGGAGAAGTCTCTATTGCCGGATTTATCCTGAATCTGTTGGTGCTTCCAAGTGTGGGGGTAGTGCTGACTGGAGGAATGGCGGCGCTGCTGCTGGGGATTCTCAGTATTCCCGCGGCAAAACTGGTGCTCCTGCCGGCAAGGATACTGCTGCTTTTTTATGAATATCTCTGCAGTCTGGCAGGAAAGTCAGGATGGAGTACCTGGATCGGAGGGGAGCCGGAAATATGGCAGATCCTGGTATATTATGGTTTTTTGATCATAGTTCTGTTTATGGGACAGTATATAAAAGAACAGCTCCGGAAGAAAAAAGCAGTCTGTGAGGAAACGGAGCTATCAGGGGAGCGGTCGGAAGCAGGTTGCCGGAAGCTATATGCTATCCGGATAACAGCCGGTATTTTTCTGGCAGCCGGAATCCTGATACTGGGATATCATCCGGCAGGAAGTTTGAAGGTGATCTGCCTGGATGTAGGACAAGGTGACGGTATTCTTGTGGAGACCCCGGAGGATCACCATTTTCTGATCGACGGAGGAAGCAGCAGCCAGTCGGACCTTGGAAGATACTGTCTTTTGCCGGCATTGAAAAGTCAGGGGATTTCCTGGCTGGATGGGATTTTTATTTCTCATACAGATCAGGATCACATCAACGGTGTGAAGGAACTTCTGGAATATATGGGAAAAGGTCTCACAACCATCCGGGCCGGATATCTGATCCTGCCTGCCTGGGTTGAAAGACCAGATGCGTGGAGGGAGCTTGCAGAGGCAGCAAAAACAGCCGGAGTTAAGGTAGTGACAGCAGAAAAAGGAGATGAGCTGCCTTGCGGAAGGGTATCTTTTTCTGTTCTGTGGCCGGAAAAAAATGCTGCGGGAAAAGATGTGAATGAGGAAGCAATGGTGATGAAGCTGTCTTTTGGAGAATTCCGGATGCTTTTTACCGGAGATATCGGTGCAGATACGGAGAAAAAGCTTCTGGCAGCCGGGGTGCTTGAGGATGTTGACTGTCTGAAGGTGGGACATCACGGTTCCCGTTATTCTACCACAGAAGCATTTCTTGAGAAAATAAAGCCGGAAGTGGCGATCATTTCCTGTTCTTCCGCCAACACCTACGGACATCCGTCACCGGAAACCGTAGAGCGGCTTAAAGAGGCCGGAAGTCAGGTGGAATACACCATGAAAAACGGTGCTATCACTGTGGAAACAGATGGAAAAAAGCTTAAGATCGGAAGGTTCCGAAAAAACAGGTGACTTTTGAACACACTTGTTGTAGAATAGACAGGGTTTGTGCAAAAACAAAGTACTGAAAATGTGCAATACAAGATAAGGAGTTTTTATTTATGAAATATGAC
>OGXI01002812.1_pt1 | contig 12582 bp, 13 predicted proteins | sample 1576221 | NCBI WGS metagenome assembly OGXI01 (sample SAMEA3541523, study PRJEB24748) | human gut metagenome | biome: human gut; feature: human-associated habitat; material: faeces | place: China | collected 2012
TACGATCTTTTTCATGGTAAACCTCCTATTCACTTTTGGGCGAATACGGTAAACTATCGCCCTTTGCTGACATCAGTATAGAGCCATTCAGGTGAAAAGTCAAGCGGTGTTTTAGAATATTTTTTAGAATCGTTTATTTTAACTGTTTAGTTGCGGCAATCCGGCAAAAAAACCGTGTATGTGTGATAAATGTTATACATAAATTCATAAAATCACCTTGTTTAGTGTTTATGACGAAACGGCAAGTTTTTTTGAAACAAGTGTTGACATTGATAAACGCTCACTCTATAATAAGTGCGTAGCGGCATGAGGCCGGTTTAGGCATAAACAGACGCTAAACGGCCGCACGCCATGGAATGGTGCGGATTGAAAAAAATAAAAGCAGGTGAAGAAGATGCAAAGCATCCATCGCTATCCAACGGATGACGAGGCGAAAAAGCTGATTGTGGAGATCGGCCGCAGGATGTATCAGAAGAACTTTGTGGCCGCCAACGATGGCAATATCAGCTGCAAGGTGGATGACGACATCATCTGGACCACCCCCACGGGCGTGTCCAAGGGCTTCATGTCGGAGGACATGATGGTCAAGATGCGCCTGGATGGCACGGTGCTCTCCCAGGGGGAGCGCGGCCCGTCCAGCGAAGTAAAGATGCATCTGCGCATCTATAATGAAAACCCGGAGGTCCGCGGCGTATGCCACGCCCATCCGCCTATCAGCACCTCTTTTGCCATCGCGGGGATCGGCCTGGACAAGGCCATCTATCCCGAGGCTTTGGTCAATTTGGGCACCGTGCCCTGCGTACACTATGAAGCACCCGGCTCTCAGGGCATCCCGGACAGCATCGCGCCCTACTGCCGCGACTACAACGCCCTGCTCCTGGCCAATCACGGCGCGGTGGCGTGGGGCGGATCGCTGATGGAAGCGTGGTACCGCCTGGAGTCCACGGAGCACTATGCCATGGTCATCATGTACACGGGCAACATCATCGGCAAGGCCAATGTGCTCAGCTGCGAGCAGGTGGGCGAACTGATTGAAATCCGCAAGAAGATGGGCATCACCAGCGGCGGTATCCCGCCCTGCACGGCCAAAGCCACCAACACCGTGGACGTGGTGGCGGGACACAGTCCCGTGGCGGACGAGCCGCCCGCCCTCAAGACATACGGCCAGCCCGCATCGCCCTGCGGCTGCGCGGGCGGCAGCGCCGCAGCCGATGAAGCCGAGCTTCAGGCCATCACCCGCGCGGTGCTGGAACGGCTGAAAAACATCAAATAAAGAAAACACCGGAGGAGGCGCGCGGATGAAAGCAATCGTAATTGGCAGCGTGGCGGCCGGAATGTCCGCCGCCTCCAAGCTGAGGCGTGTGATGCCCGATGCGCAGATTAGCGTCTACGAGCGCGGTGGATACCTCTCCTACGGCGCGTGCGGCCTTCCCTATTATATAGGTGGTTTCAATGACGATCCCGGCAGGCTGATTGCCCGCACGGGCGAGCAGTACGCCCAAATGCGGATTGATACTTTTCTGCATCATGAGGTGCTGTCGGTGGATGCGGCGGCAAAGCGCGTGCGCGTGCGGGACAACGATTCCGGCCGTGAATTTGAGGATAGTTACGACGCGCTGATGATCGCCGTTGGCTGCGACAGCGTGGCCCCCAAGGTGCCGGGAGCGGATCTGCCTTCGGTGTTCTATCTGAAGACCATGGAGGACGGCCTGCTCCTGCGCGAAATCGCCCGCCTCAAGGACGTGCACCACGTGGCGGTGGTGGGCGGCGGCTACATCGGCGTGGAGATGACCGAGGCGCTGTTGCACCTGGGCAAGACCGTCACGCTCATTGAGGCGGGGGAGCGGCTGCTCACCCCGTTTGAACCCGAATTTTCAGAATTGGCCGCTCAGGAGCTGGAGAAAAACGGCGTGCGGGTGCTGGTGGGCCACCGCGTGGAGGCGATTGCCGAACAGGGCGACCGCCGCGTGGTGCGCGCGGGCGGGGAGGATATTCCCTGCGACCTGGTGGTGATGGCCGTGGGCGTTGTGCCCGCGACGGGCTTTCTGCGCGATACAGGCATCCGCATGGCGCGCAACGGGGCCATTCTGGTGGATCGGGAGATGCGTACCTCGCTGGAAAACGTGTATGCCGCGGGCGACTGTGCCGTGGTCTACCACCGGCTGATGGAGGAGGACTATTTCATCCCGCTGGGCACGGTGGCGAACAAGTGCGGACGCATCGCGGGCGGCAATATGGCCGGGGCGCACGACAAGTTCGTGGGCGCGCTGGGCACTGCCGCCATCAAGGTCTGCGGCCTGGAGATGGGCCGCACGGGCATGAGCGAGACCGACGCCAAACGCCTGGGCGTTGACTACCGCACCAGGCTCGTCACCGCGCAGGATCACCCCTCCTACTATCCGGACCCGGCCAAGCTGACCATCAAGCTGATCTATGAGGCGCGCACGCGGCGGCTGCTGGGCGCGTGCGTGGCGGGAGCGCGGGGCGCGGTGCTGCGCGCGGACATCTTCGCCGTGGCCATCCATGCCGGCATGAGCACCGACGAGCTGGGCATGGTGGATCTGGCTTACGCGCCGCCCTTTGCGGGCGTTTGGGACGCTGTGCACATCGCCGCCAACGCGGCCAAATGAGGTGCCTATGAACAAGCTGACGACTCTGGAACAGGCCGTCTCCCTCATCGGGGACGGCGCATGTGTGGGGCTGGGGGGCAACACCCTCAACCGCGCGCCCATGGCAGCCGTTTTTGAGATGGTGCGCCAGAAGAAGCGCGGCCTGCGCGTGGTCAAGACCGCGGGCGCGATGGACGTGGACGCGCTGTGTCTGGCCGGCTGCGCCGCCTCGGTAGACGCGGGCTTCATCAGCTACGAAAGCCAGTACGGCCTGGCCCAGCGCTACCGCAGAAGCGTGCAGTCCGGGCTGGTGCGCGCCAACGAGCACGCCTGCTACACCGTGATTTCGGCCCTGCGCGCGGCCAGCTACGGCATCCCCTTCATGCCGGTGCGCGGCCTTAAGGTGAGCGACCTGCGCAAGGTCAACGACTATTTTGCCGACGTGACCGACCCCTTCACCGGGGAGACGCTGGCCGCCGTGCGCGCCATCCGGCCTGATTTTGCCGTGGTGCACGCGCAGATCGCCGATTCGCAGGGCAACGCCTTCTTTGAAGGCCCCAAATACGAGGATGTGCTTCTCTCCCGCGCGTCTCAGAAGGTGATCGTAACCGCCGAGCGCATCGTGGGCGACGGGTACTTCTCCGGCGGCGGGTGCAAGGCGGACATTCCGCATTTTCTTACCGCAGCCGTGGTGCACGTGCCCCGCGGGGCAGCTCCCGGCGCGTGCTATGGCTACTATGAGCCGGACGACGCGTTCATTCGTGCGTTCCTGGAGCTCAAGGACGCGGAAGCGCTGGACCGCTTCCTTTCGGAAGGGGGAAGGCGGCTGTGATTCGTCCCTGCGATATGATGACGGTGGCCATGGCGCGCCTCATTCATGATGGTGATACGGTCTTTCACGGCGTATCCTCGCACATGCCCATGATCGCCACCTTGCTGGCCAAGCGCCTGCACGCGCCCAATGCCGTGCACCTCAACATCCCCGGCGGGGTCGATCCCGTCAAACCCGCTTTGCGCGAGTTTACCAGCGCGGGCGGGGAGCTGTGGGAGACGGCCTGCGCGGGTTTCCCGCTGATGGAGGTGTTCGACCTGAGCATGCGCGGCGGGCTGGACGTGGCGTTTTTGAGCGGCGTGCAGTTCGACGACCGGGGCAATGTCAACGCCTCCGTCATCGGTCCCTACGAGAAGCCGAAGGTGCGTTTGCCGGGCGGCGCGGGCAGCGCCGTGCTCATCCCCACGGCCAAGCGCGCCATCATCTGGCGCACCAAGCATGACCGCCGTACCTTTACGCCCAGGGTGGATTTCATAACCGCCCAGGGCAACGTGAGCGAGATCGTTACCCCCCTGTGCGTGTTTACCATGTATCAGGGACAGCTGATTCTCAAAAGCGTCCATCCTTACACCACCATCGACGAGGTGGCGGAGAACACCGCTTTCCCCATCCGCTATTTTTCCATTGAAACCACCCCGCCGCCCACCGCCGAAGAACTGAGGGCGCTGGAGGAGATCGACCCGCTGGATCTGCGAAACATCGAGTTCCGCTGACGGCGGCCAAGGCATCGAAACCAAAAAGGCACTTTTTATAGAGAAAGGAAGTCTTGCATATGCCCCGTTACGACACCTATTTTCTCATGAAGGAAGCCGACGTGATCGACTATGTCCAGACCAAGTATCCCGGCCACTTCGATAAGGACGCGGTGCTGACCGTCAAGGAAATCGGCGACGGCAACCTCAACTACGTGTTCCGCGTGGTGGAAGAAAAGACCGGCAAGTCCATCATCGTCAAGCAGGCGGGCGAGGCGCTGCGTATTTCGGCGGACATGAAGGTTTCCACCGACCGCAACCGCATCGAAAGCGAAATTCTGCAGATTCAGGACAAGTATGCCCCCGGCCTGGTGCCCAAGATCTACGGCTACGACACCGTGATGTGCGCCTGCGCCATGGAGGACCTGTCCGACCACGCGCTGATGCGCTATGCCCTCATGCGGCACGAGACCTTCCCGCGCTTTGCCGAGGACATCTCCACCTACATGGTCAACACTCTGCTCAAGACAACCGACGTGGCCATGGAGCACAAGGAAAAGAAGGCCATGGTCAAGAGCTTCATCAACCCCGAGCTGTGCGAGATCACCGAGGATCTGGTGCTGACCGAGCCGTACAACGACTGCAACCACCGCAATAACGTCTTCCCGCCCATCGCCGACTTCGTGCGCCGCGAGCTCTATGAGGATGACGCGCTCAAGCTGGCCGTTGCCAAGCTCAAGTTCGAGTTCATGAACAACGCCCAGTCCCTCATTCACGGCGATTTGCACACCGGCTCCATCTTCGTCAAGCAGGATTCCACCCGCGTGTTCGACCCCGAATTTGCCTTCTACGGCCCCATGGGCTACGACATCGGCAACGTGGTCGCCAACATGATCTTCGCCTGGGACAATGGCCGCGCCGCGGGCGCCGACGAATTCTGCGACTGGGCGCTCAAGGCCATCGAGGAGACGGTGGACCTGTTCTGCCAGAAATTCCTCAAGTGCTTTGACGAGTGCGTGACCGACCTCATGGCCAAGACACCCGGCTTCAAGGAATATTATCTGGATTCCATCCTGTCCGACACCGCCGCCTACGCCGGCACCGAGCTCATCCGCCGCACCGTGGGCATGGCCAACGTCAAGGACGTAACCACCATCGCCGACGAAGCCAAGCGCGCCCATGCCGAGAAGGTCAATATCCTCTGCGGCAAGGACTACATCATGAACCGCACGGCCTTCAAGACCGGCGCCGATTTCGTCGCCGCCGTCAAGCGCGCCGATGAAGCGGCCAAGTAAGGGAGGAAACCGCCATGGCTGACAAGAGCATCATGAGCTACGAAACCGTCGCGCTGGACGATGAAAAGAGCGCGCTGGTCATTCTGGACCAGACCAAGCTGCCCTATGAGGTGGAGATTCTCAGCCTGACCGACCAGAAGGACATCTGGAACGCCATCTACCTTTTGCAGGTGCGCGGCGCGCCTGCCATCGGCGTGGCGGCGGGCTTTGGCGTGTATCTGGCCGCCAAGCAGATCCAGGCCGACAACTGGGAGGATTTCTACACTCAGTTCAAGGCCGCCAAGGACTACCTCAACTCCTCCCGTCCTACCGCCGTCAATCTCTCCTGGGCGCTCAACCGCATGGAGCAGGTGGTGCTGGACAACAAGGACAAGAGCGTTCCCGAGCTCAAGGAGCTGCTGCACAAGGAGAGCGTCGCCATCAAGGACGAGGACGTATGGATGTGCCGTCAGATCGGCGAGTATGGCCTGACGCTCATCAAGGACGGCGACGGCATCCTCACCCACTGCAACGCCGGCCAGCTGGCCACCTCCAAGTATGGCACCGCGCTGGCCCCCATCCACCTGGGCCGCGAGCGCGGCATGAACTTCCGCGTCTACACGGACGAAACCCGCCCGCTGCTGCAGGGCGCGCGCCTGTCCGCCTTTGAGATGCAGGCCGACGGCGTAGATACCACCGTCATCTGCGACAACATGGCCTCCCAGGTCATGAAGAACGGCTGGGTCAACGCCGTGTTCGTCGGCTGCGACCGCGTGGCCGCCAACGGCGATGCCTGCAACAAGATTGGCACCTCTGGCGTGGCGATTCTGGCCAAGTACTACGGCATCCCCTTCTATGTGCTGGGCCCCACCTCCACCATCGACATGTCGATTGCCCGCGGCGAGGACATCACCATCGAGCAGCGCCCCGCCGAGGAAGTGACCGAGATGTGGTACAAGCGCCGCATGGCGCCCGAGGGTGTGAAGGTCTATAACCCCGCCTTCGACTTTGCCGACAATGAGCTCATCGCCGGCATCGTGACCGAGTACGGCATCGCCCGCCCGCCCTACAACGAGAGCCTCAAGGAGATCTTCAAAAAGAAGGCCGAGGCCGAAGCCGCCAAGAAGAAGTAAGAAACTGCGCCGGGGCATCCGCCCCGGCCACCCCCCGAAGGGAGGGGCGTTATGAACGAAAAGGAACTGCGCGCCGCGGTACAGCGGCTGGTGCTATGCGAACTGGCCAGGACGGGCCAGCGCTGCGTGCCGGTGATGTCCTCCAACCGCCATGTGCATCTGTGCCAGGCGGATGTGGAGAAGCTCTTCGGCGCGGGATATCAGCTGACAAAAATGCGTGATTTGGTCCAGCCTGGCCAGTTTGCCTGTAACGAGCGCGTGACCATCGAAACCGAAAAGGGCAAAATGGCGCTGCGCGTGGTGGGACCTGCCCGCAAGGAAACGCAGATCGAGCTGTCCTTCACCGACGCGGTGAAGCTGGGTCTGAAGCCCCCTATCCGCATGTCGGGCGATCTGGAGGGCAGTCCCGGCTGTACGCTGACAAACGGTGACAGGCGCGTGACCATCCCCCGCGGGGTCATCGTGGCGGAGCGCCACCTGCACCTGGCTCCGGACGAGGCCGAGGCCTTCGGCGTGAAGGACGGCGACGTGGTCAGCCTCGTGGTGGAGGGCCCGCGCCCCGGCACGCTGGACGGCGTGATCGTGCGAAGCGGCAAGGGGCATCTGATGGAGGCGCATATCGACAAGGACGAGGCCAACGCCTGCGCCCTCTCCGACGGGCAGCTTTGCCGCGTGATCCGAAAGGAAGACGCGCCTGCCGTGTCGAATAAAAGGGACATATGCGCGTCTGCGCCGCCCTCGCCCCCGCCGCCCCCCGCGCCCAGGCGGCAGACACTCCTGGATCTGAGCGCCGAGAGCCGCCGCCTCATCACCGAGGACGATGTGCGCACGGCCGCGCGCGACGGCTACAAGATCATCCGCTTTGCGCCCGACGCAATCCTGACCCCCCTGGCCCGCGATGCGGCCTCGGAAAAGGGCGTCGAGCTGGTACCCGTGATATAACGACCGCCGGGCCGATGGGCCGGGCATCTGTGAGGGAACAAACATGGCATTGACGGAACAGCAAATCAGGCAGATTACGGACGAGATTGTGCGCAGTCTCTCCGGCGCCATCCGGGCCGAGGCCGCCGCGCCTGCGCCCGCGCCCAAGCCGCAACCGGCCGAAAGCGGACGCTGGCTGTGCGATACCGCCGAGGAAGCGGTGCAGAACGCCAAGGCCGCCCAGGCCAAGCTGGCCGATATGACGCTGGAAAAGCGCGGCGAGCTGATCGCGGCCATGCGCAAGGCGGGTATTGACAACGCCGAGTACCTGGCGCGTCTGGCGCACGAGGAAACGGGCTACGGCCACGTGGAGGACAAGATTCAGAAGAACCTGCTGGTCAGCCGCCGCACGCCGGGCATTGAGGACCTGCAAACCCGCTGCGAAACCGGCGACAAGGGCATGATGCTCATCGAGCAGGCGCCCTTCGGGGTCATCGGTTCGATCACCCCGTCCACCAACCCCACCTCCACCGTCATCAACAATTCCATCAGCATGATCGCCGCGGGCAACGCCGTGGTCTTTAACCCCCATCCGGCGGCCAAGCACGCCTCGCAGGAGGCCATGCGCCTGATGGTGGAGGCCATCGTGTCGGCGGGCGGCCCGGCGGCGCTGATTACCACGGTCAAGGAGCCCACGCTGGAAACCGGCCAGGCGATTATGACCCATCCGGACATCCCGCTGCTGAGCATCACCGGCGGCGAGGCCGTGGTGCGCGTGGCCATGAAGACCGGCAAGAAGGTCATTGCGGCCGGCCCCGGCAACCCGCCCGTCATCGTGGACGATACGGCGGACCTGCCCGACGCGGCCCGGCGCATCGTGGACGGCGCAAGCTTTGACAACAACGTGCTGTGCATCGCCGAAAAAGAGGTGTTCGCCTTTACCAGCATCGCCGACCGCCTCATGAGCGAGATGGAGCGCTGCGGCGCGGTGCGCATCTACGGTGCGGACATCGACAAGGTGCTCAAGACCACGCTCATCAACAAGGACGGCAAGTACGTCATTAACCGCAAGTATGTGGGCCATGACGCGGCGGTCATCCTGCGCGACAGCGGCGTGAGCTTCACCGGCAACCCGCGGCTGATCATCGCCGAGACGGACCGTAACCATCCCTTCGTCATGACCGAGATGCTCATGCCCGTGCTTCCCATCGTGCGCGTGAGCAACATCGACGAGGCCGTCGAGGAGGCCTTCCGCGCCGAACAGGGCTGCAAGCACTCCGCCATGATCCACTCCACCAACGTGCACAACATGAGCAAGGCCGCGCGCAAGCTCAACACCACCATCTTTGTCAAGAACTCCTCCAGCTTCTCCGGCCTGGGCTTCGACGGCGAGGGATACACCACCATGACCATCGCCACCCCCACCGGCGAGGGCGTGACCAGCGCGCGCTCCTTTACCCGGCTTCGCCGCTGCGTGCTGTACGGGGATTTCCGCATCTGCTGATTTCCGCCCGCGGGCAGACGGGAGGTTACGACCGGTATGAACATCGTTGAACAGGTGCGCGCGGCAGGCGTGGTCGGCGCGGGCGGCGCGGGGTTTCCCACGCATGTGAAGCTGGGTGCCAAAGCCGAGTACGTCATCGCCAACGGCGCCGAATGCGAGCCGCTCCTGCGCGTGGACCAGCTGCTCATGCAGCGCCGCGCGGACCGCGTGGTGCGCGGCATGGAGCTGGCCATGCAGGCCACGGGCGCAAAGAAGGGCGTCATCGCCACCAAAGCGCACTACGAGGGCGCGGTCAAGGCGCTCAAGGCCGCGCTGGAAAACCGAAACGACATCACCTTGCACCTGATGGACAGCTACTACCCCTCCGGGGACGAGAAGTCCATCATCTATGAGGTCACGGGCCGCGTGGTGCCCAGCGCCAGGCTGCCGGCGGACGTGGGCTGCGTGGTGAGCAACGTGGCCACGCTGTGCAACATCGCCGACGCGGTCGAGGGCCGGCCGGTGGTGGACAAGGACGTGACCGTGGGCGGCGATGTGCCTCATCCCCTCACCGTGACGGTGCCCGTGGGTACCCCGATGCGCGAGGTGATCGCGCTGTCGGGCTTCACGGGAACGAAGGACGGCTATGCGCTCATCGTGGGCGGCCCCTGCATGGGCAAGATCGAGGAGGACTGGGACGCGCCGGTGACCAAGACGACGGGCGGGCTTTTGCTGCTCAAACGCACGCATCTGTTGATCGCGCGGCGCACGCAGAGCCCGGAACGGCTGCTCAAGATCGCGCGGGCGGTGTGCTGCCAGTGCAGCCAGTGCACCCAGATGTGCCCCCGAAACGCCCTTGGTCTGCATGTGGAGCCGCACAAGGCCATGCGCGCCATCACCACGGGAAACGGCGCCCTGCTGGGCAACGCCCGCTCGGTGCTGGCCTGCTCCAGCTGCGGCGTGTGTACCAACTATGCCTGCCATATGGGCCTTTCACCCTCGGAGGTCATGGCACAGCTCAAGGACGAAATGGGGCGCGCGGGCATCCGGCCGGTGCCGGAAACGGACATCCGCGTGGACCCGTTCATCGTGCAAAAGCGCGTGCCGGTCAAGCGGCTGATCGCGCGCATGGGCCTGGCGGCATTCGACGCCCCGGCGCCGTATACGGATGCGGGACTGCGGCCCAAACGAGTGCTGCTGCCGCTGCGCCAGCACGTGGGCAAGCCCGCCGAGGCCACGGTGAAGCCCGGAGACCGGGTGCGCCGCGGTGACGTGGTGGGCGAGATTCCCGAAAAGGCCCTGGGCGCAAGAATACACGCCTCCATCGACGGCGTGGTGTCCGCCGTGGACGCACGGGGCGTGGAGATCACAGGAGGTGAGAGCGCGTGACCGCAATCGGCGTGGTGGAAACCCTCAGCATCCCCCTGGGTGTGCTGGCCGGCGATCAGATGGTCAAGACCGCGCAGGTGGACCTTGTGACCGCGCAGACGGTGTGCGCGGGCAAATATATCGTGGTGGTCAGCGGCGAGGTCGCCGCGGTGCGCTCCTCCGTAAGCGCCGGCATCGAAAACGCGGGGAGCACGCTGGTGGACAGTCTGGTGATCCCCAACGTGGACGAGCGCGTGGTCGCCGCCATGGCGGGCGCGTGCCCCGCCGAGCAGGTGGAGGCGGTCGGCGTGGTGGAAACCTTCTCGCTGGCCAGCGCCATCAGCGTAGCGGATATCTCCGTCAAGGCTGCCGACGTGGACCTCATCGAGGTGCGCCTGGGGCGCGGCATGGGCGGCAAATCCTATGTGATCATCACCGGAGAGGTCGCCGCTGTGGAAGCGTCGGTCCGGGCCGCGGAGGCGGGCGAAGGGCTGGAGGGCCTGATCGCCTCCAGCGTGGTGATTCCCTCTCCCCATATGGACATGATTCGCGCGCTGATGTAAGGCTTTTGCTCGGTGCGGGAACATAGATGAAATTTAAGTGGCAAAGGAGTTTTTACCATGCAGGAAGCATTGGGCATGATTGAAACCCGCGGGCTGGTGGGCGCGATTGAGGCGGCCGACGCGATGGTCAAGGCAGCCAACGTGCATTTGATCGGCAAGGAGCATATCGGCGGCGGACTGGTCACCGTGATGGTGCGCGGCGACGTGGGCGCGGTCAAGGCCTCTGTGGAGGCGGGCGGCGCGGCGGCCAAGCGCGTGGGCGAGCTGATCAGCGTGCACGTCATTCCCCGGCCCCATGGCGATGTGGAGGCTATCCTCCCCACCGTCGCAGAAACAGCTACCAAGGCGTAACCGCCACAGGATAGAAAGGAGTCATCATCATGGAAAAGCAAGCTCTGGGTATGGTTGAAACCAAGGGTCTGGTAGGTTCTATCGAGGCGGCCGACGCCATGGTCAAGGCGGCCAACGTTCACCTCATCGGCAAGGTTCACGTGGGCGGCGGCCTGGTCACCGTGATGGTCCGCGGCGACGTGGGCGCGGTCAAGGCCTCTGTGGAGGCAGGCGGCGCGGCGGCCAAGCGCGTGGGCGAGCTGGTCAGCGTGCATGTCATTCCCCGACCGCACGACGACGTGGAAGCCATCCTTCCCAAGCTGTAATACGGCCTGTTTATGAAGGAGGACAGGGCTATGAAAAAGATCATCAACGCACCGGAGCGCTTTATTCCCGAAATGCTGGAGGGCATCTATGCCGCGCATCCCGACGAATTGATGTGCGTGGGCGGCGACCTTCATTGCCTTGTTTCCAAACGGAAGCATGCGGGCAAGGTGGGTATCGCCACCGGCGGCGGTTCGGGCCACCTCCCGCTGTTTCTGGGATACGTGGGCGAGGGCATGCTGGACGGCTGTTCCATCGGCGACGTGTTCCAGTCGCCCAGCGCCGAGCAGATGCTGGCCGTGACCAAGGAGATCGACCAGGGCGCGGGCGTGCTCTACATCTACGGCAACTACAACGGCGACATCTTCAACTTCGACATGGCGGCCGAAATGGCCGACATGGAGGAGGACATCCGCGTGGAAAGCGTCGTGGCGGGCGAGGATGTGGCCTCCGCAGGTCCCAGCGCCGAGGGCGAGCCCAACAAGCGCCGTGGCGTGGCGGGTATCTTCTTCGTCTACAAGTGCGCGGGCGCGGCCGCGGCGGCGGGGCTGGACCTGGACGAGGTCAAGCGCGTAGCTGAAAAGGCGTGCGCCAACGTGCGCACCATGGGTGTGGCGCTCACCTCCTGCACGGTGCCGCGCGTGGGACATCCCAGCTTTGAAATCGGGGACGACGAGATGGAAATCGGCATGGGCATTCATGGCGAGCCGGGCATTCGCCGCGGCAAGCTGCGTCCTGCCGACGAGATCGTGGACGAGATGCTCACGCCCATTCTCAGCGACCTGCCCTTCCAGGAAGGCGACGAGGTGGCCGTGCTCATCAACGGCCTGGGTGCGACCCCATTGGAGGAGCAGTACGTGATGTTCCGCCGCGTCAAGCAGACGCTGGACGAAAAAGGCATCCGCGTCTTCCACACCTATGTGGGCGAGTATGCCACCTCCATGGAGATGGCGGGCGCTTCGATTTCGCTCATCCGCCTGGATGACGAGCTCAAGGGCTACCTCTCCGCGCCGGCGGATACCCCCTTCTTCAAACAGTTTCAGCTGTAAGGGG
>OGXI01002820.1_pt1 | contig 12561 bp, 13 predicted proteins | sample 1576221 | NCBI WGS metagenome assembly OGXI01 (sample SAMEA3541523, study PRJEB24748) | human gut metagenome | biome: human gut; feature: human-associated habitat; material: faeces | place: China | collected 2012
TTGCTGTCACTCACCACCTGAAAGAGGTGGGAGTCTTCTCGACTGAGATAAACATAGATAATTATAGAAAGGTGACATAGGAAAATGAATCAGAAATTAAAAGTAGGTATCCTTGGCGGTACAGGAATGGTAGGACAGAGATTTATCTCTCTTTTAGAGAATCACCCATGGTTTGAAGTAGTAGCAATTGCAGCAAGTCCACGTTCTGCAGGTAAAACATACGAAGAAGCGGTAGGCGGAAGATGGAAAATGCACAAAGCAATGCCGGAAGCAGTAAAGAACATTGTAGTAATGAATGTAAACGAAGTAGAAAAAGTGGCTTCTGAAGTAGATTTCGTATTCAGTGCTGTAGATATGAGCAAAGAAGAAATCCGTGCGATTGAGGATGCTTACGCAAAGACAGAAACACCTGTAGTTTCTAACAACAGCGCACATAGATGGACACCAGACGTACCAATGGTAGTACCTGAAATTAACCCAGAACATTTCGAGGTAATCGAGGCACAGAAAAAACGTCTTGGAACAAAGAAAGGTTTCGTAGCAGTAAAACCAAACTGTTCCATCCAGAGCTACGCTCCAGCACTTTTTGCATTAAAAGAATTTGGTCCTAAGGAAGTTGTGGCAACAACATACCAGGCAATCTCCGGAGCAGGTAAGACATTCAAAGACTGGCCGGAAATGGTAGAAAACATCATCCCATTCATTGGTGGAGAAGAAGAAAAATCCGAGCAGGAACCATTAAGATTATTTGGTAAAGTTGTAGATGGTAAGATTGAAAAGGCAGCCGCTCCATTAATTACAACACAGTGCATTCGTGTACCTGTACTTGATGGACATACTGCTGCTGTATTCGTGAACTTTGAAAAGAAACCAACAAAAGAAGAAATCATCGATCGTTGGGAAAACTTTAAGGGACTTCCACAGGAGCTGGAACTTCCAAGTGCACCAAAACAGTTTATTCGTTACATGGAAGAAGATAATCGCCCACAGGTTAAATTAGACATTGATTTTGAAAATGGAATGGGAATTTCCATGGGACGTTTAAGAGAAGATACAATGTTTGATTATAAATTTGTAGGATTATCTCATAATACAGTACGTGGCGCAGCCGGCGGAGCTGTACTTTGTGCAGAATTATTAACAGCACAGGGATATATCACAGCAAAATAAATTCGGATTTGTAGATTTGATATAGACGAAAATTCAAGTCGAGCCGTCACTCACCACCTGAAAGAGGTGGGAGTCTTCTCGACTGAGATAAAAAAATGATATATCCCATCTGCTTTACAGCCGCTATGTTTAAGATGCTTTCCCGTATTTTAAACACACGCTCCAAAGCGATGTCAGGGATATATCATTTTTCTTTTTTTAGGAGGTTTTTATGTTGTTAGAAGCAGCTTCATTGAAGTCTTTTGCTCACTCACTTATCTATGAATACCTTGGTAAAACAGGAGTGAAACTGGCAGATTTTTGTGGTGACATTATCGGGGCACTGCTGATTTTATTTATCGGTTTTAAAATCGTATCCTATGTGGTAAAAATGGCACATAAGATTTTTGAGCGTTCGATTATGGACACAACGCTACAGACCTTCCTGCTTTCTTTTATTAAGATTGGCGGTAAGGTACTTGTTATTTTTATGGCGGTAACAAAGATTGGCGTAGCAGCCTCATCTATTGTGGCATTACTTGGTTCTGCCGGTCTTGCTCTTGGTCTTTCTTTACAGGGTTCACTGTCGAATATTGCCGGTGGTGTTATTTTGTTATTATTAAAACCATTTCAGGTTGGGGATTATATTATTGAGGGAAACTCTGGGAAAGAAGGAACTGTACAGGCAATTGGAATTATGTATACAAAGCTTTTAAGTGTAGACAATAAAGCGATCATGATACCAAATGGAAATTTATCAAATGCGAGTATTACGAATGTAACTTATCAGGAAAAACGACGTGTTGATCTGAATGTCGGTATTGAATATAGTGAAGATATCAAAAAAGTCAGAAAAGTATTAAATGCTTTAATAGAAAAAGAACCGGCAAGAATTACAGATGAGCCAGTTAAAATTTACGTAAATGAATTTCGGGCAAGTTCTATAGATATAGGGATTCGTTACTGGGTAAAAACAGAGGATTATTGGGAATCACGTTGGAGAGTATTGGAAGAAATTAAAGAAGAATTTGATAATAACAATATTGCTATTCCATTTGAACAGCTTGATGTAAATTTGATTCCGCAGGAAAAAGAATAAGGGAGAAAATTTACAATGGAGAAGAATTTAACGACGGGCAGTGTTTTGAAGAGTATTTTATATTTTTCTCTGCCCTATTTATTATCCTATTTTTTACAGACGCTTTACGGTATGGCCGACTTGTTTATTATCGGACAGTTTGAAGATATTTCGAGTATAACGGCAGTATCTATTGGCAGTCAGGTAATGCATATGATTACGGTAATGATCGTTGGTCTTGCTATGGGAGCAACGGTTAATATCGGACAGGCGATTGGGGCGGGCAATAAGAAAAAAGCGGCCAAAGATATCGGGAATACAGTTACCCTTTTTATGATGCTGGCAATTGTAGGAGCAGCAGGTCTTTTATTTTTTATCAAACCCATTGTCGGCATGATGTCAACACCGCAGGAGGCAGTTTCTGAAACAGTTATTTATCTTACCATCTGTTTTCTGGGAATTCCCTTTATTACTGCCTATAATATTATCAGTTCTATTTTTAGAGGAATAGGAGATTCTAAAAGCCCGATGTACTTTATTGCGGCAGCCTGTGCTATAAATATTATTTTAGATTATCTTTTTATTGGCGGACTGCATATGGGTGCAGCGGGAGCAGCATTAGGAACGACTTGCTCACAGACAATCAGTGTACTGATTGCTCTTGTCGTTATTATGAAAAAAAGACAGGAATTGCTCTTTCCAAAAATGATTTTAAGATAGACAGGAAAACAATAAAGCGATTATTAAAAATTGGTATTCCTGTCGCGCTGCAGGATGGATTTATCCAGATTGCTTTTATAATTATCACTATTATTGCAAACAGGCGGGGACTCGATACTGCTGCGGCGGTAGGAATTGTAGAAAAAATCATCAGTTTCCTCTTTCTGGTACCATCTTCTATGCTTTCTACTGTATCTGCACTTGGAGCGCAGAATATCGGTGCAGGTAAGAGGGAAAGAGCACAGAGGATACTTTATTATGCAGTGATAATTACTGTAGGATTTGGTGTAATGATATCAATTATCATACAGTTTATTGCAGAACCGGTTGTTGGCTTGTTTACAGAAAATGCAAAAGTAATATTACTTGGTTCCCAGTATATCAGGGGCTATATATTTGACTGTATATTTGCAGGTGTCCATTTCAGTTTCAGTGGCTACTTTTGTGCCTGTGGACATTCAGAACTTTCCTTTATCCATAACATTATAGCGATTCTTCTTGTAAGAATACCGGGAGTGTATATTACAGCTAAAGTATTTTCCAGCCTTTTTCCGATGGGCTTAGCTACAGTAGGAGGTTCCCTTCTTTCTGTAATGATCTGTGTAATTGCCTATGTATGGATGAAGAAAAAACAAGGATGTATGGACTGATTTTGTTGTTTCTGTTTGTCAACCTGTGTTATCATGATATAAGAATAAAAAGATGTCTCATAAGATGAAATACAAGAGATCATGAGAATACATAAAAATTATACAGGGGGTTCCTATGGAAGAAAAGAAAGAATTAGAAAAACCACATAAAAGACGAGTGCGTTATAAAGGAACGCATCCAAGAAAGTTTGAAGAGAAATATAAAGAACTACAGCCGGAAAAGTATAAAGATACGATTGAGAAAGTAATCCGTAAAGGAAGTACTCCGGCGGGAATGCATATATCTATTTGTGTGCAGGAGATTTTGGATTTTTTACAGATCCAGCCGGGACAAAAAGGATTAGACTGTACACTTGGATACGGAGGACATACAAGAAAGATGTTAGAATGTCTCCAAGGCGAAGGACATATCTATGGATTAGATGTGGATCCGATTGAAATTGTAAAAACAACGGATCGTTTAAGGAAAGCAGGATATGGGGAAGACATTTTAACGATCATACAGCAGAATTTCCGCAACATTGATCTTGTAGCGGAAGAACATGGATTATTTGATTTTGTATTAGCCGATCTTGGGGTATCCTCCATGCAGATTGATAATCCGGAACGAGGCTTTTCTTATAAAGTAGAAGGGCCTTTGGATCTTCGTTTGAATCCGGATAAGGGAATTTCTGCAGCAGAACGGTTAAGAGAATTAACCAGAGATGAAATAGAAGGTATGCTGCGTGAGAATGCAGATGAGCCTTATGCAGAACAGATTGCAAAAGAGATTATGAAGACATTTCGTCAAGGAAAACAAATCGATACGACAGGACAGCTAAAAGAAGTTATTGAAAGAGCGCTTGTATTTCTGCCAGATGATAAAGAAAAAAAGGATATCATCAAGAAGACTTGCCAGAGAACCTTTCAGGCACTTCGCATTGATGTAAACAGCGAATTTGAAGTACTAGAAGAATTCTTAGAAAAGTTACCACATATACTTGCACCGGGCGGACGTGTAGCGATTCTCACGTTCCATTCCGGGGAGGACAGATTAGTAAAGAAAATCTGGAAAAGACAGCAGAAGGAAGGTTTATGGAGTGAAGTAGCAAAGAATGTTATCCGGCCTTCGAAAGAAGAATGTCATCGAAACGGCAGAGCAAGATCCACAAAAATGAGATGGGCAATAAAATAATGACAAAAACCGGGGAAGTATATGATTTCCCCGGTTTTTGTCTGTATTAAGTTTACATAGAAATAATTCCTAATACATTCGCGATAGAACTGCACAAAATAATAATCAGGCAGATTGGTGCGAAATATTTAAGGAAGACAGTGTATAACTTCTTTCTGCGGAAAGAAGAAGACTGTTCGATTTCTTCTGAGATTTTCTTAAATCCAACAACCCTGAGGATTAAGAAGCAGGTTGCTAAAGCAGCAAGCGGCATCATTACAGAGTTTGTAAGGAAATCAAAGAAATCAAGGAATGCCATTCCGAAGATCTGAATGAAATCAAGGGCACCGTATCCCATAGAAGATGCGGAACCAAGAACAATCATAACAACAGCCATTAAAGCACAACATTTTTTACGGTTCCAGTGAAATTCATCTGCGAAAGTAGATACACAGGTTTCCATTAAAGATACTGCACTTGTGAGAGCTGCAAGCAGTACGAGTACAAAGAACAGGATACCGGCTGCGGTACCGATTCCCATACTGGCAAATACTTTTGGTAAAGTAATAAACATGAGGGATGGACCAGCCTGTAAGTTTTCAGGATTTCCACCAGAGAAAGAGAAAACAGCAGGAATGATCATTAATCCGGCAAGTATTGCAATACCGGTATCAAAGATTTCAATCTGTGTTGTAGAGCGTTCAAGATCCATATCTTTATCTGTATAAGAACCGTAGGTGTAAAGGATTCCCATAGCAATGGAAAGAGAGTAAAACATCTGGCCCATTGCAGCAACAATTGTCATAAAAGAAAAATTCTTCATGTTAGGAATTAAGAAATACTTTACACCGGCTAATGCTCCCGGACGTGTAACGGAATAAATTGTTACAACGATTGCTAAAAGTACAAGAATTGGCATCATGATTTTAGACATTCGTTCTACCCCATTTCTTACACCGCCAAGGATGATAATAAAGATCAGGGCTGCAAAAATAAGAAACCACAGTTCTGTTTGAAAAGAATCTGTGATGAATCCGGTAAAGTAGCCATCCTGTGCAACTTCCTGCACATTTCCTTTTAAATATTCAGCAAGATATTTGATAACCCATCCGCCGATCGTACTATAATAAGGAACGATCAGGATAGGAATAACCGCATTGAGCCAGCCTCCCAGTTTAAAAGGAAAGCTATTACCAAAAGAAGCAAATGCACCTACCGGACTTTTTTTAGTCATACGCCCAAGAGCTGTTTCGGACATAATAAGAACATATCCAAAAGATACAGTTAAAAGGAGATAAACTAAAAGAAAGATTCCTCCTCCATATTTTGCAGCAAGGTATGGAAAACGCCAGATGTTTCCAAGACCTACAGCAGAACCGGCAACAGCCAGCACATAGCCGATACGGCCGGAAAAACTCCCTCGTCCCTCTTTATGTGACTTTTTTGAATGTTTCATAATATTCTCCTTATTTACCCTTCGTGTTCTTCAATCCATTTTTTATTGATCGCGATGACCTGTTCCATTGCTTTTGGACCTGGGGCACCGATAGTATTTCTCTTGTCAACACAAGTATGAACATCAATTGCCTCATAAATGTCATTTTCAAATACAGGACTGATTGCTTTATATTCTTCAAGACTCATATCATCAAGAGCAATTCCTTTGTCAATACAATACAGTACAAGACGTCCCACGATTCCATGAGCATCGCGGAATGGAACCCCATGATTTACAAGGTAATCTGCTGCATCGGTAGCGTTTGTAAAGCCATGTTTGGCACTCTGCTCCATGATGTCTTTATGGAAAGTAATTGTCTTTAACATACCGTTAAAGAGAGCAAGGCAGCCTTTTACAGTGTCATATGCATCAAAAGTGAGTTCTTTATCTTCCTGCATGTCCTTGTTATATGCCAGTGGGATTCCTTTCATAGTAGTTAAAATAGATGTTAAAGCTGCATAAACACGACCAGTTTTTCCGCGGATTAATTCTGCAATATCCGGGTTCTTTTTCTGTGGCATAATACTGCTTCCGGTACTGTAAGCATCATCAATCTCAATGAAACGGTACTCATTGGAATTCCAGAGAATGATTTCTTCACAAAAACGGCTTAAATGCATCATAATTGTAGAAAGTGCACTTAACAGTTCGATAACATAATCTCTGTCAGATACAGAATCCATGCTGTTTAAAGTAGGGCCATAAAAGTCAAGAAGTTCTGCCGTCATTTCTCTGTCTAATGGATAAGTAGTTCCTGCTAAGGCACCAGAACCTAATGGACAGTAGTTCATTCGGTCATAAATGTCACTTAAGCGAGAATAGTCTCTTTTAAACATTTCCATATAAGCACCAACATGGTGAGAAAGTGTAAGAGGCTGAGCCTTCTGTAAATGTGTAAACCCAGGCATAACTGTGTGGATATTTTCTTCCATTAAGGTCTGACATGTCTTGATGAGTTCAAGAACAAGTTCTCGGATTGCAAGAAGCTCCTGTCTTGTATATAACTTCATATCAAGGGCAACCTGATCATTACGGCTTCTTCCTGTGTGAAGTTTCTTGCCGACATCACCGATGCGGTCTGTGAGGACTGCCTCTACAAAGCTGTGAATATCTTCATATTCCTCTGTGATTTCAAGAGAACCATTCTCCACGTCACGAAGGATACCTTCAATGCCAGCGATAATTTTGTCTCTTTCCTCGTCTGTGAGGATACCAACAGCGGCAAGCATCTTTACATGAGCGATGCTTCCTTCCATATCCTGTTTGTAAAACTTCTTATCAAAATTGATGGACGCATTAAAATTGTAAACCAGTTTATCGGTTTCTTTTGTAAAGCGTCCGCCCCATAATTGAGCCATAAAACTTCCTCCTGATTATATAATTTCTAAAAGTGTTCTAAATGAATATTCTACATGAAAATATGATAACTGGCAAGGAAAAAGGCAGAAAAATCTTGTCTCTGATATAAGATTGGAGTATAATCCGTTCTATCTTTGCTATTTGCAGAAGAATTTGAGAGGAAAAGAGGTTGATGGAAGATGAAAGCACAAATGAAAGCGCAAGTGAAGACACATAAATTACGAAATACATTTTTTCTGTTTCTGACAGCCATGATCTGGGGTGCGGCTTTTGTGGCACAAAGTGTAAGTATGGATTATATCGGACCATTTACATTTATTTGTCTGCGATCAGTAATCGGTGGTTTGTTTTTGATTCCGGTTATTATAGTACTTGACGGCATCCGGAGAAAAAGTCAGAATGAAAGTGCAAATGTAGTGAGTTCAGAGAATACTCTTCATAATATAGAGATGGATATAGAGAAGGAGGAGAAACAAAGACTGAGCTGGAAAAACAAACAGCTTATAGAAGGCGGTATTGTCTGTGGTATTCTTCTGTTTTTTGCCAACTGTTTTCAGCAGACGGGAATTCAGTATACGACAGTAGGAAAAGCTGGATTTATCACAACATTTTATATCATTATCGTACCGCTTATCGGTTTATTCTTTAAGAAATATTGCGGAATTCTTACATGGATTGGTGTAGTCATTGCATTAGCAGGATTATATTTTTTATGTATTACACAAAAATTGACGATACAAAGAGGAGATGCTCTTATTTTATGTTGTTCGGTTTTGTATGCAGGCCAGATTCTTGCGATTGATCATTATAATCCATTTGTAGATGGTGTAAAAATGTCCTGCATCCAGTTCCTTACTGGTGGTGTACTTGGTGCTGTGTTCATGTTTCTATTTGAAAATCCGAGTGTGGCAATGATTTTAAGTGCAGCAGGACCGATTCTTTATACAGGTATTATGTCAACCGGAGTAGGATATACTTTGCAGATTGTAGGACAGAAAGGGTTGAATCCAACAGTAGCGGCACTTATTTTAAGTTTGGAATCTGTATTTTCTGCCCTTTCAGGATATGTATTCCTGCATCAGGTTCTTACAACAAGAGAATTGATCGGCTGTGTACTTATGTTTATTGCGATTGTATTAGCGCAGCTTCCGGATATCCGAAGAAAAGTATAAAAATGCATAGTACGTGTTCATTTTATTAATTCAAAGTAAGTTTGATGAATATTTATTCAAAGAATATGCAGGAAGCACTTGTGTTTTTATTCGGTTTGTGGTATTTTTTATATTTAGAAGAAAGCATTGTGCAGCTTTCTTGCAATACGCAAATTTTTTTAGAAAAACTTGTAATGAAATGAAACAAAGGAGAGAGAAAAATGAAGATGAAAAAATTAGCAGCCGTTGCGCTTGCAGTTGTTATGTCTGTATCTATGTTAGCTGGATGCGGTAGCAGCAACGACAAAAAGTCAGCAGAATCCAGTACTTCTGCTAATGGAACAGCTACAGTAAAGACAGCAAAAGACGGTGTGTTAACAATGGCAACGAATGCGACATTCCCACCATATGAATCTTATGAGGGTAATGATATTGTTGGTATTGATGCTGACATCGCAAAAGCGATCGCAGATAAATTAGGACTGAAGTTGGAGATTCAGGATATGGAATTTAACTCTATCATCACAGCCGTACAGTCAGGTAAAGCAGATTTAGGTCTTGCAGGTATGACTGTAACAGATGAGAGAAAGCAGTCTGTTGACTTCACTGACAGCTATGCAACAGGTATTCAGTCCGTTATCGTAAAAGAAGGTTCTTCCATTAAGTCTATTGATGACTTAAAAGGTAAAAAGATTGGTGTGCAGTTAGCAACAACTGGTGACATCTACGCAAAAGATGACTTTGGCGAAGAAAACGTAGAAGAATACAATAAAGGTGCTGACGCAGTTATGGCTCTTACAAGCGGTAAGATTGATGCAGTAATCATTGATAACCAGCCAGCGAAGTCTTTCGTTGAGACAACAGATGGTTTACAGATTCTTGATACAGATTATGTGCAGGAAGATTATGCAGCAGCAATTCAGAAAGGCAATACTGATTTACTTAACGCAGTAAACGGAGCATTAAAAGAGCTGAAAGAAGATGGAACTATCCAGAAGATTCTTGACAAATACATCAAATAATTATACGTGGTTACGGAGATTGTAGCTGTGATATGAAAAAGCAGGAAGCAGTATATACTGCTTTCCATACCCGGGGCAGTTGTCCCGGGTACTCTTTTGTTTTATAAAGTAACAGAAAGTAACAGGTAAATACGAATGAATATTTAAGAAAGAGAAGGTTGAGATTTTGAGTGAGTGGTTTTCAGGCATAAAAGCAAAGTTTATATTGGACTTTATTGCAAAGCAGCGTTGGAAGTACATTACAGATGGTCTTAAAGTAACATTGGAAGTAACGTTCCTTGCATTGATTCTGGGATTAGTTCTTGGAGCAGTCATTGCGGTGATACGTACAACACACGATCAGCTGAAAGAAGATCAGAGCAAAGGTTTTGGAAGTTTTCTGATCAAGCTGGCAGACCTGATCTGTCGAGTGTATCTGACAGTTATTCGTGGTACGCCAACGATGGTACAGTTATTGATTATGTTCTTTATTGTTTTAGCATCTTCTAACAATAAAGTTATGGTAGCGGTTATCACATTTGGTGTGAACTCCGGGGCATATGTTGCAGAAATTTTCCGTTCAGGTATCATGTCTGTTGATAAAGGACAGATGGAAGCAGGACGTTCCTTAGGACTTGGCTATACAGATACCATGTTACAGATTATCATGCCACAGGCAATCAAAAACTGTCTGCCGGCATTGGTAAATGAAATGATCACATTATTAAAAGAAACATCCATCTGTGGTTATATCGGTCTTAACGAGTTAACAAGAGGCGGAGATATTATCCGTGGTATAACATACGATGCTATGATGCCATTATTAATCGTAGCAGTAATTTACCTTGTAATTGTCATGTTCTTTACATGGCTTATGGGCAAACTGGAAAGGAGATTAAGAGAAAGTGATATCCGTTAAAAATTTATGCAAATCTTTTGGAGACCATCAGGTATTAAAAGATATTAATGAACATATCGCTCCAGGCGAGAAAATCGTTATCATCGGACCATCTGGTTCTGGTAAGTCAACCTTTCTTCGCTGCATGAACCTCTTAGAGCGTCCGACATCCGGGCAGATTATCTTTGATGGCATTGATATTACAGATCCAAAAACAGACATTAATAAAGTGCGTCAGCATATGGGAATGGTATTTCAGCATTTTAACCTTTTCCCACATAAGACGATCATGGAAAATATTACACTTGCACCGGTACGTCTGAAGTTAATGAAGTCAGAAGAAGCGAAAGAAGAAGCTCTTAGACTTCTTAAATTGGTTAACTTAGAAGAAAAAGCAGACGCTTATCCGGGACAGTTATCCGGTGGACAGAAACAGAGAATTGCCATCGTTCGTTCTCTTGCGATGAAGCCGAAAATGATGCTTTTTGATGAACCAACATCCGCCCTTGACCCGGAAATGGTAGGAGAAGTTTTAGAAGTAATGAAAAACCTTGCCGATCAGGGAATGACAATGGCAGTAGTAACCCATGAGATGGGGTTTGCAAAAGAAGTTGGAACCCGCGTTATGTTCATGGATGAGGGAAGAATTCTTGAACAGGGAACGCCGGAGGATATCTTTGATAATCCGAAAGAAGCAAGAACACAGGAATTTCTTTCCAAAGTACTATAATCCTAATTTGTGGATTTGGTGTAGACGAAAAAAGAAAAAAGAAGATATCCCATCTGCTCTGTAGTCGCTGTATTTAAGATGCTTATCCGCATCTTAAACACGCTCCGAAGGCGCATTTGGGATATCTTCTTTTTTCTTTTTTCTGTCTAATCTAAATCTGCAGTTGGTAAGAATGGGAATTCTTCAGAAGGAACGAGCATTTTTATCTCAGTCGAGAAGACTCCCACCTCTTTCAGGTGGTGAGTGACAGCAAATTTGTCTCAGTTTTGATTTTATCTGTTCTGTGTCTTTGATAAGAATTCTCATGGCTGCATTAGCAATGAGTTCATAATCCGTTCTAAAATCAAATGTTTTATATAATGCATCGGTTAATTCGGTTTTTTATCCTTTTCTAGCAAGAAGACTCCGACCTCTAAGGTGGGAGATGAATTATGTCTGTTACCTACTTGATATTGCATTCTAATCATAGTATAATATATTCAGTCGAATAATAAAGAAAGGCTGAAATACAATGAATTTAGATAACAATGCACATTCAGTATTCTTACTGCAGTATCATCTTGTGCTTGTGGTCAAGTATCGTAGACAGGTTTTTGATGATGGTATTTCCAGCCGGGCAAAAGAGATATTTGAGTATATTGCTCCAAATTACAATATTACTCTTGAGGAATGGAATCACGATAAAGACCATATACATATCCTTTTCAGGGCACACCCAAATACGGAAATAAGCAAGTTCATAAATGCATATAAAAGTGCAAGCAGCAGGCTTCTTAAGAAGGAATTTCCGCAGATACGGCAAAAGTTGTGGAAAGAACGTTTCTGGAGCCAGAGTTTTTGTCTGCTTACAACCGGTGGTACACCCATTGGAGTGCTCAAAAAATACATAGAAAGCCAGGGGGAAAAGGAACGAAAAAGGAAGTGACCGCGTGGCAAACAGGGCCTATAAATTCAGAATATATCCTAATGATGCACAGAAAATTTTGTTCTCCAGGACGTTCGGCTGTGTGAGGATGGTGTACAACCACTGGCTTGACCGAAAGATCAGGCAGTATGAAGAAAACAAAGCCAATGTAACCTACACTGTTTGTGCAAAAGAAATGGCTGAGATGAAGAAAATAAAAGAGCTTCTTTAAATCAAGGGTTTTCAACTGCGCCGGAAAATGGTATAATC
>OGXI01002821.1_pt1:2500-12559 | contig 12559 bp, 9 predicted proteins | sample 1576221 | NCBI WGS metagenome assembly OGXI01 (sample SAMEA3541523, study PRJEB24748) | human gut metagenome | biome: human gut; feature: human-associated habitat; material: faeces | place: China | collected 2012
TATGCGGTATTAGCCAATCTTTCGACTGGTTGTCCCCCACTCTTGGGTACGTTCCGATATATTACTCACCCGTTCGCCACTCGCCATCAGGGTTGCCCCCATGCTGCCGTTCGACTTGCATGTGTAAAGCATGCCGCCAGCGTTCAATCTGAGCCAGGATCAAACTCTTCAGTTCAATCTCTGTTTCGATTGCAATACATTTCTGTATCAATCATTTCTCAAAATACTGACAAGGTTTCTTCTTTCGAAGTCCTTACTTTCTTCTGTGAACGTTTGTTTCTTTAGTTTCGCAACTAACAAACGTCCACGCTTATCATCTGTTTTCTTTTTAAAGATCGTCTCGCTTTACCACCTCTGCTCTTCCAACAAAGCGTTTTGTTTGTCATCAGCACAGAAACGAAATTATGAACCTCTTTTTAATCCTTGTCAACAACTTTTTTTATTTTATTTTTTTAAAACACCAAAAAACAAACTCTAAAATCGCTGCCAACTCCCCACCTTCCTCACCTCAAAACCACTTCAGTGCAGCGGAGAAATGAGATTATGGGCTTACCCTTCCCTCGCGTCAAGTGTTTTTCCGGAAATTTCGCATTTGTTGCTTTTTTGATCCAGATCAATTTTCAATCAGATAGCGAAAAAAGGTGTTTCCCGAAAAGCGAAAAGGAAATATCACTTGTTGGAAATAGCCTTAAACGCCTGAAAATATTCGGGAAATGTTTTGGAGACACACTGCGGGTCGTTAATTCTGATGGTCGCCCCCCTTTTTTCCGTACTGCAAAGGGATGCCAGTGAAAAACACATTGCCATTCGATGATCATCATAAGTATCGATAGCAGCATCATTAATATGTTCTGGTGGCGTGATCTTCAGCCAGTCCTCACCGGATTCCACACTGGCACCCAGTTTTTTCAGTTCCGTCTCCATCGCGGCAATACGATCGGTTTCCTTTACCCGCCAGCTACCGATATTGCGTAAAACACTCGTTCCATCAGCATACAAGGCCAATATGGCGACGGTCATCGCGGCATCGGGAATCAGATTGAAATCTTCATCGATCGCTTTCAATGCACCGCTATGTGAGACTTCAATGTAATTGTCACCATAAACGACATTTGCTCCCATTTTTTCGAGAACGTCTGCAAAACGGATATCGCCCTGGATACTGTATTTTCCGACACCTTCAACCCGCACAGGGCCACCGGCAATGGCAGCGGCAGCAAGGAAATAGGAAGCAGAAGACGCATCCCCTTCCACATGGGCAACACCCGGACTGCGATAAACCTGTCCTTTACGCAAAGTAAACGACTTCCAGCCATCCTGTTCAATTTCCACCCCGAAACTGCGCATGAGATTCAGGGTTATTTCTATATAGGGTTTGGAAATGAGTTCACCGATAACATGAATGGTGACGTCATGCGAACGGGCCATTAACGGAGCCGCCATTAAAAGCGCGGTCAGAAACTGACTGGACACATTCCCTTTGACATGCAAATCATGCCGGTCGATATTGCCCGCATGAATGCGAATCGGAGGATATCCCTGATTTTCCGTATATTCGATTTCCGCGCCCGCATCATTTAAAGCATCAACCAGATCGCCTATCGGACGTTCATGCATGCGTTTGACGCCATGTAGCAGGAAGTCGCCTCCGCCAAGCGCTGCAAGTGCGGCGGTCAATGGCCGGATAGCCGTTCCAGCATTTCCCAGAAACAAATCGGCTTCCTGTCGTGGCAAACGGCCATTTGCCCCGTTTACTTCATATTCATTGGCAACACCGGTTTCATTCCATTGAATGCCCAATGATTTCAGGGCTTCGAGCATCACTTGCGTGTCGTCCGAAAAAAGCAGGTCCTTTATAAGCGTTTTACCGTCTGCCAGCGCAGATAGCAGCAAGGTTCTGTTGGAAATGCTTTTGGATCCGGGCAGACGGACTGTCCCGCTGACATGTTTGACCGGAAGAAGATCGAGATATTTCGGGAAGTCAGCCATCAGTTCATTTTCTTTTTTTCAGGATTTTCAATCGCATTCAGCCAGTTCATTCTCGCTTCCTGCGCATTTGTATATATTTTTTCCAACCCGCAGCCATCCGCCTTGTCGACCAAATCACGAATGAGTTCGATTTCTTTCAGATATGCATCCAGCTCAACAAGCAATTGTTTACGATTGGCGAGCGTAATATCGCGCCACATTTCCGGGGATGAACCGGCAATTCGGGTGAAATCCCTGAAACCGCTGGCGGCATACTGGAAAAACAGGTCTGATTTGGGATGATTGGCCACATAATCCACCAGTCCATAAGCCAGCAAATGCGGCATATGACTGACCGTGGCAAAAACCGTATCGTGATTTTCAGGGGTCAGATGATGGATGATGGCACCACACCGTTCCCAGACGTCGGCCAGTCGTTCCACATCGGCCCGGCTGTTTTCGGGTAACGCGGCAATAACCGCTTTCTTCCCGACAAACAAATCGTCAACAGCCGCTTCAGGGCCATTCATTTCGCTGCCGGCAATGGGATGCGCAGGGATGAATTGGGCGATTTTTTCGCCAAGTACGTCACGGGCCATGGCAACGACATCGGTTTTCGTACTGCCTGTATCCGAAACAATCAAGCCGTCATGCCAATATGGCAAAATCATTTTCAGGGCATTGCCGGTCTGCGCAACAGGAACCGACAACACAATCAGATCGGCATCCCTTAATGTTTCTTCCTGAGACAAACCAGTTTGATCGACGATTCCCAAAGCATGCGCCCGCTCCAGAATGTCGGGACTTCTCTCAAGGCCCAGAATCTTTCCCTTGAATCCCGATTTTTTCAACGCGAGTGCAAACGAACCGCCAATCAGTCCGACACCGCAAATAACAATTTTCTTGAATGGAGTCACGTATTAGGCCAATACTTCTTTGAGTGCAGAAATAAACGCCCGATTTTCTTCAGGCAAACCGATCGATATACGAAGCCATTTCGGCAACCCGTATGCATTCACAGGACGGACGATGATGCCTTTTTTCAACAGTTCCAGATTGACGCGGGAACCGGCCCCATCGTCGTTGCCGACCTTGACCAGCACGAAATTGCCATAAGAAGGAACGTATTCCAGTCCCATTTCGTCAAACGATTGGGTCAGGAAACGGTACCCGTCCGCATTGATTTTGGCGCTCTTCGTTAAAAACACCTGATCGTTCAACGCGGCAATCGCGGCTGCCTGTGCCAGCGCATTGACATTAAACGGCTGTCTGACCCGATTTAACAGTCCGGTCAATTCCGGATGAGCCAGACCGAATCCGACACGCAAACCGGCCAGACCATATGCCTTGGAAAAAGTGCGTGAAACCAGCAGGTTGGGATATTTTTTGACCCAGTCCGTCGAATCGTACTGGATCGAGGAATCCAGATATTCGTTATAAGCTTCATCGATAACCACCACGACACGGGATGGTACCTTGTCCAGAAACGCCTCGATATCGGCCGGTTGCAGGAAAGTGCCTGTCGGATTGTTCGGATTGGCCAGAAAAAGCAATCGGGTATCGGCCGTGATCGCTTTAAGCATCGCATCCAGATCGTGTCCGTACTCTTTTGAAGGAACCTGTATGCCTTTCGCTCCGATCGCTTTGGCAACCAGTGCATAAACAAGGAAAGAATATTCCGAAAAAACGACGGATTGGCCTTGCTGTACGAATGTTCTGGCCGCCAGCTCGATAATGTCGTTACTGCCGTTCCCCAATGTAATCCAGTCCTGAGCAATGCCGTACCGTTCTCCAATCACTTTTTTCAGTGCAAATCCATTGGCATCCGGATAACGGCCGGTTTCCCCGACTTCATTGGCGATCGCTTTTTTCGCGGATTCAGGCATTCCAAGGGGATTTTCGTTGGATGCCAGTTTGATGATCCTGTTTTCGTCGAGTCCGAATTCACGGGCAACTTCAGAAATGGGTTTGCCTGCCTGATACGGGGCAATGGCACGAATATATTCCGGTGCAAACTGATCTGACATGATATTTCCAATAAAATAAAACAGGGAAGCAATTAAATGGGATAGGAACCGAGAACCTTGAAATAGGCAACGCTGTCTTTCAACTCCGCCAGTGCAAGCCGGATTTTTTCTTCCTTGACGTGACCTTCAATATCCACAAAAAAGTAATATTCCCAAGCTCCGGTTTTGGCCGGTCTCGATTCGAACCTTGTCATGGAAACCCCGAATTTCTCGAGCGGGGCAAGCATTTTATAGACGGCCCCCGCTTTATTTTGCACAGACAAAACAAGTGAGGTCTGGTCTTTGCCGCTCGGTTCGGTTTCCTTGTGACCGATAACGGCAAAACGCGTACGGTTCTGGGGCTCATCCTGAATGTGGGCACTCACCACCTGCAAGCCATAATGTTGCGAGGCGATTTCTCCTGCAATCGCCGCCACAGCGGGATCTTCACTGGCAAGACGGGCCGCTTCTGCATTGGAGGCGACTGCCTGTCTCATGATATTGGGATAATGCTGGTTCAACCATCCCTGACACTGTGCAAGCGCCTGTGAATGCGCGCAAATGGAACGCACGCCATCCATGTTTCCGGAAAGCGTCATCAAATTATGGTGAATGGGAATGGAAACTTCGCTACTGATCGTCAATGGCGTCTGCATCAGAAGATCCAGTGTCCGGCTGATCGCGCCCTCGGTCGAATTTTCAATCGGCACAACACCGAAATCAGCCGTTCCGGCTTCTGCCGCCCGAAAAACCTCATCAATCGAAGCACAAGGAATCGCGTTAATCGACTTGCCGAAATGCTGGTAAACCGCCTGTTCGGAAAAAGTGCCTTCCGGCCCGAGATAAGCCACGATCACTTTCTTTTCCAGCGAACGGCACGCCGACATGATTTCGCGGAAAATGGTTTGCAATTCGTTATTGCCCAGAGGGCCAGGATTCCTATCGGCAATTCCTCTCAAAACCTGAGCTTCCCTTTCAGGGCGGAAAACAGGGGCATCGACCTTGTTTTTAACGTGACCGACTTCCTGTGCCACACGTGCCCTACGATTCAACAAATCCAGTAACTGGACATCAATAGCGTCAATTTGATCCCGCAAAGGTTTCAGCAATTTTTCCATGAATCACAAACAATAAGAAAATGAAATAACAGAACAATCGGTCAAAAACAGCGATATCGAAATATCGGTAAAAGCTTATATTGTAAGGCAGAAATCCCCCAATATCCCAGTTTCAGACCTTCAGAGATTTTTATCGATTCGGTGATTCTGCTGAAAAGCCTGCATAAAAGCAATCAGCGCACGAACGCCTTCGACAGGCATGGCATTGTAAAGAGACGCCCGCATTCCCCCGACAGCACGATGTCCCTTGATCTGCAATATTCCTTTTTTCGCCGCTTCATTGGTGAACGCTTCGTTCAATGACTCGTCTGCAAGAAAAAACGGAACGTTCATTCTTGAACGGCTGTCGGCCGCGACGTCATTACGGTAAAAGTCGCTTCCATCGATAAAGTTATATAACAGCGACGACTTTTCAATACTGGCCTGTTCCATACGATCGACACCGCCCTGTCTTTTCAGCCACTTCAGGACAAGGCCGCAAATATAGATGGCATAAGTCGGCGGGGTATTGAACATGGATTGGTTGTCCGCGACGTTTTTCCAGTTGAATACCGATGGACAGCATGGAAGCGCATGCCCGATCAGATCGTCGCGAACGATCACAACCGTCAGACCCGCCTGCCCCATATTTTTTTGGGCACAGGCAAAAACGACGCCGTATTTTGAAAAATCAACCCGCCGGGAAAGCATTTCCGACGACATGTCCGAAACCAGAGGCACTGAACCGGTATCCGGCGTGAAATGAAACTGGTTGCCATTGATCGTTTCATTCGAACAGATATGCACGTAAGCGGCATTCGCTGTCAGACGCCAGTCTTTTTGAACAGGTACATTCCGGAAATGCATACCGGAAGAAGAGGCAGCAATATTGACGTTGCCGTATTTTCCCGCTTCATCCAGAGATTTTCCCGACCAGACCCCTGTATGAACAAAATCGATCGCCGGATCAATACCCTTGCGACCCAGGAGGTTCATGGGAATGATCGCATTCATGGCAGTGGCACCGCCCTGCATGAAAAGAATATGGTGAGTGTCAGGAACCTTGAGCAGTTCCCTGAGATCGTCCCGTGTCTGTTTCAGGATCGATTCGAATGGCGGACTGCGGTGACTCATTTCCATCACCGACAGTCCTGTAGCTTGCCAGTCCAGCATTTCAGCAGAAGCCTGTTTCAGCACCTCTTCAGGCAACATGGCAGGCCCTGCTGAAAAATTATAGGGACGCATTACTCTTTCTCTTGTTCCGAACCTTCTTCAGACGCTTCCGGATTTTCATCCTCGATATCGGATTCAAGAATACGCTGCAAGCCGCTCAATGTCGTCCCTTCTTCCACCGCGATCAGGGTAACGCCTTGTGTAGCACGCCCCATTTCACGAACTTCCGATACACGGGTACGGATCAGAACGCCACCGGTCGTAATGAGCATGATTTCATCATTTTCATTGACCAGTGTCGCCGCAACAACCTTGCCGTTACGTTCCGACGTCTGGATGGCGATCATGCCTTTCGTACCCCGTCCATGACGGGTGTATTCGGCTATAGGCGTCCGCTTGCCGAACCCGTTTTCCGTCGCCGTCAGAACAGACTGGCTTTCATCACCAGCCACCAGCATGGCAATGACTTTCTGATCGTCTTCCAGATTCATGCCGCGAACACCACGAGCGGTTCTGCCCATCGGACGAACGTCGTTTTCATCGAAACGAACCGCCTTGCCCGCATCCGAGAAAAGCATGACGTCGTGTTTACCGTCCGTCAAGGCGGCACCGATCAGGTAATCGCCTTCATCCAGCCCGACAGCGATAATGCCGGCTTTACGCGGGTTGCTGAAATCGGTCAATGAAGTCTTCTTGACCGTTCCCTGACTGGTCGCCATGAAAATGTAGTGATTGTCCGGGAAATTCCGGTTTTCACCCGACAACGGCAGGATGACCGTAATTTTTTCGTCGCCCTGCAACGGGAACATATTGACGATCGGTTTACCCCTGGAATTGCGCGAACCCTGCGGCACTTCCCATACTTTCAGCCAATACATCCTGCCCCTGTCAGAGAAGCAGAGGATATAGTCATGCGTATTGGCAATGAACAGCTGATCGACCCAGTCGTCTTCCTTGGTTGCCGTTGCCATCCGGCCCCGGCCACCCCGTTTCTGGGCACGATATTCGGATAAAGGCTGGGATTTGAAGTAACCGGTATGGGAAAGCGTTACGACCATATCCTGAGGCGTAATCAGGTCTTCCGTTTCCAGATCACTCGCATTCAATTCGATTTCAGAACGGCGAACGTCTTTTGCCTTTTCTCCGTACTCACCGATAACCTGCTTCAATTCATCGTCGATAATCGCCAGAACGCGTTCCGGTTTCGCCAGAATATCGAGCAATTCGGCAATCTGCGCCATAACATCGCCGTATTCGTTCAGGATCTTGTCCTGTTCCAGACCGGTCAAACGCTGCAGACGCATCTGCAGGATTTCGGTCGCCTGTTCTTCCGACAATTTGTAAAGCCCATCTGACTGGATGCCGAACATCTTTGGCAAACCTTCAGGACGGAAATCATCGACACTGTTGGCATGATCTGCTCCGGTGCGTTCCAGCATGGATTTGACCAGTGACGAATTCCATGAGCGGGACATTAATTCCTGTCTTGCAATCGGAGGCGTCGGGGCAGCGCGGATAATGGCGATGAAATCGTCGATATTTGCCAGCGCAACCGCCAGACCTTCCAGTATATGACCGCGTTCACGGGCTTTTCTCAATTCGAAAATCGTGCGTCTTGTGACGACTTCACGCCGGTGGGCAAGGAAGCATTCCAGCATCTGCTTCAGGTTCAGCAACTTCGGCTGACCATCGACCAGAGCGACCATATTCATACCAAAGGTATCCTGCAACTGGGTCTGCTTGAAGAGATTATTCAAAACGACTTCAGGCACTTCATTGCGTTTCAGTTCGATAACGACACGCATACCCGATTTGTCGGACTCGTCGCGAATATCGGAAATGCCGTCGAGTTTCTTTTCACGAACACTTTCCGCGATGCGTTCCAGAAGATTTTTCTTGTTGACCTGATAAGGCAGCTCATCGACGATAATCGCCTGACGGCCCTCCCGCCCATACTCTTCAAAATGTGTCTTGGCTCGCATGACGACGCGTCCACGCCCCGTCCGGTATCCCTCACGAACCCCGGAAACACCATAGATAATGCCCCCGGTCGGGAAATCCGGTGCCGGAATGATATCGATCAGTTCGTCGATAGTGCAATCAGGCTGATGAAGCAACTGCAATGCTCCATTGATCACTTCCACCAGATTGTGGGGCGGAATATTGGTTGCCATTCCGACGGCAATACCGGATGAACCGTTGATCAGCAGATTGGGAATTCTCGTCGGCAAAACGGAAGGCTCTTTCTCCTTGCCGTCGTAGTTGGGAACGAAATCGATCGTTTCCTTGTCGATATCGGCCAGCATTTCCTCGGAAATCCGGTCAAGACGACACTCCGTATAACGCATGGCAGCCGCCGCATCGCCATCGATCGAACCGAAATTACCCTGTCCGTCCACCAGTGTATAACGCAGGGAAAAATCCTGAGCCATACGCACCAGCGTATCGTAAATGGACTGGTCCCCATGAGGGTGATATTTACCCATGACCTCACCGACGACACGCGCACACTTCACATAAGGCCGGTTCCAGGCATTGTTCATCTCGTGCATACCGAACAGCACCCGGCGATGCACCGGTTTCAAACCGTCCCGGACATCGGGAAGAGCTCTGCCCACGATTACGCTCATCGCATAATCGAGGTAACTTTTACGCATTTCATCTTCCAGGGAAATAGAAATGGTTTCTTTTGCAAATTGATCCATGAGATTACTTCTGTCGGACAGAATGAATTGGGGTTAAATACAAAAATTCCGCTTGATTCACAGAATATGAAGACATGATTTTACCACGGTCATATTGCATTCTTTTTGAATTGGTATAATCAATCTCAAGTAATTCTTTTCATTTGATTTTTATTACTTATAAACAAGGTTTTACTTGATTTTTCCGCCTCGGCGATATATATAGGTAAACGCAGCGGTCAGTAATGTTTTTTACAGGATGAGAATCTGGCTAATCGGTTGCGAAAAAGCTACAAATTGATAATAAAAGCTGATTTAATAAACAAAATAGAAAATTGTTTGAACTTCTTGGGTTATCTAGCAATCTTCAATGTGTCAGAATAGCTGTAAACGCATTATTAGAAAAAAATCGAATCTATAATGTGATTGTCATGTTATTGTAATTTCGACGTTAGAAAGAAATGCATGCGCAGCCTGCTGCGGATATCTCAACTAAGAGGATAAATATGAATAAATTGCTTAAAGTTATTTTCGCTGCATCCGCAGTTGTTGCAGCCTCTGCTTCGGCACAGACGATGACCGAATATATGGCTAAAAAACCATATAGCGGTTACCTGCAGACCCAACGCGACACCATCGTTCGCAGCGGCACTGGCCTGTGCTGGCATACCGGCTACTGGACCCCAGCTGACGCTGTTCCAGGTTGCGACGGTCCTTTGACCCAGCCAGCTGCAGCAGCTCCAGTTGCAGTAGCACCTGTTCCAACAGCTGAAAAAGTAACTTACGCTGCTGACGCATTCTTCGATTTCGACAAATCCATTGTCAAACCAGAAGGTAAAGCAAAACTGGACGAACTGATCAAAGCCCTCTCCGGTATGGATACCGAAGTTATCGTTGCTGTTGGTCACACCGACTGGATCGGTACCGACAAATACAACCAGAAACTGTCCGAACGCCGTGCTAACGCTGTCAAGGCATATCTGGTTTCCAAAGGTGTTCCTGCCAACAAGATCTTCACCGAAGGCAAAGGCAAAAAACAACCAATCGCCAGCAACAAAACCCGCGAAGGACGTGCTAAAAACCGTCGCGTTGAAGTCGAAGTTGTTGCAAATCGCGGCGCACCCGGAAACG
>OGXI01002828.1_pt1 | contig 12537 bp, 10 predicted proteins | sample 1576221 | NCBI WGS metagenome assembly OGXI01 (sample SAMEA3541523, study PRJEB24748) | human gut metagenome | biome: human gut; feature: human-associated habitat; material: faeces | place: China | collected 2012
GGATATTCATTTCTGCTCCCGTGCCTCCCGCAGCTGCATCCAGTCCTCATGCTCTGCTTTCTTATCACGCAGCATCAGTTCCATCACGGCATCTTTTGCCGGCTGATCCTCAAAAAGCACTGAATTTACCTGTTCAATGATCGGCATGTCAATGTCATATTTTTTTGCCAGCGCAGCGATGGTTTCCAATTCCGCACGCGTGAACACCTTTCCGCATGGGTTTGATGGATTGCATAAAATAAGCGCCTTGGGATGCTGGCGGAAAGCATCCTCCAGCACCTCCGGATCAAAGTTGAAAGCAGGCGGTGTCAGTGGTACATAAATCGGCTCCGCACCGCTCAAGATCGTGTCCGCACCGTAGTTCTCATAAAACGGTGAGAATATGACAACTTTATCCCCCGGGTTCGTTACCGTCATCATTGCGGTCATCATCGCCTCGGTGCTGCCGCAGGTTACGACGATCTCACTGTCCGGGTCGATGGCGCGGCCCATGTAGTGTGTCTGCTTTGCAGCCAGCGCCTCGCGGAAGTTCTGTGCGCCCCAGGTGATGGAATACTGGTGGTAATCCTCATGGGCGACCTCGGCCAGACAGCCCAAAATTTCCTTCGGCGGATTTCTTCCGCATATCTTCATTTTTCTCGTCTTCCTTCCGGTATCTTCTCTGTCCTGTGCCTGACGGATCACTCGATCACGGTTCCCGTCATGGTAAGCACAGGGGACTGTACACCGATCGTATCCCTGCTGTACACCTGTACCCGCATGTCATAGATACGGTTGCGTCGCTCCGTCGGTGTCAGACCGCCGTCCGCACCCATAATATCCTTCGCCACGTCTCCGGCAGCATTTCCTGCCGCACCGGACACGCTGAGATCATTGAAAATGTATTCCGTATTGCTGCGGTCTATCAGATTCGTCCGCAGTCTGCAGGCGGAATCAATGCTGGCTCCGGCAGAGGACATCCAGCCCGGCCAGGTCTCCCGCAGTTCAAATGCCGCCTTGTAATTGTTGTTCCAGGAAGAATACGGGTTAAAACCGGTGCTTTCGTCCGTGAAGCTGTCTATTCTCTCCGCTGACGGAGTCTGCTCCACCAGGAACAGATTTGTCTGTACATTCTTCGGGTTATTTACGATCACTTTGTCTACCGCAGAAGTCACCGCACTCTGGGTAGCCTCCACTCTGGGCTGCAGGCACACAATAATATTGGCCAGCTGGGAAATGATCTCCTCTGCATCCACCGGATTCCCGCTCTCCTTCTGTTTCTTAAGTTCCGCTGCTTTGGCTCTTACCGCCTCTTCGTTGGAAAAGATCACATAATCCGTACCGTTCTGGGGGTAGTCTCCGCTGATGCCTGTAAGGATGGCGGAATTGCAATGATAGACTGTGGAGGCCGTCACCAGATACACATCTGTCTCTACGTTCTCTCCATCTCCCAGATCCAGCAAAATGCGGCTGCTGTCTATGGATATTTCGATGGTCTTGGTAGTATTCCTGGCAATCTCCATAACGTCTCTGCCGCCGGAATACGCTTCAAAATAACCGTATGCCTCCTGTGCGGCATCTTCCGATTCGGAATATACCGCATTCAGATTGCCTGCCAGGTTCTGGATATTTACAATATCCTTCTCATTCAGTGCCGTGTAACCGTTAGGATCCAGTGTTACTACCACATCATAGATGCCGGAAGTCGTCTTCTCATCCCGGAAGGTATATTGCCAGATACCATCTTCTGCTGCGCCGTCTCCGTCCACATCCAGAGAGACATCTCTCTGCACATTGTTAGTGAAATCAGTGGGCGTGATCGTCTCATAGGTGTCTGCCATCTCCTCCAGTGTATGTGCCTCGAACTGCTCCATGACATCCTCTGCGATGGCCGTGGCATGCATGGTGTTGCGGGACTTGGCATTGGTTCTGGCAGAAGTCACAAAGCTGTGCAAAAGCGGCACAACGATGATCGACAGGATCACGATGGCAATCAGCAGTTCAATCAGAGAAAAGCCTTCGTTATTCAGTTGTCTTCTCTCCGTGTGCTTCTGCATGTAAGTCGTCCTTCCTGCTTCTGACTAATACCGGTCTCTCCGCACTCCGTGCTCCCGAAACCGGACAACCATTCGCACTCCGGACTATCGTCCTCCCTGCTCATGGTTGTTTGATTTGCTAATCATAGCAGTATCCTGCCTGCAAGCAGTCGTATACTGCTATGATTGCAAATCTATTATTCCACGTTTCCGAAAATAGTGTCTACGCCCATCTGCATATCCGGGATGTAAGGTGAACTGTATACCTTATCGGTTCCCAGCAGATAATAGGTGTTCATGGTCATGTTGCCGGTGAGCATTCCGTCGGTCTCGTTGTAGCTGATGCTGACGCCCTGGATGCTCTCGCGTTCCTGCTGATTGTAAATGTATCTTACCAGTCCCTTAAAATCGTCATAGGTGCAGGAAATGCTGATGCTCAGGGGTACCTCATACATATGGGTATCTGCATAAGCAGTACCGTCCGTAGATACCGGACTTGCTGCCGTCGTTGCGGCAGCTGCTGTGGTATCTGCGGCAGCATCGGCTGCTGCATCCGTGGCAGCTGTTGCATCCGCAGTCGTCGTTGCCGCATCCGCTGCAGGAGTATACACCACCTCTGCTTCGGAACCGAATGCAATATTTGCCACCTCGGTACGAGTATAATCTTCCAATGTCTTTACCATCATAATGCTGTCTTCCGGTAAGATATCTGCCGGGAAACGGTTCTCAAAATTCGTGATATAGGACTGCATCTTCTCGGTAGCCTCAATGTAGTCCGCCTTGCGCTGGTCTAAGGCTTCCAGCGTTGCCACCTGGGATGATAACGTTACATTCTGTGCCTCAAGGGCATCTGATTTTTCATTAAAACTGGAATATACCAGAAAATAAGTACACACAGCAATAAGAACACCGATCACTGCGATCAAAAGCTGAATTTCACTCTTTTTAACCTTCATCTTCCGCTGCCTCCTACTGTGCTGTCTGGGTGTCGGCCTGTGCCTCACCGCTCTCTTCGGTCTCATCCGTCAGCTCCTTATAGCTTCCGGTAATGGAAAAAGTCACTATGGACGTTCCGGTCTCATCCTTGCTGTCCGTAATATTGCTGATCTCTACATCATCAATGCTCTGCATGTTGCGGATATTCAGAATCGTACGGGCTGCCGCTGCTTTCCCTTCCACCGTCACTGACATGCTGATGCCGGTCTGGTCGGAACTGAAGCTGTTGGTATAGAAGCTGTCCGGCAGGATCTGTTCCAGTTCATTGATGAACTCCACCAGATTCTCATTGGGAGTCTGGGTATAAGCATATAAATATGTGTATTTATCATACTGGGCTTCTGCTGCCAGATAATCGTTGTATACTGCCTGTGCCGGCTGCAGCTCCTGTACCCGGTTCTGCAGATACACATTCTGCGCCACATTTCCCAGATATCTGGTCACAGAGGTGGCTGCCATGGCGATGGACAGGATCACGCCCAACACCAGTACCGCCACACTGACGAAGGTATAGTTCGTGCCGCTGACCACGGTCAGTCCCTTGGACTTCTGGGTGCTCTTGTCGATCAGTCCCACAGGGGCGAGCACCGCACCCAGACAGGAAATATAGGCTGCGGGTCTGGTGGAACGGATGGCCTTGCTCATGCCGATCTTGTCATCCATCTCGGACAGGGTATGTACCTTGCGCTCCAGACAGTTGGTGAACAGCTTGCTCATGCCGCTGAAGCTGCCGCCCAGACCGGTAACATAGGACTTTTCAATGGGATTTTCACTGTTCCTGGAATCATAGAAGTCAATGACACGGCTCACACCCACGATCAGAGGCTCCAGCGAAGCGGTGATCTTCTGTCTCGCTTCCGTGACTTCCACATTACCGGCGTCCTCATCTTCCCAGCGTCCGGCATTTTCTTCCCAGACTTTGTCTCCCGGATGGAGCACTCTGTTCAGACATGTTTTCTTCTGGAAACGTTCTACCGCACTCATGGGATCGTTCACGGCATAGGCTCCGGAAGCGATCATAGTATCAATGGCATCCTGCACACCGTAAGCCACCGTTCTCTGTAATAACACCTTACCGGCGGAAAGCACGGTCACAATGGTGCTGTTCTCATCGATTTTGATGACCATGGTAACTTTTTCGGACTTCTCATCGCGGAGAATCTGGTATAAGCTGTTGCTGCTGTAGTCGAAGCACTCCACCTCCCAACTACACATCTGCGCCAGCTGATAATAGCTGTCTAACAGTGCCTTGGGCACCGCCAGTGCCATGACACGCAGCTTCCCGTTCTCGGTCAGTCCGCCGGCCAGATAATGTCCGATCTCATACTGGGTCAGATCCACCGGGAAATATTCATTGGCGTTGGTCTTCACCAGTGCCTCGATCTTACTCGCCTTAACGTTGGGGATCTGTACCTCACGGCTTGCCACTCTGGTAGAAGAAATGGTAAAGATCACTTTCTTCGTCCGGATGCCGTTTGTCCCCAGTGCATTCACCATGCGGTCTGCGTACTCCTGTGTCGGCTGCAACATACCATCTACCACAATGCCTTCCGGTGTCTCCACCGTCAGTACCTTGTAGACCTTCGGCTTTTTCACCTTGTAGTCCATCTCGCAGATCTTCGTAAAAGAGTTGCCGATCTCAATACTCAATACGCGATTGTTCATTGCCATATTTCTACCCTTCCTCTTCCCGGTATTTATCGTATTTCAAAAGCCTTCCGCCATCGCAGAATCTTTGAAGAACTTTCTGAAATCATGTTCGAAATGCAGATATCTTTTATAAGTAAAAATGCAGATACCACTGTAAGAATTCATTTCCCCAGAGGACAGCGATTGCCACCCCTGCGGAGAGATACGGCCCCATGGCGAGGACATGTCCTTCGCCGCTTACTTTCATACGGATCAGATGGATCACGGAACCGATGATACATCCCAGTAAAAATGCGAAAATAATCAATTTCCAGCCGAGTAACAGTCCGCAGACCGCCATCAGCTTCACATCACCGCCGCCAATGGCTCTGCCACCGGTAGCGTAATACAGAATAAGTAAAAATACACTGACACACAGGAAGCCGATCAAATAGTCCAGCCAGTTTGTATAATGGCAGACGCAATGGATCAGCCCCAGTGTCAGTATAAATAAGTTAAATCCCACAGGGATCTCATATGTTCTGAAATCAATCACACTTAAAGCAAGAAGTGCACTAAACAACAAGCAGTAGACTAGGGAATCCACGCTCATCCCAAATTTCCAGAATACGAGCAGGTACAGCACTCCGTTCAGTGCCTCGATGACGGGGTACTGAGCGGAGATATGTGCCTTGCATTTCCGACATCTGCCTCCCAGCGCCAGGTAGCTGAACAGCGGTACGAGGTCGTACCACTGCAGCTGGTAACCACAGTTCATGCAGTGAGACCTGGTAGTCACAATATTCTCTTTTTTCGGGATACGGTAGATCAACACATTGAGGAAGCTACCGATCACGATTCCATAAAGGAATACGACTATGTAGAGAAGGATTGTTGGAAGCATGTCAGGTGCCTTTCAAAAAACTAAAATGTCTGAGTAATTGCTGCAGCAGTTGAAGAAGTCTTGTAGTTCTGTGCAGTAACTGTAATCATACCATTAGCATCTTTTGAAACTACAATTGTAGGTGCTGTACCTGAGTAAGTATTAGAAGACATTGTGACCGTAGTTCCTACTACTGTACTAAGCTCAGTGGACAAAGCCGTAGCAGGGCTGCTCGGGAAAACATACTGATGAGATGCATTCACATCAAATGACTCGCTTGCGCTGTTAGCAATGGAGCTGTTAATAGTCTCATCAGCCATAGCAATTTTAATGGAATTAGCGATTTCTGCAATTGCCTGATTATCTTTCTGAAGTCTGGAACTCTCTACATACTTCAGATACTGAGGTGCCAATACACCAATCAGAACTGCCATGATAGCAATAACGATAATCAGCTCTACCAGGGAGAAACCTTTGTTTGTTAAGCTCTTCTGTTTCTTGTTCATAATTACATTCTCCTTTTTATGTGTTTTTTAATTTCAGGGTAGTAAGTTTTCCGCCCCATTTTATTAATTATCGTCCTGTCCCTACACAGAACGGATAATCCATTTTACATATTATCCAATGCCTCATACATGGACATCATAGGCATCATACATGCAGCAATTAATCCACCAACCACTACAGCCAATACGACAATAATAATCGGTTCCATAGCAGCCATCAGAGATTGTACTTCCATCTCCACTTCTTCATCATAATAATCTGCCAATTTATCCAACATAGCCTCTGTATTACCGGACTCTTCACCAATCCGAATCATCTGATATACCATCGGAGGAAATAATCCACTCTCTTGTAATGGTCTGGATAGTGGCATACCAATAGTTATTTCTTCCCTAGCATCTTCCAATGCTTCCTTGAAATAAATATTGGTCATAACGTTTGAAACAATATCCACTGCTTCTATTAAAGGAACTCCTGCGCCCATCAGTGTACTTAAAGTTCTTGCCATCATAGAAGAAGCGGATTTAATCGTTAAAGTCTTTAACAATGGTAGCTTTAATGCTATTTTCCCGAAGAAATGTTTTCCGGCATTTGTTCCGGCAAAAGTCTTAATTCCGAAAACAATTACTATAATAATAGGAACAATTATAAACCAGTAATTAATAATACCATGGCTTAAATTTACATAGAACTGTGTAATCCAAGGTAATTCCGTATCTAACTGAGTAAACATATCCTCATAGGAAGGAATTACCTTAACCAGCATTACAACTGTAACAATTATGGCAACCACACACACTGCAATAGGATAAATCATTGCTTTTTTAACCATTGCCTGTGTCTTATGCGATTTCTCCAACTGTGTAGCCACACGATCCATAGCCGTTTCCAGACTACCGGATGCCTCACCCGCAGCCACCATGTTCACCATGATCCCCGGGAATACCTTCGGGTGCTCTGCCATGGAATCTGCAAGAGTCTCACCCTTTTCCACACTGATGCGGACTTCTTTCAGTGCATCCTGTAATCTCTTGTTCTCTGTCTGTTCGCAGAGCATTTTCAGGGATTCGAGGATGCTGACGCCCGCTTTGGTCATGCTGACGAACTGGCGGCACATGACGCTTAGATCCCTGGCCTTGGGCCATCCGCCGATCTGGATGTCGATGTCTTTCGTCAGGAAGCTCTGTTCTCCCAGATCGATAACGGTCAGCTCCTGCCTTCTCAGTTCTGCCATTGCCAGATCTTTGTTATCCGCTTCCAAACTTCCCTTTACTTCTTTTCCAGCCTTTGTGATGGCTTTGTAGCCATAGGTCGCCATGTGCCTTCCCTCCAATGCGTCTCTATCTTTAACTTTCTCCCCAACCATGTAAGACGGACCCCGGTCCTGAAAAGGTCCAGGTTTTTGAAAAATTTTTATAAATTTTGATAAATTTCTATAAAATATTGCGGTTTTTATAGAATTATACGTCAAATGATACCTTTACCATCTCGGAGAAGGAGGTGGTGCCATCCAGTACATAGTCCGTGGCACTCATACGCAGGGTATGCATTCCTTCTTTTAATGCTTCTTCTTTTAAGATATCGGCACCCTCCCGCTTGCTGATAATGGTTTTCAGTTTCGGAGTGATCTGCATGATCTCATAGACACCGATACGGCCTTTGAAGCCGGTGTTGTCACATTTGCTGCATCCGCAGGGCTCGTAGATGGTCACATCTTCCTCTTCCCTCATGCCCATGAACTCTTTTTCATCCTTGGTGGCCTGCTTTGGCTTTTTACAAAAAGGACAGAGTCTGCGTACCAGTCGCTGGGCGATAACGCCGATGACGGAATCTGCGATCAGGTAGGATTCGATGCCCATATCCTCCAGACGGGTGATGGTGCTGGCGGAGGAATTGGTATGCAGGGTACTTACCACCAGGTGTCCGGTGATGGACGCCTGTACGGCGATGCTGGCGGTCTCCTGGTCACGGATCTCACCGATCATGATGATATCCGGGTCCTGACGCAGGATGGAACGCAGTGCCGATGCAAAAGTCAAGTCTGCCTTGGTGTTGACCTGTACCTGGTTGATACCGTCAATATTGGCCTCGACAGGATCCTCGACGGTGATGATGTTCACGTCTTCTTTATTCAGTTCGCTCAGTGCGGTATACAGGGTGGTGGACTTACCACTTCCGGTAGGTCCGGTTACCAGGATGATACCGTGAGGATTTTTCAGGATATAGTCAAACTGTTTTAATTCGTAGGGTTTGAAGCCTAACTGGCTCTTGTCGCGGTTCAGTGCACTCTTCGCGGCAAGACGCATTACGACTTTTTCCCCGTATATGGTAGGCAGGATGGATACACGGATATCGTATTCCACACGGTCTACCACCTGGGTGATACGGCCGTCCTGCGGCTTTCTCTTCTCGGAGATATCCATGCCGCCAATGATCTTGATACGGGCGATGATGGCAGACAATACATTGACACCGTATCTCGCTCTCTCATACAATGCACCGTCGATACGGTAACGGACACGGATGATATTTTCCATGGGTTCGATATGGATATCGGATGCACGCTGACGGACGGCTTTTTCGATCATGTCCTTGACCAGCATTACGATGGGGGAGCTGTTGATGTTCTCCTCCGTGGCGATGTCTTCCACCACATCCAGCTTTTTCTCTTTGGCGTAGGCTGCCAGTGCCTCGGTTACTTCCTCCTGACCGAAATATTTATCGATTGCCAGCATGATGCTGCGGGTGGTGGCTACTACGGGCTCTACCTGGAAGTTGGTGATGATGTTGATGTCATCGATGGCATTGTAATCCAGGGGATCCGCCATGGCGACCATGAGAACGTTGAAGTTATTTTCTTTGTAGGCGAAGGGGAAGATCTTGTTCTTCTTCAGGACGTTGACCGGTACCAGATTCAGTACTTCCTTGTCCACATTGACGCTCTGGAGATCGATCATATCCAGATCCAGCTGGCGGCTCAGTGCCTTCGCCAGATCATCCTCCGATACGATGCCTTCATCTACCAGGAATTCTCCCAGCTTCTTGCCCTGACGATTGGGGTTGTCCAGTGCCTGCTGCAGCTGCTCTGCCGTGATCACCCCACTGTTTACCAATAATTCACCTAAACGGACTTTTTTTCTGCCTGTTTCCATAAACTCTCTCACCCATTGCTTTTGTTGATAATTGGAAATATGTGTGAAATTGTAGTATTTTTTGGCTACAACTCACAAATATTTTGTCTCAATACGGAAATATTATAGCATATTTTAGATTTATGTAAATTGTTTTTAGTACTTTTGTTCCAATTTCTGAGAAAAACATTTTTGTTACTTTCTTTCCTGTTACACAGTACAATTATTTCATTTTATTTTGAAAGTTTCTAAATACGCCAATTCTTCGGCGAATTTTCCCAACACTTATTGACTTCACGTATTATACGTATTACCTTAAGAAAGGAGAGATAATCCATGCGTTTTCGCGAATTAGAGCGAATCATCCTTGACGATGGCTGGGTTTTGTCTGATATCAGAGGTTCTCATCATCAGTACAAACATCCTTCAAAGTCAGGGAAAGTAACCATTCCCAATCACAGCGGCGATATTCCTTTGCGAGTTGTTAATTCTATTTTTAAACAGGCTGGACTAAAATAATATGGAACAGCCTTTGAAAGGAGTGATCTTATGAATTATATATATCCAGCTATTTTTTACCCGGAAGCGAATGGGAAATACTCTGTCATTTTTCCCGATCTTAATGATCTTGCCACTTATGGTGACAATCTTGCCGATGCTTTTGCAATGGCTCAAGAGGCATGTGGGCAATACCTGTTCACTTCCCTGAGAGACGGCGATGTTCTTCCTGCTCCTACTGCAATTAATGCAGTGAAATCAGACGATCCCACTGCATTAATAAATCTAATCTGTGTGAATTTGGATAATTATGCCCGGGCCTATGATGACAGGGCCGTCAAAAAGACACTGACTATTCCGGCATGGTTAAACACTGCCTGCGATAATTGCGGTATCAATTATTCCAAAGTTCTAAAGGATGCTCTCATTGCCAAGCTGCAACAAGTGCAAATGTGACCGTATCACAAAGTCACCGCGTATTCACTGTCGTACATTTTCTTCAGATTTTCTACGCTGTTATATTTTTCGCTGATGCAGAATTCCTTGGACCAGGTCATGTAGTAAGCCCAGGGGATTCTGCTTTTTTGCAGGAGATCCACATCGGGAAGGTAGCCCACTTCTGCCAGGGCAGCCACTTTGTCACGGGAGGTGGCTGTCTCCAGCTTCTCGTAGGCATTCGCATAGTCTGTGGCCTGATACTCCGGGAGGTAGACATCCATGGATACTACATCCACGTATTCATCTCCGGGGTAGGCTTTTGGTATATCGCTGTTCCATACCCAGAGAAGGTTGTGCAGGTCTTTCTCACCTGTGTAGTAATCGAACATCAGGTGATACAGGTTTCTCGCCACTTCCGGGCCCTGCGCTCCCCACCAGAACCAGGTACCGTAGGATTCATGGAACGGGCGCCAGAGAATGGGAATCCGCTCTTCCTGAAAGCGCCGCAGGATCTCCGCAATCACATCCATGTCATGATAGAATGCCACTCTCTCTGGGGTTCCCTCTTTCAATACTTCCCTTGCATCAAAATCCGTGTGTTCGGTATAGAAGCTCTTGTCTCTGCCGCCTAAGGGCGAGAACCAGTGGAAGGTGAAGGTGAGAATACCACCATTTCCGGCTTCCCGCTGTTTTCTGGCCCATTGCAATGCCGTCTCCACGGTCCCCTTATTTTCTTCCACTTCCTGGATGCATTCCGGGGAAGCATCTTCATAATTGATATTCGGAGAATACGCCAGCAGTTCAAAGCCCCGCAGCTTCGGTTCCTTTCCGGTGACCTGCCTGATGTAATCTATCTCTTCGCAGGGAATGGTCTGGGTGTGCTGACCGGTAATGATCTGTTTACCTGCTACGGCATGTAGGTAATGCCATAATTCTACTGTTTCTTTTGTCGCCTTCGGATCTGCTGTTGTCATCTTTTCTTCCTTTTCCATTTTCATCTTCATACCCCGCCCGCAAAAGCAAGAGGGTACAGAGACTTTTATTTTGTCTCTGTACCCTCAGTTTATGACATTCTGTCGCTTATCGCAAGTATTATTCCGGCTTTACCTCATGGTAATCGGCATTTGCTGTAGAACCAGTCTCTTCAGACTTTGTTTCTTTTGCAAATCCCTTAGCCAGCATCTCATTGATGTCCAGTCCGGTAGACTCCTTGATACCATCGGTAACCTGGGTTACAGTGGTCATGATATCGCCTGCCAGCTTGCTGGAATCGCCGCCGAACATCTTGATGGAATCTACGTTCATGTAGCCCTTAGCCACAGCCTCGGCGATCTTGGGCAGCTGTTCGAAGTATACCTTCAGAGTATCTAACTCCATCTGCTGTCTTGCAGCGTCGCCGTACTGCTTCATAGCTTCCGCTTTCTTCAGGATACCGGCTGCCTCTGCCTCTGCCTTCGCCTGGATAGCTTCTGCTTCTGCTTTACCTTTGGCTGCTACGGCTGCTGCCTCTGCCAGGCCTGCTGCCTTGACTGCCTCTGCCGCCTGCTCCTTGGCAAATCTTTCTGCCTCGGATTTTGCCTTTTCTGCCTCTGCCTGTCTCTGGATCTCGAAGAGTTCGGCCTCCGCTCTCTTCTGTCTCTCATACTGCTCGGCATCTGCCTTCTGCTGTGCTGCGTATTTGTTTGCTTCTGCGGTCTTCTTGACCTCAGCTTCCAGAGCTTTCTCCTTGATGGATACTTCTCTCTCCTTTAATTCCAGTTCCTTCTCCTGACGGGCCAGGTTCGCATTTGCTGTGGTGATCTCCACGGTCTTACGCTGTTCCTCTTCCTGGATCTTATATGCTGCGTCAGCTTCTGCCTTCTTGATATCGGACTCTTTCTTCAGTTCTGCTTTCTTGATGGCCAGTTCGGTCTGCTTCTGGGCAATCTCGGTCTCTGCGATGACCTGTGCATCATTGGCATCCTTCTGTGCCTGTGCTCTGGCGATGGCCACATCTCTGTCTGCCTGTGCCTTTGCTACGGAAGCGTCCTTCTGGATCTGGGACATATTATCCTGTCCCAAAGCAGTGATCAGGTTGTTCTCATCTTCGATCTTCTGAATGTTACAGGACTCGATCCAGATACCTAAAGCGTTCATATCCTTCTGCGCCTTTGCCTGTACCTCATCACCGAAAGTCTTACGGTCATTACACAGTTCCTTCAGGCACTGGGTACCGATGATCTCACGCATGTTACCCTGTAAGGAATCGGTCAGTGCATCGCGGATCTGATCTTCGTTCATGTTCAGGAAGTTCTTCATGGCTGCGTTAGCCATCTCGGTGGTGATTCTCTTGTTCGCATCCGCACCTGCCACGACTTCACCCTTCGCATTTACGGTGACATCTCTCTGGGTCAGGACTCTGACCTTAGCCACAGCGTCGATATCCACACCGATGAAATCC
>OGXI01002837.1_pt1 | contig 12510 bp, 7 predicted proteins | sample 1576221 | NCBI WGS metagenome assembly OGXI01 (sample SAMEA3541523, study PRJEB24748) | human gut metagenome | biome: human gut; feature: human-associated habitat; material: faeces | place: China | collected 2012
CGCATATTGTATAGGGATCATTTGACAAAATCACTATTATGCCGCTTTATAAGGGATACTTGCACGCATGGGTTTCCCCAATTCTGGAGCCTTCTCATCCATTATACACGGGAACCTTCGGTATCTTACAAAAATTTTTTAAAAAACGAAAAAAAGACTTGATTTTTTGAAAGACATTCATTATAATGGTTTAGCGTCAACGGAGAACGACCTTGCGTTGGCGGGTGATACCGATGGAGAGTTGGCTGAGTGGTCGAAGGCGCACGATTGGAAATCGTGTGTGCGTTAATAGCGCACCTAGGGTTCAAATCCCTAACTCTCCGCCAAAAGAGACCGACTAATTCGATGAATTAGTCGGTCTCTTTTTATTATGCTTAAGCATGTAGAACCCTGAGCAGAGCGCAGGGTTCTACAAAAAACCGCCCGCTAGGCGGGTGGGATTAGAAGCTTAAGCAAGAGCAACACCAATCCTGATATAATGACGAGTGTTCAAGCCGTCAAAATAGAGAAGGAAAGGTGTTGCTCTATGGCAGAAAGTTTAGCACATTCCAAATGGGTATGCAAGTATCACATCGTGTTCAGTCCGAAGTATCGCAGGAAGATCATCTACAACCAGCTGCGTGCGGATATACAACAGTACATCCGCGACTTGTGCAAATGGAAGGGTGTAGAGATCTTAGAAGGTCATATGATGCCTGACCATGTGCATCTGCTGTTGAGTATCCCGCCGAAGTATTGCGTCTCCAGCTTTATGGGGTACTTGAAAGGGAAATCGGCAATGATGATCTTTGAAAAACACGGGAATCTGAAGTACAAGTTCGGCAACAGGCACTTCTGGGCAACCGGGTATTACGTGAGTACCGTTGGACTGAACGAGGCAACCATCAAGAAATATATCCGAGAGCAGGAAAAGCAGGATATGCTCGAAGACAAATTGACTACCAAAGAATACAACGACCCTTTCAAGGGTGCAGGTGGCTAAAAGCCACCGGGTAGTCAGTCCACTACGGCTTGAACATAGTGAAAGCCAGCGTCTTTTAGGCGCTGGCCTTCCTATGCCCTTCTAGGGCTCCTTCATGCCACCCGTTTTACGGGTGGTCATGACTTTCTAGCTCCTGATTACTTGACTAGTTTTCATTATAGGCTCGCTCAATCAGTGGTTTTGCCTTTTCTAAGTCCCTATTGTTTTGCAAATGCAATTCCACCGGCCCACATCCCCAATGCCCAATATTTGTAACATCTCTTGAATAACCGTCTTCAAAGGTTACCGAATTGACCTCTAAGGGAAGATTGATAATGAGTTTTTTTCTTTGTGCCACAACAGTCACAACATTTTTGATTTTCTTAAAAGCAGCATAGAGCTTCAAATGGGTTTCGCTGATATCATCGCCCAGACTTAGTATGTAATTCGATAAATCCTGATATAAGATTTTTATGGCTTTATCCGCACTTTCCATCTGCTCATCAAAGGTTTTATCCGATGACTTCGCTTTCAATGCAATGGGTTCATTTTCTGGAATTGCAGCGGCAACATTTTCATTGATCTGCTCGAACATCAATAGGTCTTCACCGAATTTTTTATACCGGATCAGGCTAATGTTACGGTTCATCTGTTTAATCGCCGATTCATCATACCTGGTAAAATCTCCCGCTATACAGATCACACGTGGCATAGTCCAGTCGATGACTTCGGCCGCTTTTAGTCCCAGCGTTTCAATAACAAGGACTTTAAAGCTATCTTTATGATCGAGCAGCCAATTTAAATAAAACAGTCCCTGATTAATTACGTTTTCTTTCATTGACCGTTTATACTCAAAAATGACAGGACAATGATTTTCATCAATCCCAATGCTATCCATTCTGCCCCCATCCGTTGTACGATACTCAGAAGCAAGGAAAGTAACGCCAAAGAAAGTCATCATATTGTTTTCAATAACCGTCTGAAGCTCTTTTTCAAGTGTAACGGTTCCACTTTGATACTCCTTTACCGTTCCAGCTATGTTAAAAAGTTTAATATCAGCCATTACTTTCACTCCTTTGACCACAAGCCCTTGTCCTTCTGGATGAAAAAGGAAAATTCATGTAATATAAGGTAATTATATCATAAACAAGCGGGGATTCAACAGTGTTTTGGACGATTTCATTTTTTATATCCGCGTTAGAGACGTAAAATAAAATGATCGGAAATCGTTTGAAATTACCCTCGCGTCCCCGAAAAAGATTGGTAGCAAGCTGGAACGTTGCGAGCGCGTTTACAAGCGAGCAGCAAAGGTGCAGCGTGACCTTTTTCGTAAAAGGAGACGTAGCGGAATGAGCGCGCCGGTGACTTTTGTAAAAAAGTCGCCGCAAGCGATATGTAGCTTGCGGCGACGTGTCAAGAGACTACGAAAAAGATATTTTTGCGTTTTTAGATGAGGGATTCGACCCCTTGTAATACAAGACAACCGAACAGAAGTAATCGAAACATATAGGTTCGGATCGCAATGGTGTTATCAATAATTATTCAATCATCAACTTATCAAAATTTTCGCAAACCCATTTGGTCATCTTCTTGTTCACTTGGAAAATATTTTTATATTTCTCCTGCTCAGAAAGCCATGCACAACAAATCAATTGATTGGATAAAATGACATAGGGAATCGCTTTTGTTTCGTTATCACTAAGTTTTGCCACACTATCATAACCGTAGATAATGTTTTTATAAATCTCAATCCATTTTGAAAGATTCTCCTGATTATTTTCATCAAAGCTCTCACTTAAAATCGCAGTCGTAGCGTAGCAGGGATCGAAAATTCGTATATTCCGTTCTGATAAATCAAAGTCGATAAATCCCCATGTGTCTTCTGCCATAATAATATTGCTTGGGTTGGGATCACGATGAATGATTTGTTTTGGCAGGGTGCTATATAATGTTCCAAATGATTCCATCGTATCCTTCCAAAAGCGTTCCGGGATATTGAGCATATCTTTTGCTTTTGGTAAAGCCCAATTTTTGACGTTATCATAAATATTAACATCGTTGACTACTACATCCACTTTTGCAAGCGCGAGGCTGAGCTGTCCAATGATTTCACCTACAAATCTCGCTTTATCTTTATAGTTGCCTTCGTACATATTAAGAGCTTTTATACGTTCACCCTGCAAGCGCTTGGTCAGACTAAAATACAACTGACCATCCTCAACGATTTCTTCGCCAGCAACGGTTTTGATAGGAGCAGCGGCAGATAATCCAAAGTTTTCTAATGATTTTGAAATATCAACATATTTTTTTAGCGTGCCTAAATTGGCGAAAATTTTAATGACATAATGATCACCAACATAAAATGCGTGATCGTTTTTTTCTCCACTTTCATAAAAAATATCTGTGATAATTTCGTTTTCTAAATTCCAGTTTTTCAGAATTTCGCTTACTTTTTTATGTGTAACCATAATATGTTTCTCCTTGAAAAGATTAATTTTATAAGGTTTATTAAACTTATAATTTTTGAGAAATTGCTTGGGCGTACAACCAAACTCACGCTTAAATGCTTTATAAAATCCAGCATATGTATCGAAACCGTAAGACAAAGCGATATCTATCATTTTGTTTCCATGACTGATTTCATAGATTGCATGTAGTAGTTTCCTGCGTACAATATACTGCATGATAGGCATACCTACAGCTGTTTGAAAAAGTCGATAATAATAAAACAATGAAAAGTTTGCTTTATCGGCAAGTTCCTGTGCTGCAATTTCTGTTTTAAGATTTTCTTCTATATAATCAATGCTGTTTTGAATAATATCAAGATTTCTCATCACATGCCTCCTTTCTCAAATATTCCTTGTAGCTACACACATATAATAACATAAAAGCAGGAAAATACATTTCCTGCTTTGCGATATTTTATAGTTTACATGTTATATAAATAGCATTTCTATAACTTTATCATACAAAACAAAAGCACAACACGAGAGTTCAACTCTACAATGTTGTGCTTTTCTTGGCGGAGAAGGTGGGATTCGAACCCACGGGCCCGGTTAAGGGCTTACTCGATTTCGAGTCGAGGCCGTTATGACCACTTCGATACTTCTCCGTATATGTCAACCCCGGTTTCCCGGAGGTGGACGCTTATTTAGTTTTGTCAGACAATCACTTGGGCACATATAGATATCGCCGTTAATTATAGAATAGCTAACTCTGTTTGTCAACCGTTCTGGCAAAAAATCTTCCGGCTCCTGCGCTGCCTCCGCAGGAGCCGGCTTTTATCTTATGCCAGGGCAGATACCACAGCGTCGCCCATTTCTACTGTTCCCAAGCGCTTGCAGCCGTCTGTAAAGATATCTGCGGTTCTGCAGCCATCGTTCAGAACGCTTTCCACAGCCTTCTCAATGGCGTCCGCCGCTACCGGTTCGTTCAGCGAATACCGCAGCATCATGGCCGCGGACAAAATGGTGGCCAGAGGATTCGCCAAATTCTTTCCCGCAATATCCGGAGCCGAGCCATGAATCGGCTCATACAAACCGCGGGTCCCCTCACCCATGGAGGCGGAGGCCAGCATACCGATGGAGCCGGCGATCTGCGACGCTTCATCCGAAAGCCGGCGCGCCTTGTCGTCGAGCGTCGCCGTCGAAGCCTCGCCCTTGCGGAGCATATCGAGGTAGGGGGCGGCGAGGTAATAGTTGTCGTAGGCGTTGCTGGCACCCCAGCTCAAACCGTCGGTCCACGAACCGAACTCCATGTCGAGACCGTTCTCGGCGGCCTGCTTCGTGTCGTGCGTGCCGCCCCAGTCGGAGACGACCACGCCGTCGAAGGCCCAGTCGCGTTTCAGAATGTCGTTCAGCAGGTAGCGGTTGTGGCAGCAATGCTCTCCCTTGTATTTATTGTAGGCGCCCATGACGGCCCATGCGCCGCCCTCCTGAACGGCGGCTTTAAACGCCGGGAGGTAGATCTCGTTCAACGCACGGTCGTCGACCTCGACGTCGATGCCGTGACGGTGGGCCTCCTGGTTATTGAGTGCGAAATGTTTCACGCAGGCGGCAACGCCGTTCTTCTGCACCTCCTCGATGTAGGGAACGACCATCCGCGAGGAGAGGTAGGGATCCTCGCCCATGTACTCGAAATTGCGGCCGTTGAGCGGCGTGCGGTAGATGTTCACGCCGGGTCCCAGCAGGATGTCCTTCTCGCGGTAGCGCGCCTCCTCGCCGATGGATTTGCCATACAGCGCCGACATTTCGGGATTCCACGTCGCGGCAAGGCACGTCAGCGCCGGGAAAGCCGTGCAGGAGTCGTTCGTCCAGCCGGCCTGGTCCCATTCGTCCCACAGGACCTCGGGGCGGATGCCGTGAGGGCCGTCGGTGCACCACACCTCGGGAATGCCCAGGCGCGGAACGCCCGCCGACGAGAATTTCGACTGCGCATGCAGGATGGCGACCTTCTCTTCGAGGGTCATGCGCGAAAGGGCGTCTTCGACCCGCTTTTCGATCGGCTGCGACTCGTCGAGGTAGACGGCGACGCTGCCCTGCGGCCCCGGCCCGCCTCCGCAGGCGACCGCCGCCAGGGCGCACAGCCCGGCGAGACTCTTCAACAGAATTTTATTTTTCATGTCTGGAATGGATTAGTGCATATTCACAAACGGAGTGCACAGTCGAGAGGCCGCGCACTCCGTTTGCAAAATTAACGATTATTTCTTAACCAGCGACAAAACGGGGTTGTCTTTTCCCGCCGTCACGTCGAGTGTCAGACGATAGGTCGCGCCCTCCTCAAGGGTGACTCCCGAGGCGATCTCGATGTTGCCGTTCCCGGCGATCGAGAAGAACGCCTCGGCGCCCGGCGCCAGCGTGAAGGCTCCCAGACCGTCCCAGCCGCGGTTCCGGAAGAACTTGCCGCTCCAGCCGCTCACGCGGAAACGCTGTCCGAGGGTCGTGCTGCCTTCCAGACCCGCCTGGGCCGTCATCGTGTAGATGCCGGGAGCGGATTCGGGCACGCAGACGCCCTTTTCGGTGGTCCAGCCCGGTTCGTTCACGGCCGCGGGCGAACCGATGCCGTAGCCGATGAAATAAACCGCCCCGTGGCCGTCGTCGCTCAACGTGGCAAGCCCCGAGCCGTCGGCGTTGAGCACCAGCGCATCAATCACCCGGGTCGCCAGATTGGCCGTGATGCGGTATTTGCCCGTGACGGGGACCAGCTTGACGCTCGTCGCGGAGGCCGCCTCGAAGAAGTCGGGATTGATCCACGCCGGCGTGAAGGCGTCGGCGCCGCCCAGCGTCAGCGTCTGGCCCTGCGTCAGGTCGAGGTCCAGCTGGTAGTTGTCCACGTCGAGCTGGGCCATCGGCGTTCCGTTGACAGTGATGTCGGCCGGCGGAAGCTGTTGCTCGCCCACCTTCTCGACGGTCAGCACGGCCGCCGTATTGCCGCCCGTGATGTCCACCGTGAAGCGGTAGATGCCGCCCAGGTCGAGCGTCTTGCCCTCCACCAGGCCCAGGTTGCCCGAATCGCTGATCTTCACCAAATCGCTCGCGGTCGAAATGTCCTTGCCGCCGAATTCCCCGCCCCAGGTCTTCTGGTGGAAGAACTTGAAGTCGAACGAAGAGGCGTTGAGCGAGATTCCCGCAACGAGCGTCAGCTGGTACTTCTTGTCGGCGACACGTGCCAGACACAAGCCCCCGTCCTCGGGACTCCAGCTGGCGGCGTTTTTCAGCGTCGGCTTGCCGACCTCCGTGCCGCCGATGGCCCAGATGGCTCCCGAACCGTCGTCGTTGAGCGTAGCGAGCTCCGTCGCCGACTTCATGGCCTCGATCTTCAGGTAGCGGTGCTTGAAATTGGCCGTCACCTTGTACATGCCCGTCATCGGCAGGAAGGTCAGCGTCTCGGGATCGGAAACATCGGCGCGTTCGAAGAAGTCGCGGTCCACATCCCAGTCGGCGAAGTCCGAAACGCCCGTCAGCTTGTAGGTCCGGCCCTCGGTCAGCGTGGTGACGATGCTGTAATTGTCATTGTCGACCATCGTCATCTCCGTCTCGCCGAAGAGCAGTTTGATGAAAGGAGAACCCTCGAAGGTCAGCAGGTTGAAGGTGATCGTGAACTCTCCGGCATTCGAATTGGCGAAGGGAATGGCGTCGGTGGAATCGGAGACGATGCCGCCGGCTCCAGAGTCGTAGCCGAAGGTCACCACCGAGCCAGCAGCGTCGAGTTCGGGCGTCGCGATATAGCCCTGCGGCTTCTGCGGGAACTCGTCCGTCACGGCGTATTCGTAGTCGTTACCCGTAGGCTCCATGCGGTACTCCGCGTCATCGAGGAAGAACGTCAGGTAGGCGGGCTTGGGACGCGATACGGCGAGCGGCCGGTCGACGGTCGTCGTTCCGAAGCGCACGTTCTGCCCCACGAAGCGCAGCGTGGCCTCGCCGTCGGGAATGTTCTTGTAGAAGGGAAGCGTCACAGCCCCCGTGTAGGTTCCGTCGCTTTTGGTGCGGATCACCTCCTCGGCGACCATCTCGTCGTCGAAGAATACCTGCGCCTTGAGCGTCGAGAGCGCATAGCGGTCGGTCATCGTCACCTCGAAGTCGACCTTGCCGCCGTAGACGCCCGACGCATCGGCCGAAACGACGGTCATCTCGGGACCGACGTCGGTGGTGAGCAGTTCGGGATCGTCCTTGCACGCCGTCGTCGAGGCAGCGACGAGCAGCGACAGTGCGATGTATTTCAGCGTTTTCATGTTCTGCGAATTTTAAAGGTTAGTTTTCGGCTCCGGCGCCCCAGCGGAACGAGGCGATCGACTTGGCCGGGATGGTGTATTTGAACGAACGGTCGGCGTTTTCATACACGGCGACGGTCTGTTCGCCGGCACTCCTGTTGAGCGCCACGAAGGCTTTCGATCCGTCGGGATTCCGGAAGGCCAGGTAGGTCAGCCCCGACGCCGTGTAACCCGACGCGCCGATGCGCACGGCACCCGGCCGGATGACCTTGGCGCACTGGGCCAGGTCGTAATAGTGGCTGTTGTACTTGAGCGTCTTGTAATCCGACGAACTGATCTCGATGGCCCCGTAGCAGGTCGTACAGCCTCCGGGGCGGTTCGGAGCGCCCTTGTCGTCGAGCATCAGGTTCCACAGCAGAACCCCTTTGCCGTAGCGGCTCAACGTCCCCAGGAAGATCGACTCGAAGTCGTCGATCACGCAGCTCTCGAAATTGTAGTTCCACGTGCCGATCGAAGCCTCGGTGAAGTAGATCGTCTTGTCGGGCGCGGCGGCGCGGATGTTGTCCAGCTCGCTCACGCTGCCCCCGTAGTTGTGCCAGGCCGAGCCATCGACCCACTGCGCGGCATCGGCGTCGGCGTAGATGTTGAGCGGGTAGTTCTGCTGGCCGGCGACGTTGTCGTAGTTGTAGTTGTGGTCGTAGCAGAGGATCTTGGTGTCGATGCTCGCCTTGCGGAATGCCGGGCCGAGCTTCTTGACGAAGGCCAGCTGGTCCTCCCACGGCATGTAGAGCGACATCGAATTGCCCTTGTTCAGCGGCTCGTTCTGCATCGTGATGGCGTAGATCGGGAAGCCGTTCTCCTCCATCTCGGTCACCCACTGCACGAAATACTCGGCGTAATCGTCGTAATAGGCGGGATTGAGACGACCGCTGGTCCACGAATCGTAGGGTTTCGAGGGGTCGGCGACCGTGCCCTTCATCCATTTGGGGCACGACCACGGCGAACCCATGATCTTGATTTCGGGATTGATCTCCAGAATCTCTTTCAGCACCGGAAAGATGCCCTCCTTCTCCACGGCGGGAATGGCGAAGAACTCGATGCCCTCCCGGTCGCAGCAGGTGTATTCGTCCATCGAGAAGTCCGAGCCGCCGATATGCACGCGGATAAAGCTGAAACCGGCTCCGGTCTCGGGGTCGAAGCACTTCCGGAGGATCGCCGTGCGGTCGGCCTGCGACATTTGCAGCAGGTTGTAGCACGTGGCGCCGGTGATGGCCGGGCCGAAACCGTCGACGGTCTGGTAGGTCGTCGAGGGGTCGATCGTAACCCGGTAGGGCGACATCGAGACCTTCGAGTAGTCGAGTCCCTCCTCCGTGAACAGGCGGTTGCCGTCGGCCGAGGTGACGTAGGCGAGAACATCGCCCGTCACGGGCGAGGGATCGGGGCCAGGACCGGGAGCCGGCGTGTCGCCGTCGTTCCCGCTGGAACAGCATACGGCTCCGGCGAGCAGCAGCGGGCAGGTCAGCAGGCGCAGGTTGTTATTGATCGTGAATTTCATGGCAGAATCGCAATTTTAAGGTTAATAGCCCAGGTTTTGTTCGATGTTGGTGTTATCCTCCAGCACTGAAGTCGGCACCGGCATCAGCACGCGGTTGTCGTTCATCGCGCGGCGGGTCTGGAAGTAGGAATCGTAGGACGCCGAGCCTTTGATGTTGACGCCGTCGCAGATTTCGAACAGTTTCGAATAGTCGTCGCCGTAACGCATCAGGTCGAACCAGCGGAAGCCCTCCATGGCCAGTTCCAGACGGCGTTCGTGGAGCACGGCTTCACGCATCAGGTCGGCCGACGCGCGCTGCGCCGCAGTCAGCTTGCCAATGCCGGCGCGGCCGCGGATCTCGTCCACGATGTCGGCGGCGCCTCCCGGATCGTCCGTATTGGCCAGCGCTTCGGCATGCAGGAGCCGGATCTCGGCCAGACGCATCAGGTAAACCGGGGTCACGTTGGTCGGGAACTTGTGCATGAAAGCGTATTCGTCGCTCGGATAGTGATACGACCAGCCGCATTCGTCGTAGACGACCGACGCATTCTTGCGCTCGGTGTCGCCCTCGGCGTCGTAAGCCTTCGTCAGGTTACGCGACGGCGTGCACCACTTGGCCCACGAGAAACTGTCGCCCGGGACATAGGCGTTGCGGTGGAACATCATCCACATCCACGAACCCGAGGTCTGGCTGGTCCACTGCACCTCGAAAATCGACTCACGGGTGTTCATCGCAGCCATGCCCGTATCGCCGGTGGTGTAGGCCCACAGGTCGCCGTACTTGTCGCAAAGGCTGTACCCCATCCCTTCGACCGCTTCGCAGGCCGAGACGACCTTCGACCAGTCGCGGAACTCGCGCATGGAGTAGAAACGGGCCATCAGGCCGTAGGCGAAGCCCTTGGTGATGCGGAATTTGTTCGAAGCGTCCATGTCGGGGGCGTATTTGCAGGCATACTCCTCGATGTCCTTGACGATCTGCTCGCCGACGGTCTGCTTCGACACGCGGGCCGGGAAATAGAGCGGATAGACCTCCTCGACGTTCCCGGCGTTGATGGCGGGCGGGATTTCGGTCAGCATCGGGATTTCTCCGAAAAGCTGCATCATGTTCATCCAGATATAGGCGCGCCAGCAGAGCGCTTCGGAGAGCCACTCCTGGTACTCCTTGTCGGTGAGCGACGGATCGTTCTCCTTCACCAGATCGATGTTGCAGATGACCTGGTTGGCATAGTCCACGGCGTTCATCGAGTAGTTCCACAGGTTCGAGGCGAATTCGTTGTCGCTGTCGATGTGGTTCGACTCGACGCTGACGACCTTCGTCTCGGCCATGTTGCCGCCGTAGGCATTGTCGGCGCGCGCCTCGGCGAGCGTGGTCAGCTGATACCAGTAGGTCTGGAGGTCGCCCTTCATGTAGTTGTACATGGCCGTAAGCTGGCCTTCGAGCAGTTCGCGGGTGTTGATGGCCGTCTCGCTGTCGCCCGTGCCGGAGGTGTTGTTCTCGGCATACATCGTCTCGGGGAATTTCTCAAGGCTGCACGACGTGGTGGCAACCCCCAGCGAGAGACCCGCGGCAATTAAAAATATCTTTTTCATAATCGGTTCTTTTTTCAAGCGGTTAGAAAGTAAGATTCAGACCCACGACGACCGTGCGCACGTTGGGATAGGTTCCCCAGTCGATGCCCATTTGCGTGGCGCTTTCCGACTGGCTCACCTCGGGATCGTAGCCCGAATAGCCGGTCCAGGTGATGAAGTTCTGGAGCGAAATGTAAGGCTGGATGCGCGTGATGTTGATGCGCTTGAGCTTCGGCGAGGTGATGTCGTACGACAGGGTGATGTTCTTCACCTTGAGGTAGGAGCCGTCCTCGACCCAGTAGGACGAATTCTTCACGTTCCAGGCGGGGTTGTCCGAGCGGAACACGTCGGTCTGCTGGCCCGGAATGCGCCAGCGCCGCAGGACCGTGGTGGTCTGGTTGTTGGCCGAAGCCATGCCCTCGGTCTCGATGCGCGAGGCGTTGAAAATGTCGTTGCCGTAGGAGCCCGTGATCAGAATGTTCAGGTTAAGCCCCTTCCACGAGAAGTTGTTGGTCATGCCGAAGGTGAACTTGGGATTGGCGTTGCCGATCCAGGTCTTGTCCAGCGGCGTGATCTCGCCGTCGCCGTTGCGGTCCTCGTAAACCAGGTCGCCCGTCTCGGGATCGACCCCCTTGGAGACATAGCCCCAGAACATCGAAAGCGGGTGGCCCGGGGTCATGCGCACGACGTTGTCGTTGGTCGCGTCGGAGGTCGTGGCGTAGTAGTATACCTGCTTCAGGTTGAGTTTTTCGACCTTGTTGCGGTTGAGCGAAACGTTCAGGTCGGTCGACCAGTTGAAATCCTTCCGGGCGATGTTGACCGACGAAAGGGTGATCTCGAAGCCCTGGTTCGACATCTCGCCGTCGTTGCGCGTGATGTTGGGATAGGGCGAGGGCAGAGGCACGCTCATCAGCATGTCCTTGGTGTACTTGTAGTAATAGTCGAGCGAGAGGCTCAAACGGTTGTTCAGCAGCGCGAAATCGAGTCCGACGTTGGTCTGCGAAGAGGTCTCCCACGTAAGGTCCTCGTTCTTGATGTTGCTGCGACCGCCGACCGTCGGCACGGCCTGCGCGTTCTCGGTCAGCGTCCAGTCGTAGTAGTTGGTGCTGTACTGCTGCATCCAGCCGTACTCCGCCAGACCCGCCTGGTTACCGGTCTGTCCCCAGCCGGCGCGCAGTTTCAGGTCGTTGATCCACGACACGTCGCGCAGGAACTTCTCGCCCGAGATACGCCACGCGGCCGAGAACGAGGGGAAGTAACCCCAGCGGTGGCCGGGAGCCAGCTTCGAGGAACCGTCGGCGCGGAAATTGGCCGTCACGAGGTACTTGCTGTCGTAGTTGTACGACACGCGCGCCAGATAGGACATGATCGACCACTCCGATTTGCCGTAGCTCTGGCCGCGGACGCCGCCGTTGTTACCGCCGTTCAGGTTGGGAATGGCGTTGTTGTTGGTCGAGGAGAAATAGGAGCGCGAGCCGCTCAACTGCTCCCACACGGAGGTCGTGGCCGACGTGCCGGCCATCACTTCGAGGCTGTGGCGGTCGAACGATTTGTTCCAGGTCAGGATGTTGTCGTAAATCATGCGCATATCGTCGGAACGGGTGTCCGAGGCGGTTCCGTGCTGCGTCCGTCCGTAGGAGGTGCGGATCGGGTCGAGGAACGACGACGAGTGGACCCAGCGGCGGTCCATCGAAACCGTCGACTTGAAGGTCAGATCCTTGGCCAGGTAGAACGTCA
>OGXI01002851.1_pt1 | contig 12458 bp, 20 predicted proteins | sample 1576221 | NCBI WGS metagenome assembly OGXI01 (sample SAMEA3541523, study PRJEB24748) | human gut metagenome | biome: human gut; feature: human-associated habitat; material: faeces | place: China | collected 2012
TTAAGAATACCTTGCCGCATATTTTTTACTCCTTTTTTGGAATGACAACGACCGTTACCTGCTGGAGAACGAGAAGTTCCGCCTGTACTACACATCGGAGTGTGACGAGTCACAGAGCCTGACCATTACGGTGGAGGATAATTTCGGGAACTCTTTTGAATGGGAAACGGACTTCAACAACGATTCGGATGCGGAAGAGGCTCCCTCCGGAAACGATACGCTGAATACGGTGAAAGGAGGTGTCTATCAGTAAGGGGGTAATGAAAAGGCTGCTTGCCCCGGCGGTGCTGGCGGTTGCATTTTCCGCCAGCCTGCCGGCGCAGAATACGGGTACGGTTGGGACACCCGCCTCGTTCAAAGATGAAGCGAAGGCCGGGTTAGCCGTCGAGCTGATTAAGAAATACGAGGGACTCCATGACCGTTCTGATTATCCGTACTACGGTTACGGACATTGTAAACTTCCGGGAGAGGAACTGTCCTATGATATGACGGAGGCGGAAGCGGAAAAACTGCTGATAAGGGATTTGGAGAAGCGTTACAGGTTGTTCAGCAAGTATGGGAAAGATGCCCTGATCCTGACCGTACTCAGCTACAATGTGGGTCACGGAACTCTGCTCGGATATGGGAAACACCCGAAAAGCCGTCTGCTGAAAAAGCTGGAAGCCGGTGACAGGGACATCTATAAGGAGTATATATCCTACTGCCACTACAAGGGGCGGAAAATCCGCTCGATAGAGCGGCGACGGAAAATGGAGTTTTTGCTGCTGTATGAGAAGTAACGCAAAGGGAGAGCTTCACACGAATGGTGGAGTCTCCCTTTGTCATTTTCCGGAAAGGTTTTGCTTTGCTCCGGGAAAAGACCTAATTTTGTATCACTTTTTTTGAAACTGAAAAACAATCATGGAAAATTATATGGCAAAAGCAGCGGATGCCTTTCTGACAGGGCGTCCGTATGGCATACGTCTTGACTTCAAACACAAGGGCTTCGCTCTTTTCAACTACAACATGAACGAGCTTGGCAACCATCTTCCCGGCAGACTGGAAACGCTTCCGCTGGAGGATTTTGACGTGGAGGATATTCCACTGTGCGGAGAGCGTATTGTCCGAAAGGAAAACATAACGGATATCTTTTTCTACGACGAGAAGAGCAACCCGTATTCGGACAACCGTGTGGATATGAAGAAACTGAAAGCATACAACAAATATATCTATCCGCTTTCACTTACTCTGAACCGTAATTTGTAAGCTGTGAAAAGAAAAAGACTTCTGTCTGTGGAAGTCTTTAGACAGTGTAATGGTTTCTTTGCTTTCTTTGTTTGCCATTGTGCTTATTGATTCCCCAATAGGTGAATTACTCATTGTTCTACTCTAAGCGTAGAACAATGACATTGGTATAGACATTTCGCATATTTTTGTCAATTGCCTGATTCCGATATACACTCCAACAGGGTTTAATTGGAAAGTTGTTATTTGATTATTTCTGAAAACGTCAAATGCATATTGCCATCGAGCATCTTTTTGAATATGATAGTTACGAACTTCATCTTCTGTAAATGGAATTGCTTTATTTTTCAAATCTTCAAACAGAGGGATTAACTGGTCTTTATTTGCTTTATTGAATGCTTCTGTTACAGTCTTAGTGTTTGTGACATTAAAAGACACATATTGCCCTTCAATAGAAAACAACCCCATTATATATGGTAAATTAGTTAGCTGAGAAACATTCATTAGTTGTGGATACTTCTGAAAAATTTCATTTAATTCATTCAATGAAATGTTATGTCTAAAAAATAAATCATAATCAGAAAGTAGATATTTTTCAAGTGGTTCTACAACGTGAAATGCCGATATTCCATAGCCACATCCGACTTGCTTTAGGTGGGCTATGTCTAATGAACTGATATTTTTCAATCTTTCCACTAACGGAGCCAACTTCAATAACAAGTCACCATATTGTTTTTTATTGTATGGGAATATCAGTTTACTAAAAACCATTATTGCCAATAATGAAACTGTATTGGAAGATAGTTTGGGTACTATGTTTCTCGCCTCATCTATTATAGATTGCTCTGTTGTTCTTTCTTGTACTTTCAAGCGTTCGATTAGTAAATCTATAAGATTTTCACCTAATTCTTCATTGCCGGATGCGATGTAATTTTTAAATGTCTCATTTAATGCCATCTGAATTGCAGGTTCTTTGAAATGATGTAATAAATCTTCCTTTAATGAAGTTATTCGGTCTATCGTCTTTTCTGATATGTCAGATAATCTTTTCTCGGCCTCGACCCTTGCATCCTGAGTATAAACAGCCAACTCTGCTTTTACTACATATTTGCAGATTTCCATAGCAGTTTCAACTGTAATGCCATTAAAGTTAATGTCACCTTTTGCTTGTACTATGGTGGATTGATTAACACTCTCTATTTTCTGATCATTTCCGAAATTCATTGTTATTGCCGTTTACCTGATTTATAGTGCTATTATGAACATTTTTAATTGTCTGCTTATTACTTTTTCCACCTTTTTTAATCAGGTAGAAAATACCACTAATAATACCTCCGGCAATAGCAACAAGAAGAGGAGTTATCCATACTGAGTTATCTTTCAAAAAATCCATAAAATATATTTTTAGTTTATATTATAAATATACAAACAGCGTGCCCAAAATCTAACGACGCAAAAATATGTCATAATGTCATATTTTTTATTTTATACAACATCGTAGATTGGAACAGCGGTTTCTTTGCTACTTTCTTTGTCCGCCATCATGCTCACTGAAAGAAAGTAGGGCGGCTCTCGCCGCCTCTGCCTAAAGTCGGGTGTAAAGTCCCGTTACATCTGTGAAAATCTGCTGGAGCATATCAAAGTACACTCCCTCGTATTTGGCTATCTCCTTGACCTTGATGTCCGCATACTTCGTCAGTGTCTGACGATAGAAATACATGGTGTATGTATCCGTGTCTTCATCCAATATGATTTTCAGTCTGTTGGCTGACGTCTTGTTTCTTGCAAGGCTCATTTGTAGTCCGTTGCCCAAATTGATATAGTTACGGCTTCCCGTCATGACGGTAAATCCATGACCGCCCAACTGCTGTAAGATTGTATTCGCTATCATCTGTATATGAATTTAAGTTATTGTCAATGGGTGGCTTTTGCCACCCGATTTTTTATACGTTCATGCTTTGCCTTATATGTTCCAATGTGCGCTCGGCAATGGGGCGTGTTTCCTCCGTCCAAAGGTCATAGTCATGTACGGATATTCCCACACTCTGCAAGTCACGGATATAGCCGGACACATAATCTCCCGTAGGGAGGTAAACGAACTGCATCCATGTGTCCCTGCTGTCTGTCAATATAAAATAGTATTTCATGCTCTTTCTGGGTTATCTGTTTTGGGTGCGGGCGGTATTGTGTACCGCCACACCTTTAGTATTCTTTCATTTCGGCAATGGGGGTATATTTTCTGAGCCATTCCACCACATGCACCATGTTGTATTCGGAAGTGATGACTGCCGTATGTTCGTTTATCGGGGTCATTCTTGTGCTTTCGTAGCTTTCTATCCACTCCTTTAGTGTTGCCACATCACAAGTATCGGTACACATCATATCCAAAATTCTAATAGGGTCGCTGAATGTCACAATCAATGTATCATAGTATGCTGTCATAATCTGTCCTCCTTTCCTTTTATCCATTCGTCACGCAGGTGTCTGCACTCCTCCAATGTCGGTCTCACGCAAGAGAAAAGTTCTCCGTCCGTGTGTCGGTAGTCATATTGGAAAAGGGTTGTTCTTTTCCGTCTGATAGTCGTTTGGTACTTTTCGTACTTCTCAGTACCTGCCGTCTGGCAGGTACTCACTCCGTTGATGGTCATTCTTGTTGTCATGGTAGTCATTTATTAAAATTCAACAATCAGTAGTCGGTTCTCCATTACCTTTTCGGGGTCGGTTATCATCCTTTGGGCTACCCAAAGGTGATGCGCTCCGAAGCCGTAGGCGAACAGCCTTCCGAAGTTCTCGTTTTCTGAAAGTTTCGCCATTGAATTGCGGATTTCCTTTTCGCTGAAACTCAAGGACAAGGTGTTTATCAGACTGACAAAGATGTCGGTAACTTTCTCGTCCCATAATATCAGTATGTTTTCTATCTTTATTTCCATATCATGTATATTTTGAAGTCTATAAATCAAGCACTCATCCGCTTGCGGATAAGTTCGGCATTGCTCTCTACAAGGCTGATGATGCGGTCGTGGTATTCGGTATTGGAATTGCATACACCTCTGCTCTGTACCACCTTGAATGTTGTCAGTGAAACCTCCACCGTTTCAATGCGTTTGCCGTCAATGGTTGCGGATAGGATAAGGGAGTCTGTCCTCTTGTGATAGCTTCCCACACAATGGTGCATCAGTTTTCCTTCAAGTTGCATTTCCGCTACACTCTCAATGACCTTTACAAGAATAAGGTTGTCGGTAAACACAAGTCCGAAAAACTTGCCTTTGGACTTCAGATAATTCTTTTCGTCCTTGACCAACTGCTCCCTGCGTTGCTCCGCTCTTTCCCTTTCAATCTGTTCTTCACGTTTTCTGACAAGTCGGTCATGTGCCTTTTTCAAGTCTGTCGGACAAACATATTTTGGGCAGTGGGTGTCTTTCCCGAAATGTCGGAGCAGTCTTACAAGGTCACACCACATGGAGGCATCTGCAATATGATAGCCGTTTCGGATACAGATTTTTATGGAGTTCCAATATTCATGCAAATTGACATTTGAAATGACGGCATATCTGAACATTTCTGTCTGTCCCGCTTTAAGCAATGTTTCCTTTTTGCTGTCCGTCAGAATGGCGGTAAAAAATTCGTATGGGGTCAGTTCGTGGAATGCTCCCTTGAAGCCGTTTCGCCTTAATTCGGGAATGATGCGCATTGCCGGATAAGTCTTGTATGCGTCTATGTTGTATGCTTTCAGCATCTTGTTGCTGCGCAAATCCATATCGCTCCATTCAGTCCAAAGGTCATAGTACATCGTGTGCATGGCTCTCAGTCGGGCAATAACTTCGGTCTTTCCGTTTGGGGCAATCCACCATTGCACCACCTCCCGAATGGAATACTCTGCCTTCTGTCCCACCTTGTATGTTGCTCCTACCATAAAGTAGCGCAACACTTGATAGCCTTTTCGGGTCGTAATGATTTCATAATATGCGCTGTCCCTGAAAACTCTCTTTCGGGTATCAAGCATTTCAAGTCCCTTTCCGCAATGGGGACAGCTACAGCCACATATAGTTTCCGCAAGAGTGTGTCCGCCTTTCCAACGATGTCCACATTCCGAACAAGTGATAGTTCCGCCTTTTGTGCGGTAGGCATGATGCTTGAAGCAATGTTCAAAAGCGTATGCTTTCTGCTTGTCTGTCAGTTCGGGCAGTCCGCTTGACAAACGGACTACCTCTTTCTGTATGCGTGTTCTCGGTTTCATATCAAAAATCAAATAATGAGGGTTGGACTTGTGTTTCTTTTTTCGCTGTCGGCTTGTTGCGGTTCTGTAGCTTTTGGAGTTCCATATGCTGATATTGGGCAACCGCCTTTCTCCTTGCTTCCTGCTTTTCCTCTTCTGTCAGTTCCACCACATGGTTTACAACTACTTGACATTGTATAGGCTTGCCTACTTCAATCTCGTTTTCATCGTAATAGTGAATGGCTTGTCCGTATATCTCTCCGTCTGAAAAGCCGTTGCAACCGCTTTTCTGCACATAGTTCAGAATGTATGTGACACAATCGTCTATGTTCTTGGCTGGGTTGCGGTAGCTTTTGGCGAATAGTTCATCTTCCGCTGCTCTCTGCTCCAAAAACATCTGTATGGTTCGTTTGAAATGGTCTGTTCCTTTCATAATCTCAAATTTTAGTCGGGTTGTCGTTCAAATAAAGTATCTCGCAATCTTCCACCTCTGTGGAAAGTCCGAAAAGGGGGTAATGGGTGAAATAAGGCTGTGCGTTCCCTTCTTCATCTGTGAGGGGTGAAACATCTTGTACTTGCCATTGCTTCATCCATCTGTCTATTGTCTGAACTTCATCGTCTGTGAGTGCGGTTGCATCGCCATTGATGATATAGGCTAAACTCCATGTGGGTATCTTTTCCGTTGTCCTGTTCATCTCCGTTTCTTTATGGGGTCAGACAATCTCTTGTAAAATCTCCGTGTGGTATTGTGGGGGACATTCCACCAAAAGAAAACCGATAAAGTCCTTTCTCGCTTCCTTGTTGAGTTCGTGGTATAGCCTTCTTAGGGTTGAATGGTTGCCGTTGATGTAGGTTTCCACCATATACTCAAAGATGTTGTCCACCTCGTAAAATCTGCATTGCTGCGCTGCTGTCTTGCTGTATCGTCTTGCCATATCCTTATTTGTTAAATAGTTAATAACCAAATGAAAAAGCCGATTGTCGCCATTACTGAAAATAGGGAGATTAGTATGCCTAACATGATGCTCAACATGCCGAATAGGATTTCTCCTATGATACCTACTACCAAACCGCCAGCACAAAAGGCTATGTTTGATGTTGCCGTTACTACTGCGGATAATGCTTTCCACAATACCTTTCCGATGTTACTCAATATCATTCTCATATTTTCCGATTTTAGATTGTTGATTACCTTGTTCGGATTTGGAGTGGGCGGTTTCTTTTTCTTTTCGCCTCTCTGTATGTCCGATGTTTTCTTGTGACGTCTTCCGACCGCATTGGTCGTTTTCGTTTCGGGGGCTTCTCAAAGGTTAGGGAGTAGGATTAGCAAATTTTTTAGATAAAATACTACCCCTGAAAGGGCGTGGAGATTTTTCGACAAAAAATTTGAGTTCCTAATCCCGTCTTTACCTTTGCCCCATGCAACGAAAATGACACCTGATGCCGTCCTGGATGGCGGCATGGAAACAGAGGCATACGCATAGAGAGGCGGAAAGGAAAAGGGAACAGAGGTATTGGCGTGCAGCGCCATGTGGATGGATTAAGGGCGGTGCTACAACTAAGGGGAAAGTTGGCTTTCCGACCGCCGTGTGGAAGTCCTGTAACCGTCATTGTCATGCGTGCATGGCTTGCGGTTACTGGTGTTCCTCCGGTGGTACATTGTCGTAAAACGGGATTGTCTGCTGTTGCTTTGTCTGCAATGGAAGGCAAACTGGTTTTACGACACGGGGCTTTGTAGCCGAAAATGGTCACAAGAACAGATCCACGCTTGGCGTGTCCTGTAGAAGTGGCATTTTCGGCTACTTGTATATGGATGAAATAATGACTGTAAGAACGGTTTTACCGTTTTAGTACAAGCATATAAAAGAAGTGCCCACGGCGATGGCAGTGTCATTTATGACATTGTGGTCGCTGTGGGCTTTTCTTTTGCTTGTACTGTTTCTGAAATCGGCTTTTGCGCATCAGGCAGAAGTGGCTTTCAGAAGGGATTATAGAACGATGTAAAAAACATAAAAAAGAGACTACAATTTGGAATTATAAACAGGAAAATGTACCTTTGTAATGTAATGATAAAGCTTAGACAAGCGAAAGTCTATGAGTGACACAAAAAGACAGTTTTCAGTTACTAAATCGTTACACTTGAAAAATTGAACTGAATTAAAATGTTGATTCATAAGGATTTTGGAGAGAAAGGTTCATAATCCTGTCTCTCCGCCAATAAGAAGTGTAAATCAAGCATTTGCGAGGTTTACACTTTTTTTTATATTCTGAATTAGAATCTCTATCTGTTTTATTGGAGCATCCAACAACTGAAGTATCGTACAAGTCTATATACATAAAATGGTTCTAATAAATATTATTTTAATACAGAACTATAAAATTCAGTTTATACTTGTTGAATAAGCTACAGCTATCTAATTTTATGACTTCAATAAAAAAAGTATTTTATAGCACATCAAGCCATTTACATAAAAACTGAATATGATAAATATATATCCTATTTTCTACAACAAAAAGCAATATCTCGATTTACTGCTCCTTGCTGATGAGCAAGAATCCATGATCGATCGCTATTTAAAACGCGGAGACATGTTCGTTCTAGCTGAAAACAATGAGATAAAAGCTTCATGCGTTATAACCGAAGAAGGTAAAGGTATCTACGAAATCAAAAACATTGCTGTCTATCCACAGTTCCAGCGTCAGGGATATGGAAAAAAGTTGATATTCTTTCTTCTGAAACATTATAAAGCCCGATGCCATACAATGCTTGTCGGAACCGGAGACTCTCCTATAACTATAGCCTTCTACAAGAATTGCGGATTTGTATATTCACATCGGATACCCAACTTTTTCACCGACAATTATGAGCATCCGATTTTTGAAGCAGGTAAACAATTGAAAGATATGATTTACCTTAAAATTAGCATAAGTAAATAAGGAGCAACGTAAAAATCTAAGAGATTCGTCGACTAAAACATAGAGTTTCTCTAACCTATACAGAAAGAATTATACACTTACCTAAAAACGAAAAACATCAAATATAAAAACAGGCAATCTGCCCCACTTGTTAAATTCCTGACATTTCGTTATATTTGCGCTCAAAGATTATAACAATTAACATACCTATTTTAACAAAATGAAGAAATGTTTATTCACAGCCGCCTTCGCTCTGGCATTGGGAGGAAGCAGCATGGCACAAAGTACCAATCCATTTCTATCAGAATCGTATGGTACTCCGTATGAAATTGCTCCATTCGAAAAAATTACTATCGACAACTACCGTGAAGCGTTCCTGAAAGGAATGGAAGAACAGAAACAGGAAATCAATGCTATTATCCGAAATCGCGCAGTACCCGACTTCGAAAACACTATCGTTGCACTCGACCGCAGTGGAGAACTGCTTACTAAAGTAGAATATGTTTTCGGACCTATCGCTAGTAGCAACTCAACCGAAGAAACTCGCGCTTTGGAAAAAGAACTGTCTCCATTATTTTCTGCACACAGCGATGATATTTACTTGAATCCATTGCTTTTTGCAAAAGTGAAAGAAGTTTACGACAATCAGAAAAAATTTGGATTAGATAAAGAACAGACCAAACTACTGGAAAATGTGTACAAGCGTTTTATCCGTGGCGGCGCTGGATTAAATGATGAGCAGAAAGCCGAATTACGTAAGCTGAACAGTGAAATATCACTGCTGGAACTTACATTCAGCCAAAACCTGATGCACGAAACCAATAACACATTTGTTACAGTCGACAAGCTGGAAGAACTGGAAGGACTTCCAGAAGCAAATATCGAAGCTGCCGCTAAAATGGCAGAAGAAAACGGACAGAAAGGAAAATGGATGTTCAATATGCAGCGTCCAAGCTGTAACCCTGTTCTACAATACTGTAAAAACCGTGAATTGCGTCATCGCGTATATGATGCATATTACAATCGAGGAAATCAGAACAACCAGTATGACAATAAAGAAATATCCCGCAAACTGGTTACTCAGGCACACTTCCAAGCTTCTGAATACTGTTTCCAAGACCTCTGCCAAAGAAACCTCCTGAACCAATTGCATACAAAGCCTGCAGAGTCTGATAGCCATCTCCGCTTGCATAATCCTCCGGATGAAGCCATACCTGAATACGACGTAAACGGAAGTTAGAGCTCTGATCCATATGGGAAAGACTGTATACCAGGATTGCCACCAGAATAACCGCAACAACAGCAAGGATAACAAATGGTTTTGTTTTTGGATGTGCAATAAACACCAGACCTACGGTAATCCCCAAAATAATCATAGCAGTACTCAGGTTATCCGTAAACACATATGCAAACAGGGCCTGAATGCCGCCCATTCCCAGAAGTACCATAGTAGCTTTCAGGGTTTCCACTCTCTTTCCCATTTTGACGATCAGATAGGACAATGTGATGATCACTGCAATCTTTGCAATCTCTGCCGGCTGAAACTGTACCCCAAGCTTCAGCCATCTTCTCGCTCCATGAGAGGTGACTCCCAGGGGAGTCTTTACCAGCACCATGAGAACAGCGGCTACTACATAGATCACAAACGGAAATTTCGCCAGAATATGATAATCGAAATAGGACTCTACAATTGCCAGCACAAGACAGCCAATACTGTACATTGCCTGTTTTTTGAAATAGAACATATCGTCCCCTTCATTAATCTGAGCCATATAAGAGCTTGTACTGTAAAGCATGATCAGACCAAAGCACATGATCAATATGATTACTGCGACCAGATTAAAATCATAGTAATCTGATTTTGCCTTTTTCATTTTGATCTTGGACTTATAGCCAGGACCTGCCTTTTTCTTTCCTGACCGGATACTTGCTTTTTTCTTTTTCGCAATATCCACTTTATCACCTTTTTCTGTTCATTTTTATATAAACTCTTTTATTTCCTTAATTGTTTTTCATTATAGCAGACTCTTTTTGCAGGTGCAACCCAAAGGTGCTGTTACTCCGTGAACGGTAACGGCTGCAGGGTTTATCCCGTAATAGAAAAGAGCAGGATACTCTCCTGCCCTTCTCTGGTTCCTTATAGAAATTTATATCTGACCTGCTTAAGATCAGTCTTCACTGCCATCATCGAAGCCTTCTGTTTCAATAATGAACTTCACGTTGCCACTCATGGAAGCATCTTTTCCTGTGAAGGATGTATAAGCAGCATCATCAGACTGGAGTGCTTCCAGGCGATCCAGAACACTCTGGAAATCATCTTCCATAGTATCTTTCAGTTTCTTGATACCCTCATCGTAGAACTCTTTCTCACCATCCTTCAGATCTTTTGCTCCATCCTTCAGATCCTTAGCTCCGTCTTTCAGATCTTTTGCCCCATCCTTCAGGTCTTTTGCTCCATCATCCAGGGTCTTAGCTCCGTCTTTCAGACTGCTTGTTCCGTCTTTCAGAGTCTTAGCTCCGTCATTCAGCTCCTTAGCTCCATCCTTCAAAGTCTTGGTTCCGTCTTTCAGATCTTTTGTTCCGCTTACTAAAGAAGATGTACCACTCTTCAATTCACGAGTTCCATTATTAACACTGTTTGCACCGCTTCTTAACTGGGAAGCTCCGCTTCTCAGATCTGCAGCACCGTTCTTTAGCTGTGCAATACCGGATTTTACCTGTCCACTGGCTGCTGCTAATGTACCTGCTCCGCTTACAAGGCTCTTGGTTCCTGCTGTCAGCTGGGATGCTCCACTGTTCAGGGTATCACTGCTTGCTGTCAGCTGAGAAGCTCCGCTTCTTATCGACACCTTCGTTCCATTGATGGACAGGATCGTATCTCCGATCTGCAGCCCGCTCACCAGTCCAGGATTGGTCTTTTCGCCGGTTTCATTCTCGATTTCTTCCAGTCCTACGACCAGAACCCCTCTGACGTCCATTCTCACCCCGACCGATTGCCCGCCCGGCACCAACACTCGTTCAGTGACCACCGGAACATCTGCCTGACTGTCTCTTCCCGGAAACACCTGCCCTGCTACTGCGATCGACAACAGCAGGACACCAAGGATCAATGCACTTTTTTTCACGGATCCTCTCATCTACATCCCCCTAGCTATCAAAATTCTCAAGGAACTCATCCAGCTCCGCTTTCGTCTTCTTCGTAACACCCTTGGAAAACATGTTCTGATCCGTCTGTGAAAGCAGCTCAAACGGGATAGATGTGATCAGATATAACTTCTTTTCTTCCCCCTGACAGGCAAAAACCTTTACTACACCATCCACTTCCTTGATATAATAAGACTCCTCTTCTTCCGCCGTATCCGCAGCAGGCTGCTTTGCAGAAGTATCCCCGCGCTCCTCAGAATTCTGATCTGCCTGAGATGATTCCACCTTCACTTTTCTGGCTGCCTCTTCCGACCCATCCTGATCCACTACCGTCTTGTAGTTGAGCCATATCCCAAACGTCATAAGACTTACAGCCAGCGCCGCCAGGATCACCTGATTGCGCAGTTTTTTTCTTCTCGTATCTCTAAACATATTTCTCACCTCAAAGGTATTATGAGCCCGAAAAAAGAAGCTTATACCAGAGATTTATTATTTTCTTCCTTACATCTCATTGATTTCAGCGATCAGCTTTCTCTGTATTTTTTCGATTTCTGCAAAGTTCATGCAGGGGATGTAGCAGCTTTCCAATTCATCGTGCAGCCGGCGTGTGTTCTTTAAAAGTGCAAGTGCTTTTTTCAGATCCTCCTGAATGCCTTTTTCCAGATCACTACGGATCTCCTGCAGAACAGGGTCCACATTCTTTGGCACTTCCAGTGTGATGTTCAGGGATTTCTGTGTATTGCTGTCCGCTTTAACTGTGTGATAGCTGTTACAAGTGACGATGGCAAAACCAGCATCCGGCACCACAATATGTTCAAGCTTTTTCGCCGGATCCATCGGACAGTAATAAGCCTCCAGATCAAACCCGGCATCCAGCAGCCTCTCCATCGCCGGTTCCAGGATCTTCTGCACAGGAAATCCCTCCGTACATGTTGCGCAGGGGACGAATACGAACGAA
>OGXI01002863.1_pt1 | contig 12403 bp, 8 predicted proteins | sample 1576221 | NCBI WGS metagenome assembly OGXI01 (sample SAMEA3541523, study PRJEB24748) | human gut metagenome | biome: human gut; feature: human-associated habitat; material: faeces | place: China | collected 2012
GCAAGGCAAAAAGCCGCGCCGCCATCGTTGCAGCATTCTCCGAGCTCCTGCGCGAGGAGGACTACAGCAAGATCACCGTCGGCGACATCATCGCGCGCGCTCACGTAGGCCGCGCGACATTCTACGGCCTCTTTAAGAGCAAAGACGACCTGCTCGCTGAGCTGGTGCGCGATATCTGCACCCATGCCCTCGACGATGACGGTACACCCCTCGATGACCCACTCGTACAGGTCGAACATATCCTCAACAACCTCTGGGAGCGCCGCCAGGGCGTCCGAGCCCTCGTAGCCGGCGCCGGCTCACGCGTCTTCGCCGACTGCTTACGCAAGACCATCATGTCACGAGCAGCCGAAACCGTCCCCACCGACCCAAACGGCCCCGCCGCCACCATGGACCGAAGCTTCCTACTACACCACATAGCCTCAAGCTTCGTAGGAATGGTCCAATGGTGGGCCTGGCACAACTTCGAAGCCCCAAAAGAGGACGTAGCCAAAGACTACCTATCAGCCATCAAGCCCCTCTTCGGCTAGACAGAACCCTCATCCCAATGCCCCGCCCAACCAAAAGCACAACCCATCCCAAAGCGCCAACATCAGCCCAACGCCCCTATCAGCAATAAGCCCCTCCCATCCAAATTCAGATATATATGTTGGGTTGCTTGTTCCAACGCGACTAAGATCCCGCAGCTGGCCGCATGGGGTAACTTCCCAGCGCATTCCGCAGGACGCAAAAAGGCTCGCCGCACGAAGTGCGCAGCGAGCCTTTTTGCATGTCCGAGGACGCGCTGGGAAGTTACCCCATGCGGCCAGCGGACAACTATGTAGCCTTGAACTAGAACATGCCCAAGAAGCCATGCACAAACAGCGCGGCCACAATAGCACCGACAAACGGCGCGATGCCAGGAACAAGCAGGCCGTACTTCCAGTTGTTATCGGCCTTGTTCTTAATCGGCAGCACCTGATAGGCCATGCGAGGACCAAGGTCACGAGCCTGGTTCATGGCGAAGCCGGTGATGCCGCCCATGCCCATGCCGACAGCCCAAACGATCAGGCCGACGCAGATTGCGAGCATCAGAACGTTCTCGCCGGCGCGGCTAGCGGCAGCAAGGATGGCGCTGATGAACACGAAGGTGCAGATAGCCTCGCAGAAGAAGTTACGAGCATAGTTCGTGCCCTCGGTGGTGGGGTTGGTCGAGAAGATGTTGCGCTGGGCAATGGGGTCGACGACGCCCTCGGAAGCCTTGAACTCATCGGCATACATAAACCAAGCGATCACGGCACCCACAAAGCCGCCGAGCATATCGGCAAGCATGAAGGGGATGCAGTTGCCCCACGGCACCAGGCCGACGATGCACTGGGCAAGCACCATGGCGGGGTTCATGCACACAGCGCCACCAAAGACAAACAGGCAGACCGAGATGCCAAAGGACCAGGTGGTGATGGCAAACATATGGCCGGAGCCCTGATACTTGGTGCCCTTGAGCACGGTATCGCAGTGAACGCCCACGCCAAAGACGATCATGAGGGCCGTTGCGCCGAATTCGCAGAGGAGTTTGGTAAGCATAAAACCTTATCTTTCTTGTCGGTTATAAACGATTCGTTTAAGCCGCGCACTAGTGCTGTGCGACAACAACACCCAGGCCATCGGGGATGACGGCGACCTTGGCATCGGCACCCTTCATCTCAAAGGCGAGCTTGAGCGCTTCCTCGATAGTGTTGACCGGCGTCATGTGCATATCCTTGAGCATCTGGTGATCGCACAGGTCGGTGACCATGATCACAGGGTGATGCGCCAGGATGCGGGCAAAGATCTGGCTCGTCCACTGATCGGGCAGGGTCTCGTCCTTAGGACGATCGATGCAGGCGCGCTCAAACTCTGCCGGATCGTTGTCGGCGATGTTGTGATAGAAGCCCTCGCCGCCGTGACCGTCGGCACAACCGGCGACGTCGATGATCACACCGCCCTCGGGAAGCGTGGCCTCGGCAGCGCACATGCCCTTCACAGCCTGATAGATGTTCTGATCGAGGGGGTAGCCGCCGTTAGTGGTAATGGCGATCTCGCACTCGACGGGCTCAACGCCGGCAAGGCTCTTCACGAACTCGCAGCCAGCCTCGTGCGCCTTGTGGATGTCGCCGGCAAAGGAGCCAATGACCTCGTGCTTGCCGTTGAGCACCACGTTGAGCACAAAGGCAAGGTGAGCCATCTCGGCGGCGGCAAACATGTCCTCGCTCACGTGGTTGTGGCACAGGTTGCCGGCACGCGAGTGGGAATCGTTCACAAACTGACCGTTGTGGTTGTACATGATGGTCTTGTAGCTGGCGATGCCAGGCAGGACGGACTTGCGGCTACCAGAGAAACCGGCAAAGAAGTGCGGCTCAATAAAGCCCTCGGCAAGCAGCAGATCGCAATCGGCCGCAATCTTGTTGATGATGCACTCGCCACCAGAAGGCAGGGTGCCGATCTTTTTCATCATGCTGTCGTCAGTCGCGACGTGCATAACGATTTCTTCGTTGGCAACGATCTCCTCGCCGTACTTGTTGACGAGCTCCTCGTGCGTCGACGGACGATGCATACCCGTAGCAACCAGAATGCGAACGCGCGCCTCAGGCGCAGCGGAGTGGATGTGATGCAGCAGAATAGGCATCGTCACACGCGAGGGAACGGGACGCGTATGATCTGAGCTAATGATGACAATATCCTTCTTGCCAGCACAAAGCTCCTCGAGCGAAGGCGAGCCGTAAGGGTTGGAAAGCGACTCCTCCACCAGCTCTTCCTGCGATTTCGTGGTCTTAAACTCGTTTTGATGACCTTCCATCACACCCGCGAAGTTCTTATCCTCGAGTTCCAGATGCAACGTCTTGTGGTCAAACGGCAGTTCACATTCAAACAATGACGAGCGCCCTCTTCCTTTCATCTAACACACTAGTTAAACCGTTGAGAGGATACGCCGCTCGCCGAAAAACACCACCGTCCACCGACTCATTAACACAACGTTCATATTTGACCCACAACAAAACGGCCGTGGTCCCAATGAGGACCGCGGGCGTCTGCCAAAGACACTATGGACAGGATGGCTTACGCAGCGCCAAGGCAAGCATCATTCTCATGGCTTACGCGCGTGTAAGCTATCTTGCATGAAAACGTCAATAAAATGCATAGAAATACGCATGGGTTTCGAACCATGAAAGGGTAGACCCCTCTGGAGCGTGCATTTTTGGGAGTATTCAGCATCGCGAGATAAGTCTACAGAGCTAAAAACCTATCGAAAGCTAGGAAACCTCCATGGCTCTTGCCTTCTAGGCAGCATGCGGTAAGAAACCATCCATGATTTGAACATCGCCGGCCCCCAATTGGCGCACGGAGGCATCAGCAACGGCTGCGAAAGTATGCTATGGCCTTATGCATCAATCTTTGGCTGCTGAAAACTCCGTTTTTTGCACGCCGCCCCAAGCACCACCCTCACCCAGCGGCCTTCCGCCGAAGCCGGACATCGCAGGGCCCGCCATTAGTTTACTTTTGGGCACACTTCGCAGGACGCAAGAAGCCCTCGCCGCACTCCACATTAAGCGCGAAGCGCGCCATTATCCCCTTCAGCCCAATCCCTGAAGACCGAGGACGAAGGGACTCGACGGGTTACCCTCTGAATGCATTCCGCAGCACGAAGCCCCCTTATCCGCAGCTCCGAAGGAGCAGGATAAGGGGGCTTCAAGTGCGAGGACGCATTCAGAGGGTAACCTGTCGGGTCCCGGTGAGAGCCACAGGGCTATCGATTACCCCGTGTTCTGCAATCCTGCCGAGACGCCGGTCACAGTCGAAAGAATCAGGCTCATGTACTCGGCCTTCTTCTCCTCGGCCATCTCGTCCTGGTTCATACGCACCTCGCGAAGGGCGCGGACCTGGGCGATAGACAGGGCGTCGACGTAGGGGTTACGCACACGGACGGCACAGCCGAGCACGCGGCGGCGCTGTAGCGGCCACTCGTCACCGACGATGGCAAGGACCCACTTACGCGTGAGCTGCATCTCGGTGAAGACCTTCTTGGACAGATCCTGGCGATCGCCCAGGTGCAGATACATCTTGGCGATGCGCTGGTCGGTCTTAGCGATCGACATCTCGATGTTGTCGATGAACGTGCGGAAGAACGGCCACTCCTGGTAGGCAGCCTTAAGCTGGTCAAGGTCGCCCAGCTGCTCGCAGGCGGTGCCCAGGCCGTACCAAGCGGCCAGGTTAATACGCGCCTGACTCCAGCTGAAAATCCACGGAATGGTACGCAGGTCGTCGAGCGACTTGGCACCCAGACCGCGCTTGGCCGGGCGCGAGCCGATCGGCAGCAGACCGACCTCGGTCAGCGGCGTCACGGTCGAGAACCACGGTGTAAAGTCCTCGGTGTTCAGCAGATCCAGATAGCGCTCGTGGCTTGCAGCGTTGAGCTTCTCGGCCATATCCCAGAACTTCTGCGTGGTCTCGGTGTTGGTCTTCTCGACGCTCGGGGCCGACTGCAAAAGCGTTGCAGCGGCAACGGACTCAACATGGCGCTGAGCCAGCGTGCGGTTACCGTAACGGGCAAAGATGACCTCGCCCTGCTCGGTGAGCTTAAAGAAGCAGTTGACCGAACCCTTGGGCTGCGCCAGCACGGCCTTGTTGGCCGGGCCGCCACCACGGCCCACGGCACCGCCGCGACCGTGCATGAGCACCAGATCGATATCGTTCTTCTCGGCCCACTTGGCAATACGCTCCTGTGCGGAGTGCAGCGCGAGCATAGCCGTGGTAGGACCGGCATCCTTGGAGGAGTCGGAATAGCCCAGCATGACCTCCATGCGACGGTTGGTCTGGGCAAGGCGCTTTTGCACCACGGGCAGCGTAAGCATCTGGTCGAGCACGTCGACGCAGCCCTCGAGGTCCTCGAGCTGCTCGAACAGCGGGATCACGTCGAGCTCGGGGACATCCTCCTCATGCGCAAAGGACAGGTGGGCAAGCTCAAAGACGTCGGCCACATGCTGGGCGCTCTTGGTGAACGAGATGATGTAGCGGTGCGCCATCTTCTTGCCGTAACGCTTTTGGATGGAGCCGATAGCGCGGAAGGTATCGATGACCTCGCGCGTCATGGGCTGCAGATCACCATGGATACCGTTCTCGTGGATATCCTTGAGGGCGCGGGCGTGCACCACGGAGTGCTGACGGAACTCCATCTCGACCATGTGGAAGCCGAAGGACTCGACCTGCCAGATGATGGTCTGGACCGGGCCGTAGGCAGCACGGACGGCACCGCAGGCGGCCAGCGAGCGCTGGACGACGCGCAGGTCCTCCAGGAACTCATCGGCGCTGTGGTACATGGTGTCGGTGATGCGACGCACGGTGGCGTTGAGTCGGTCGGCCATGACGAGCATGACGGCGCGATGCGGCTCGTGCTCGGAGATTAGTTCAGCACGTGCGGTGTACTGAGTGCTCATCTCGACCTGATGGTTCCACAGGTTGATGAGCTCGGCAGACGGCTTGCTGTAGGTGGCCTCGAGCGTGAGGTTGCGGCCGATGCGGCGGCACTTGTCCTCGAGCTTGAGCACCATATGGGTGAAATACTTGGCAGCGACCTCGCGGCTCACCTTGGCGGTGACGTTGGGGTTACCGTCGCGGTCGGAACCGATCCAGCTGCCGGGGTGGAAGAACGCCGGGCACAGCGGCGGCACGGTGCCGGCCTTATCGCCCAGCACCCAGTCATCAAAACGACGATAGATGACGGGAATGACGTCGAACAGCGTGTTATCGAAGATGTCGATGATGGTATCGGCTTCCTCGACCGGCGTGGGCTTCTTGAGCGCGATGGGGCTCGTACGCACCAGGGCGTCGATCTCCTGCAGCATATGGCGCTCGTTCTCCACCAGGTCGGAGCCGCCCAGACGTGGACGCTCCTCCAGCAGGTTGGAGATACGGCGAATCTTGCCCTCGACGGCCTTACGACGGGCCTCGGTGGGATGTGCGGTAAAGACAGGGTGGAACTCGAGCTTGCCGAGCAGCTCGTTGGCGCCCTCGACACCCATCTCGTTTACCAACTGGTGATAGGCGACGGTGAGTTCGTTGGCAGGATCGACCTCGGTATCGGTCGATGCGCCGGCCTCGCGCTCGCGCAGCTGCGCCACACGGTAATTCTCCTCCGACAGGTTTGCCAGATGGAAGAAGCTCGTAAAGGCGCGGACGATAACCTGCTGTTTATCGAGCGGCAGGCTGTCGATCAGATCGACAACCTCGCGAAACGCCACGGCGGTGGGCTCGTCGGCAGTGGGCACGCCCTGCTCGTCGACGGACTCGTCGGCAGCACGGCTACCGGGGTTGCCGGCATTGGCCACAATCTCGGCTGTCAAAATCTTGTCGAACAGGTCCGCGATCTCGGGATCATACTCGCTAAGCACACGGCGCTCCAGGCGCAAGAACAGCGCCAGATTGTCGCGCAGCTCCTCGGGGATCTCGATCTCGGCGAGACGCTCCTTGGACTCGGCATTCGAGCCGATTCGGTTAACGAGGCGGTTGACCACGGCAGCGACACGCGCCGCGGCTTCGGGTACAGACTGGTTGCTTGGGTTCTCAGCCACGTTTCCTCCCATTCCTCCTTCTATGCACGTAACATGCTGTATCCATTATAGGCACTCGGCAAAAACTTTCGACGCTGATTGCGCTTTACCACACAAAAGTATTTTCTGCATTGCAAGGGTTTTTGCCCTAAATGGTCGTATTTCTCGGTAGGCGGCATATACAAACGGGGGCATTCCGCATAAAAGCGAAACACCCCCGTAACAATCGCTCTCCATGAGCAGGGCACGTTAGCAGGCCCGCAGCTCAAAAAGATGCGCTACAGGCGCTCGCGAACCGCCTCGACCACATTGGCCAAATCGACGAGAACCTCGTCATGGCTCTGCATGTCGCGCACCTTAACCTTGCCGGCAGCAAGCTCGTCGCCGCCCAAGACCAAAATGAGCTTGGCGCCCACCTTGTCGGCCTGCTTAAACTGGGCCTTGAGCGAACGGCCCTGATAGTCTGCCTCGGTCACGATACCTGCGGCGCGAAGCTGCTGCGTAATGGCAAACACGTTCTGGCGCAGTTCCTTGCCGGCATTGGCGACGTAGACACACGGGGCCTCATCGGCGCCCAGGTCGCTGCCAAAGGCCTGCAGGGCCAGCAGGGCGCGCTCAAAACCGACGGCGAAGCCGACGCCGGCCGTGGGCTTGCCGCCCTCGAGCTCAACCAGGCCATCGTAGCGGCCGCCGCCGCCGATGGAGCCGACGCCGGCGCCAGGAGCCTCGACCTCAAAGACGGTACGGGTGTAGTAGTCCAGGCCGCGCACCAGGGTGGGGTCCTCGACATACTCGATGCCGGCGGCATCCAGATAGCGTTTGACCTGCTCGTAGTGCTCGCGGCACTCGTCGCACAGGTTGTCACCCATCAGCGGGGCCTCGGCCATGATCTCGCGACAATGGTCGTTCTTGCAGTCGAAGGCGCGCAGCGGGTTAAGCTCGGCGCGCTCGCGGCACTCGTCGCACATCTCGTCGGCGTGGTCGAGAATGAACTGCTTAACCTGCTCGCGATAGGCCGGACGGCACTGGGCATCGCCCATCGAGTTAATGAGCAGACGGAGCTTGGAAAGATCGAAGCCCAGGCGCTTGTAGAACTCCATGAGCATAATGATGCACTCGGCGTCTGCCGCCGGATCGGGAGCACCGAGCCACTCGATGCCCACCTGGTGGAACTGACGCAGGCGGCCCTTCTGGGGACGCTCGCCGCGGAACATGGCCTCGGCGTAGTAAGCCTTAAACGGCGTGGAGCCCTGGGGCACCAGGTTGTTCTCCACGACTGCGCGCACCACACCGGCCGTGCCCTCGGGACGAAGCGCCAGGCGCTGCTTGGGCTTGAGTTTTGTGTCGGTGCCCTCGGTAAAGACGCGCTCCAGGTTGGCGCCGCTAAAGACGCGGAACATCTCCTTGCGCACGACGTCGGTCGACTGGCCGATGCCGTGGACAAAGACGTCCACCTGCTCGATCGCGGGCGTCTCGATGGGTTTAAAACCAAACGGCTCGAACACGCCGGCAGCGATCTGCTGCATCTTTTGCCAAGCGCGCATCTCGGCGCCGATAAGGTCGCGGGTTCCCTCCGCCTTCTGTGCCTGCATGGGCAAACACCTTTCTTTTGTATCGCGTCATAGGTAGTGGACATTATACGGCACAAACACAAACAGCGGCGGCGCGTCTGACCGAACGAGGGTATGGGGACTCGTTCGGCCAGACACGCCGCCGCGGTAGCCACGGACGAAGCGGACAAGCGGCAATGCGCTTTGGCCTATCTACTCCCCCGCCACGCTCACGCGCAGCTTGGCAGCGATGGGTTCGGACGCCAACAGGAACACGAGCATAACCACGGAGCACACCAGGCACACGATCCAGGTGCTCGCAAAGGAGCCCGTAGCGTCGAACAGCACACCCGAGACGATAGCGCCCACGGTGCCACCGACCATCTCGAGCGAGGTAATGGTGCCCGTGACCTTACCCAGGTCGGCCATGCCAAACTGCTTAGACGCAGCGATCGTGGGCGTAATGGTGCCCATGCACGTTCCGATACCAAAGCTAATGGCAGCCACGATGGGGCCGAGGTCGGTTGCGGGGAAGCACAGGGCGACGCAGGCGACGATGCACGCAACGGACCCCAACACATTGCCGAAACGCAGGCCAAATCGATCATAGATGGCGCCAAGGGAGATCTTGGCGATAACGACGGTAACCATGTAGGCCGAAAGCACGGTGCCTGCCCACATGGGGTCGTGGCCGCCCGTGACGATCTTGGTGCCGTTGACGGTGACGCTCGTCATATTCGTAACCTGGTTGGGCAGGATGGCGCCATTGACAAGGCCCATAAAGAGGAATGCCGCGACGAGCAGCCAGAATGCCGGGCTCTTCTTAATGCGCGACCAACCGACGCTGACCTCGGGGGCCGTATGCTCGTCCTTATCGCCCGCGGTGGAAACGGACGGATCGCCCGGGTTCTCGCCGAGCGGCTTCAGGCCAATCTCGGAAGGTTTGGTGCGGAAGGAATACGCCGTGATGGGCAGCGCCGCCACAATGCAGACGGCGGCAAGCACCAAGAAGGTGGAACGCCAACCCACGCTCACGATCAGCGAGCTCACGATGGGCGACAGAATGGCGCCGCCAAAGCCCGAGCCCGAAAGTGCGATGGAGATAGCAAGACCGCGCTTGGCCGTAAACCAGTTGGCAGTGACGAGGCTAATGAGCAGGCGGGTCGAGGCCACGGCGAAGCAGCCCGAGACGGCAAAGAGCACGTAGACCTGCCAAAGCTCGCCCACAAAGCTCATGCCGACAAGCACGGCAGAGGTGGCGATAACGGTGAGGGAGCCCAGGACGCGGCCGCTCACCTTATCGGCAACATGGCCGATCACAAGCGAACCCACAACGCTCACCACGGTGGAGATGGCATTGGAGATGTTGTACTGCGCAAGGGAAATGCCCAGGTCGCTGACGATCAACGGCTGGAACAGGCTCATGCAGTTGACGAAAATCGTGTAGCACGTGGCCATGATCACGAAGCCAGAGGCCACCACGAGCCAGCCGGGGAAGAACTTACGCTGCTGGGACATACTGCTCCTTATTTAACAAACGAATAGCCGGCGCCGGGCGCCGGTAGTGCCCAAGATTGCCTTGAAAGACAAGGGCATAGGCCTTACGGCCATGCCCGCAGGCTTGAAAGGCAAGGTTGGGTGCTACCGGTGGTCGGCGATATAGCCCAAAGCGACGGCGGTATAGGCCGCGGCACCGAGCGGCAGCTCGGCATCGTTAAAGCGCGCCTTGGGATGGTGCTGGGCAAAATGCTCATCCGTATCGGTTACAGCGGCGCCCACGGTAAAGTACGCGCTCGGGATCTCGCTCGAGATAAGCGCAAAGTCCTCGCTCGCCATGGCGTGGAACAACGGCAGGAAGGCGGACTTGGGCAGCACCGCGCCCACGTAGCCAAGCGACGCCTGCGTCATATCGTCATCGAGTACGAGCGGGGGAACATCCGAGAGCGTCTCAATAGTCGCCGGCGTACGATAGGTCGTGGCAACGCCTTTGACGACCTCCGCGATGCGGGCCTTGAGGTGCTCCATGAGCTCGACATCGAAGCCACGCAGCGTTCCCTCGAGCACACAAGTATCAGGGATGACATTTGCGGCCTGACCGCCGGCGAACTTGCCAACGGTAAGCGCGACCTCCTTGGCCGCCGGCACTTCGCGAGCGATAAGCTCCTGAAGTGCCAGATGCACGTGCACACCCGCCGTAATGGGGTCGATGCAGATCTCGGGGCTCGAGCCATGGCCGCCCTTGCCCTGAAGCGTGATGCGAAAACCGTACACGCCCGAGAGCGCCGGGCTGCCGTAGAGCACCAGGCCAAGCGGCGACTGGCTATTGACATGCATGGCAAAGGCGGCCTGGGGACGCGGGTTCTGCAGCAGACCGTCGGCGATGGCGGCGCGGGCACCCTCAAAGGTTTCCTCGCCCGGCTGGAACAGCAACTTAACCGTGGCGTTGGCGTCGACAAGCGCAGACTCGCGGGCCTTGAGCAGGCGCGCCGCTCCAAGCAACGCCGTCGCGTGCATATCGTGTCCACATGCGTGCATGCAGCCGTTCGTAGAGGCGAAAGGCTCGCCTGACTCTTCGGCAACGGGCAGGGCGTCCATGTCGCCACGGAGCATGATGACCGTACCGGCCTGTTCGTCCGTGCAGACGCCATTGCCCTGGGCCGCGGCGGCACCGGCGCCGACAAGGCCCACGACACAGGAACCATCGACGAGCGTGGCAAATGGGATTTCCATCTCGGTCAGGCGCGCTTGAATATACGCAGAGGTCTGTGGGAGGCTATTACCCAGCTCGGGCATCTGGTGTAAATCGTGTCGCCACGCAGCGAGCTCGTCTGCAAAAGCCTGAGCTTCTGCGACAAGACCGTCACCGATAGCGGTCTGCGCCGTTGTGGTAGCCTGAGGCGCTGGTTGCGGTTGAAAATTGGACAGAGCTGGTGCCATAGATGCCCTCCAGTAACGTTTTTGCAGCACGCACTTTGATAGCGTAAAGTGCAAGGTACAACTTTAAAGGCGAGGCATAAAAAACGCCGCCCCAGGAGGGCGGCGCAACAAGTTGTTTACAATTGCGGGCGAGATTTTCGGCGCAAGAAATCGAAATGCGTCTCGCTCAAGATAATCGACAAAAAGATGAACGCAAAGCCGGCAAGCAGGCGCGAGGTGAGCGCCTCCCCCATCAGCAGCACCGAGAACAGCACGCCCGAGGGGGACTCCATCGAAAGGAGCAGCGAGCCCGTCGAGGCCGGGACGTGCGCCAATCCAACGTTTTGGACGAGCAGTGCCACGCACGTACAGCCCACCGAGAGAAAGGCCACCACGCCGACAAAGCTCGGCGTCCACACGGACAGAGGCGCCTGAGTCTCGAATAGCAGCGACGTGATTAAGCTCAAAACGCCATTGCCCACAAACATCCAAAACGTGATGACGTTGATGTCCATCTTGCGGCCATACTTGGCGGTCACTGCCATCTGGATAGCAAAGAAGACCGCGCCGCCCAGCGTGATGACATCTCCAGCATTGAACTCGACGCTATCGAGTGCCACCAGGCCAATGCCCGCCAGGCACAGCAGTGCCGCACCCAGGTTATAGCGGGTGAGCTTTTCGCCGCTCAGGACATAGCTGGCAAACGGCACAAGGATACAGTACGTGCCCGTCAAAAATGCACTCTTGCCTGCCGTGGTCTGTGCCAGGCCAATCGTTTGCAGTCCGTATGCTCCCCACATGAGCGCACCCATGCCCAGCCCGACGATCAGGTTGCGGGCATTGAAATGAGCGATGATGCGCTTATGGAAAATAGCAAACACAACCAGTGATGCCGGGAGAAAGCGAACGTAGACCAGCTCGAACACCGGAATGGTATCGAGCGCATCTTTCATGGTGGTAAAGGAATAGCCCCAGATGACCGCCACCGAAAGCAGCAAGACCTTCCAGAAGAACGGAGAACGCGCGCCGGCGCCGCGGGAGGTGCCGCCGGCACCCAGGTCTTCGCGCGCTACAGGGCTATCGGGCATGTTTTCGATTTCATCAACGGCATTCTGAGCCATAGGGCATCCTCGCGCTCAGTCTGGGCGTGGTGTCCGCACGTGCATGGCCGCGTGCCGCCTCATGGTCAAATAAAACGGGGCGCACCGGACCCCCGGCACGCCCCGCTACTGTAGCAACAACCAGCGTTGCACCGCAATCCAGCCCACTAAAGCATTTTGTTCCGCCGTTCTACCGAACGGCGGACCGGCCGACGCTGATCGTGCTGGTGCTGGGCCTGATAACCAGCCTGCGCATGTTCTTTTTCTTCACTTT
>OGXI01002881.1_pt1 | contig 12331 bp, 9 predicted proteins | sample 1576221 | NCBI WGS metagenome assembly OGXI01 (sample SAMEA3541523, study PRJEB24748) | human gut metagenome | biome: human gut; feature: human-associated habitat; material: faeces | place: China | collected 2012
TCGGGTCAGTAGACAAAGTAGTCTTACCTGTACCAGACAAACCGAAGAAGATAGCTGATTCAGTTTCGTCCATATTAGTGTTAGCAGAGCAGTGCATAGAAGCGATACCACGCAATGGGTTGAAGTAGTTCATCATAGAGAACATACCTTTCTTCATTTCACCACCATACCAAGTGTTCAGGATAACCTGTTCTTTAGTAGTCAAGTTGAACACAACAGCAGTTTCTGAGTTCAGACCCAGTTCTTTGTAGTTTTCAACTTTTGCTTTAGAAGCGTTGTAAACGATGAAGTCAGGTTCGAATGATTCCAGTTCTTCTTTAGAAGGACGGATGAACATGTTAGTTACGAAGTGAGCCTGCCATGCAACTTCCATGATGAAACGAACTTTCAAGCAAGTAGCTTTGTTAGCACCGCAATAACCATCAACAACATACAATTTTTTGTTTGACAATTCTTTTGCAGCCAAAGCTTTCAGTTCTTTCCAAGCTTCAGTAGTAACAGGTTTGTTATCGTTCTTATATTCTTCAGAAGTCCACCATACAGTGTTTTCACTTGTAGCGTCTTTTACCAGGAATTTATCTTTAGGAGAACGACCAGTGTAGATACCAGTCATTACGTTTACTGCACCCAGTTCAGTTACCTGACCTTTTTCGAAGCCTTCCAAACCAGCTTTTGTTTCTTCTGCAAACAATACATCGTAAGAAGGATTGTGTACGATTTCTACGGTTCCAGTGATACCGTACTTAGTAAGATCTAAATTTGCCATTGTTCAAATGATTAATTTGGTTATTATATCAAATGTTTAGTTTTCCGTTTATACCATCCAATAGACCAGTGAGTTCAGTCCTCCTCGTCTTTGGCGATACAAAAGTAGTAGTTTATTTTTAAACTAAAGAAGTTATTACAGAAAAAAATCCGTAATAAACTAAAGATTTATACTTGTGTAACAAATCTGTCATTTCGACATTGCAACTACGAATATTACCACCTAGAATAAATAAGTATAGTATTTAAATTGATAGATATCCATTCTTCCATATCTTTCATGAATTATCCGTATATTTGCGGCATAAACATGTAACAATCAAAAAAAGAGAAACAATCTATGAAAATTGTAGAACTGAACCGGAATAATAGTATTCTAAACCAGTATCTGGCAGAGATTCGCGATGTAAATATACAAGGTGACAGCCTGCGTTTCCGCCGCAATATCGAACGTGTCGGAGAAATCATGGCATACGAAATCAGCCGTGATTTTCCTTATCAACCGCTGGAGATACAGACACCTTTAGCCATGGCAACTGAAAACGTTCCTACCATACAGCCTGTCATTGCTACTATCCTGCGTGCCGGACTGCCGCTGCACCGGGGATTCATTAACTATTTCGACCGCGCTGAGAATGCTTTTGTTTCGGCTTATCGCAAATACATAGATGCCGACAATTTTGATATCCATATCGAGTATATTGCCTCTCCGCGTTTGGACGGAAAGACGCTGATTCTGGTAGACCCGATGCTGGCTACAGGTGGTTCAATGGAGCTCGCCTACAAAGCATTGCTTACTAAAGGTGAACCAGCACACATACATATAGCATCGGTTATTGCCAGCCGACAGGCAGTGGAACACGTACAAAAAGTATTTCCTCAGGACAAAACAACAGTATGGTGTGCAGCTGTAGATCCGGAATTAAACGCACACTCATACATCGTACCGGGACTAGGTGATGCCGGTGATTTGTGCTATGGAGAAAAAGAATAAGTCTTTTTAAGAAACAGTCAACTATCAAAACAAATTCCGGTTCTGCTTCAATCTGATATTTCGCAAGTTCCTGCTCCCACAAAGAAACACCTTTCTCGCGCAGACTATCGAAAGTCATTCCGTTCAGTTCTTGCAAATTCAAAGTTGCTCCGGCTGTACTGACAGCAGAAGCAGCCGTCTTCACTATGATTTCTTCTCCTTCTGCTGCTTCAAAAGATATACATGCCATCAGATTCTTTCCCCAAGCTTCATAACAGCTTCTGAAACGAGATGTGTTGTAAATGACCGGTTTCTTATCTTGCATAAAACGCAAATTTTTCAGCTTCTTTGAAAACACGGCTGTAAAATATACATGGCGCTCCGGTCCCCAACCTTTCACAAGCTTATACCCTGTCAATGTAGAATCGTTTTCCATACGTAAATTCGACCATTCACAACTTTGCCACAAGGTATGGTTCATATCAATCATGATAAATGCCTGCTCCGATTTGGGATAGGTAAAGCGAAACATTCCACTCCGAAGACCAGCTGTCATTTCAGCTTTCACACCATAATCGGACAATTCTACAGCATAATAATTAGGTGATGCCCATTCTCTATCATGAGAATAACGAGAACGGTAACCTTCTGTAGGATTCTCACGTGTACCCGGATCAAGCTTCATCTCTCCTGTACCTGGAATAAACAGGAAGTCGCCCAAATCGGGAATCCCTGTTCCACTTAAATGCGTCAGACTAAATCCTAGAATAGAGGTATGATTATACTTATATCCAGCTGCTGCATCATAAAATTTTGCATCTGTGTCTGGACTAATCTGTATTCCTCCAAATGGTATCTGCGCTCCTGGATATACATTCCCATATCCATCTGTACCAATCATAGGATTGACATACTGAGTTAAGTTCTCTGCAGAAAGAGAAAACACCGGCAAAGAAACACATAGAAAGATTGTTTTCAGTATCTTTTTCATAATCAATGATTTTCTGTTTCTTGAATATCGCCAACTGCAACTTGATATTCATACCACAAGTCATCTATATCATACTGCTCTCCTAAAGCATATTTTATAGCCCCGTTAAATGACCAAGGAACAACCTCAAGTGTACTTCGATTAAACTTACGAAGAAAGTCTTTATCTTTATTATCTCTTAACCATACAAAAAAGTATCCGGCAGTACGATAACCATCCATATAGTTTCCACCTTTAGGACGAGCATCCGGAGTAAAACCTCCATTGGCAACACGTACTGCATCAGCCATTCCCTCTATAAAAGCCCAGAAAACACGACTGCTTCCATAATTACCTATCCCTTGAGGCTCCAGCTGATATGCATGAGTCAATTCGTGTAACAAAACACCCCTTGTTTCAAAAAACAGCTTAGCAGTATCATTTGCTGCAAATGAGTTTTCAATATGACGAGTACTATAAAAAATGCTCACAACGCCATTACCTCCTCCTTTTGCAGAAATACCCTCTATATCCTGCAAAGAATAATGAATTGTATCAACCGGAACAATACTGTCAGCCGGAGAATCATATAATGTAGCAAGTACTGTACGTGCCTGATCTGCAATATACTCCTGAGGATTAGTTATTATACGATGATAAACTTTTGATCCTTCTGGCTCTGGAGCCTGATCATCAAATACAATATGCCCAACCGGATAATCTTTCCAGACCTCCATTGTCTCTTTTTCAGTCATCACATTTTTCTTGTTCCCCGTACAAGCCGATATACCACTCATTCCTAATATTATACCAGCTAATAACAATTGTGCTTTCATACTATTTGATTCCGTTTGTTAATGAATAAGGTTTATTTTCTGCTTTTTGTCCTCTTTTCTTGTTGGGTGAGGTTCCCATCTTAAACTCCCAGACTCCTCCTTTCAACAAATCTGCATGAGTAATATATAATTTGTCATATTTCTTGCCGTTAATAGTAAGTGACTGAACAGAACGTCGGGTATCGCTCACTCCTTCAGCTTTAATTTCCAAAATGTTTCCATTAGGTAAACGCAGTTTGAGATAAGGGAAATATGGAGCTCCTAATACATACTGATCTGTTCCCGGACATACTGGATAAAATCCCATTACCGTAAACATATACCAGGCAGACATCTGACCACAATCATCATTTCCTCCCAACCCGTTTATATCATTACGATACATACGGTCGATTATCTCACGAGTCCAAAATTGAGTTTTCCAAGGTTGTGATGTCCAAGCGTATAAGTAAGGTATATGATGACTTGGTTCATTACCATGCACATATCCGCCAATCAGCCCTTCTTCCGTAATATCTTCATTCTTTTCATAATATTTTTTAGGAAGATACATTTCAAAAAGCTCATCCAAACGAGTTAGAAAAACTTTTTCACCTCCCATTAAATCCATGATACCATAGACATCATGTGGTACATGGAAAGAAAAATTCCAGGAATTACCTTCGATAAAACCCTCTCCATGTGTTTGCAGAGGATCAAAATCTTTTTTGAAGCTACCGTCAGTATAACGCGGACAGGCAAAGCCATTTTTCTTATCAAAGACATTACGATAATTCAATGCACGTGCATAATACTGCTTAGCAATTTCTTCATTACCTGCTCTTAAAGCAGTCTGATAAATAGTCCAGTCATCATATGCAAATTCCAATGTAGAGGAAACAGCTGTACTACTCTTTTCAAAAGGAATATATCCCAACTGTTGAGAGAAAGCCGGAGTAAAGATTAAACCGGCGAGCAAACAAAAATGTATTTTTCGAAGCATATAAAATTAAGATTTAAGCCAATATCCTATATGTAAAAGTAATAATAGATAACTATATTTTTTTCCTCTTTAAAGACATTCTTTCTCCCTAAATCAAAATGTCCTAATAAAGAATCATATTCAAAATACAGAACAATATTACAATCTGATTTACAGCATATTAAAATTACAATAAAACATTTAGAGAACAAAGTAGAAAAAGCAGAAAACAGATTTAAGAACAGGCAAGCACAAGAAAAAGGAATACTTATAACACCATATAAGTATTCCTTTTATAGTTATGATTCACTTTCAGTCAATGTTCCTGCCTTATGATGTGCACGATAATTTTTCGGAGTAGTCCCATATTTATCTGCAAACTCCTTATAAAAATACGGACGACTAGAAATACCAATACTTTCTATTACCTCCTGAATAGACATATCAGTTTCCAACAGAAGTTGAGCAGCCTTTTCCATACGGTATTTCTTTATAAAATCACTAGGAGTAATTCCTGATAAATCTTTAAACTTCCGAGAAAATTGACGAGGACTTATATGCATCCTTTCAGCCAAGAAAGTTGGTCCCAGCTCCTCTTTATCCAAATTCTCTTCTATTATCTCGATGATTCTTTGTATAAATGTAATCTGTTCAGGCTGATTACAATAAGGGAAAAATGCTACCCAGTTTCCTAAAGCACTTGCTTTCACCAATAAGTTTTCCTGCAGAATTTCTCCCAATCCTTTCGATACAGCCCATGCTCGCGCCAAACGTTCAAAGAATCCTTTCCTATGCAGTTTTTACAAATATACCCTGCCAAACAAAGAATTATCAAAAGGACAAGAGTCAAATATGCCCATATCGTATGATACCAGAAAGGAGCAATTTTAATAGCAACAGAATACTCCTTATAGACAGTATCCAATACGTCTTTCTTATACCGTATACGAAGTAAATACTCCCCAGGGGGAACATTTTTAAACATAGCCTCATTTTCTTTAGAAAAAAGACTCCATTTTTCATCATATCCCTCTAAAATATAAGCATATTCAATATCTGAATTAAGATAATCCAATGCTACAAATTGTAAAGAAAACGTATTCTGTTCTTCAGAAAGCAGAATCTGTTTTCTGTCTGCCGAATAAAATCTGTTAAGGTTAACTTCCCCACGATCAATGATCAGCTTACGAAGAATTAGTTCAGGATAATATTCTGGAATAGAAGACTGACTATCATTCATATACAATAGTCCATCTACTCCTCCTAAAAAAGATCTCCATTATAAGGACTACGATAATAGCTATCATCACTAAACTCTCCTATTTCAATTCCCTTGCTATAATAATATGTATAAGATCCACCACTAACAGGGTCATATTTTATCATTCCTTTATTTGTACCCATCCATAATATTCCAGCATCGTCTTTTACAATGCCGTGTACCATCTCATTAACCAGCCCTTGTTCGCGACCAATGTATGAAGGTACAATATTTCTGCCATTAATTTCAACAGAAACCAAGCCGGCTGTAGTACCAACAAAAAAGTGATTGTTATCATATTCACACAAACACAAGACATCATCTACAGCTTTTCCCAGCATCGTACGCAAGGAATACACCTGATACTCATATTTTCGAATATCAAACCGAACTAACCCTTGTCCACGACTTCCCAGCCATAAAATAGAATCACCTTGTACCCATAAAGAAGAATATTCTACAAGTTCTTTCTGTTCTGCAAAACAACGGAAACGTCTGAATCTTTTGATCTCCGGAATTTCATGTGATTTATCTAACACGACCTTAATAAGACCTGAGCCAAGCGTTACTACCCAAAGAACAGAATCATTTTCCTCATACAAACCATGTATTTCTGCCGGATAGCGTATAGAGCCTCCCACACGTATCAGTTTATCAGACTGATAAGAATAATAATACAATAACGAATCGGACATTCCTATCCAAAAATCATCTCCCTGAGCCTTTTTTTTCAGCATAAATACCGGATAGAAATTAGGTCCGCGCACATAATCTGTCAAAGCCCATTTTTCTTTTGGTGAATAAACTGAAAGAGTTTTAAGATCAATCTCTTTTTGATAATCAGGTATACGTATCAGACCGTCTCCCTTAGTTCCAACCCACAATGTACCGTAACGATCGGTCATAATACCTCTAACCTGCCCACTTACAGATGAAGACATGCGATTTAGCATTAAATTCGTAACCAGAGCATCTCTTTTAGTAAACTTCACTACACCGGCTCCATCTGTCCCCATCCATAAAATTCCTTGCTGATTATCTGTATAAGCTGAAAATATACGCAAATCTACACGTATCAAATCTTCTGTATATTGCTGAGAAGCCATCAGACGAAGGATACCACCCGTATGAAGAGTTATCAGAATATCATCATAAAAAGGAAATACGTTCATGAAGTTACCATACTTTCTATATAGTTCCCCTATATTACGAATATATACTTTAGATTTCTTGGAAACATCATACAAATACAAATCATCTGCTTCGTCAATGAAGCAAATAACCCCGCTTTGAATAAAAGTCTTTTTTATAACCTTGGAATGTAAAGGTGAAGATGTAACATCCAAACTTGTCTGCAAAGAATCAGCAGAAAAAGAACTCAATGAAAAATGAATCATCTTAGTATCATTAACTGGTACTATATGAAGTCCACCTTGTCCATCTACATAAGCACTTTGTTGAAGGTTCTCCAAATTTAAATTCATCGCACCGGCCTTCACAAAGCAACGATGATATGTATTATAATAATACAAATTCCGCTTTCCAACAATCCAGCTGTCACCTTTCCGATTAGAAAATACAATAACTTCTTCATCTGGAAATACATAATTATCGATAACAGATAAAGAATCTGTAGAAAATAAGTTTACTCCAGAATAGCTTTGCACCCATAATTTGTCATCTGAAGCAATCTGAATACGAGAAATAATGTTATTATCTAATGTTCGGCCCTTGGAAAAATCAGTACGAAATACATCTATCGTTCTACCATCATAACAGTTTAATCCATCGTAGGTACCGAACCACATCAATCCCTGATTATCCTGTAAAATGCTTAAAACTGCGCTATTTGAGAGTCCTTGTAAATGGTTTATTGTAAAAGAAGAATAAGAACTAGAAGCCAGCATAACCTGAAAGCATGCTATCAAGAGACTTGCCAGATAGATTTTCATATTACTGATGCTTCTTATCATAATTCTACTTTATAAGATATAATACAAAAATTTGGATAAATAAAAACAAAAAAATAAGGAGCCCCATAATATTGACTCCTTATTTTTTTCTTCCGCTTTATTTTATTTCCCAAGTATCATTGGTTGCAAGCAATTCAGCAAAATTATGATATTTCTTTTTCGCAGAAACTTCTTCTATTTGTGCTTCGACAGATTCATCATATGTAGGCGCTTCTACATCACGAATAACTCCCAATGCAATCGGGAAATCAGGCCCTTCCATCAAAGCCAGTTTCAACTGAAGTGTATGATCTTCACAATGAGCATCATGTACTAGAATATCTTTTTCCGTAATTCCATTTTCACCCAGTTTAACGACTTTCAATCCGAAACCTTCCTGCATTAATCCAAATTCTTTATTCGGACCGAAAAGCATAGGTTTACCGTGTTCCAGATAAATGGCATTGCGTTCACGATCTTCTTTTTTAGCGACAGCATCATGAGTACCATCATTAAATATCACACAGTTTTGAAGAACTTCCACTACCGATGTTCCCTTATGACGAGCTGCTGCTTTCAATACTTCTACTGACGGACCTCCATCTACAGCGACACAACGGGCAAAAAAGCGTCCACGCGCGCCAAAGCATAATTCTGCCGGACGGAACGGATCTTCTACTGTACCGTATGGTGACGACTTACTGACAAAACCTCGAGCTGATGTAGGAGAATACTGCCCCTTGGTAAGTCCATAAATACGATTATTCAGTAATATAATATTAATATCTACATTACGACGGATAGCATGAATAAAATGATTACCTCCAATAGCCAGTCCGTCACCATCTCCTGAAATCTGCCAAATAGTAAGAGCCGGATTAGCAACCTTAGCTCCTGTTGCAATGGCTGCCGCACGTCCATGAATCGTATGCATACCATATGTATTCATATAATAAGGCAGACGAGACGAACATCCAATACCAGAAATAACTGCAATTTCATGGGGGGGAACTCCTAATTCTGCAAGTGCCTTATGAAAGGAATTCAAAAATGCGTGATCACCGCATCCGGGACACCAGCGCGGTTGTCCTGCCTTATAATCTGCTGCTGTATATTTTGTTTCGCTCATTGTCTATTCCTCCATTAATTTAGTAAATGCTTCAACCAGTTCTTGTACAACAAAAGGTTGTCCCTTTACCTGATTAAACTGATGCAAATGAATACCTTCTATCTTCATTCTCAGATAACCTGCCAGCTGTCCCATATTCTGCTCTGCAACAACGATCTTTTTATATCGACGAAGAACTTCTTCTGTATTCTTAGGCAATGGATTGATGAACTTAAAATGAGCTAAAGCAGCTTTCTTTCCACGTCTGTTCAGCTCATCCATAGCCGAATGCAAATGACCGTATGTTCCACCAAAACCTACAATCAGTAAATCTGCATCCTGATTTCCTTCTACCTTTAAATCAGGTATAGAATCAGCAATCTTAGCCACTTTCTCAGCGCGCAGACGCGTCATCAGGTTATGATTTTCCGGATCTGTTGAGATAGCTCCCGTTTCATTACTTTTTTCCAATCCTCCGATACGGTGCATAAATCCTTCCATACCTGGAGTAGCCCAATAACGTACACCTGTCTGTGGATTACGCTGGAAAGGTGTCCAGGCCCCAGCCATGTCAGGTGTTACATAAGGAGGACGAATATCAGGATATTCAGCTAAGTCAGGCAAACGCCATGCTGCCGAACCGTTTGCAATATATGCATCAGTCAACAAAACGACAGGAGTCATATGTTCCAATGCTATTTTACATGCCATATAGGCTGCATCAAAACAATCTGTAGGTGAGGATGCTGCAATGACTGGCATCGGGCTTTCACCATTTCTTCCATACAAAGCCTGTAATAAATCCGTCTGTTCTGATTTAGTAGGTAGTCCGGTAGAAGGTCCTCCACGCTGTACATCAACGATTACTAAAGGTAATTCAGTAATTACAGCCAGATTCATAGCTTCACTCTTCAGACAAACTCCAGGTCCGGAGGTGGTTGTTACAGCCAAAGCTCCGGCAAAAGCAGCACCAACAGCCGAAGCACATCCTGCTATTTCATCTTCACACTGAACCGTTTTTACTCCCAATGATTTATGTTTTGCCAATTCATGTAAGATATCTGTCGCAGGAGTAATAGGATATGATCCCAGGTAAAGCTGCAATCCAGCCTTTTCTGCAGCAGCAATAAGCCCGTAAGCCGTAGCTTTATTGCCATTAATATCCATGTAACGTCCTTTTTCTTTTTGAGCTTTACTAGGAACCAGATAGCTCATCGCAACTGAAGCATGCGTGTTTTCTCCAAAATGATAACCATCGTATAAAACCTTCACATTAGCTTCTGCAATCTCCGGCTTTCTCGCAAATTTCTCACGAAGTAACTTTTCACCTACCTTTACATCACGATGGAAAAGCCAGCACACTAAACCTAATGCGAACATGTTTTTGGTACGCATAATAGACTTATTGTCCAACCCACTATCCTTCAGGCTTTCTTTACACATTGTCGTAATGGCAGCTTCCACTACCTCATTCTTAATACCAAGCTCTGAAAAAGGATTTTCCAATACAAACTGAGCTTTTTCCAGGTCACGCTTTGTAAACGAGTCTGTATCAATTATAATAACCGATTGAGGTTTACAAAATTTATACTGAGTTTTCAATGCTGCAGGATTCATTGCAACCAACACATCGCATTTATCTCCTGGAGTATATACTTTCCCAGAACCTATATGTACCTGAAATCCAGAAACACCTGTTAATGTACCTTGCGGAGCCCGGATATCGGCCGGATAATCTGGAAATGTACTGATATCATTTCCCTCGGCAGCTGATATATTGGAAAACATATTTCCCGCCAGCTGCATACCGTCGCCTGAATCACCAGAGAAGCGAACAACTACATCATCCAGCTCCTTGATTATCATTTCTTCTGCCATAATATGTCATTTAAAGTTTACAAATTCATTAATCGCAAAATTGGCGAACTTCCTTTAAAAATCAAAATAAAAAAGGTAGTTATTTCATTTGTAAAGGAAGCTCTCAAGTTTTTTAAACAAAATTATTGGGATATTCCGAAAAAGAAGTATTTTTGCAATCAACTTGCCCTTGTAGTTCAACGGATAGAATAGAAGTTTCCTAAACTTTTGATTCGGGTTCGATTCCCGACGAGGGTACAAAAAGAAAGGAGCCATGTCTAAATTCTGACATAGCTCCTTTTTCCGAAAAACAAACTAGAGTTTTATTCTGCTTCGTTCAGTGTTGCAATACTTACGCGGTTCCAGTCTGGTTCTGAGAACATTTCTCCTACTCCTTGACCTTCTGCCGTAATACGGCTTGCGCTTATTTTGTATTTATTAATCAAGATAGTCTTCACAGCCTCTGCACGTTGTTTTGCAATACGTGCATTAATCTCTGCACTACCTTCAGGAGAAGCATATCCTTTAATAACAACTGTACTAGAAGGATTATTCTTCATGTATGTAGCAATACGTTCTACATTTGGCAACTGATCAGCACTTACAGTAGCCTTTCCTTGTCCGAAAGTAATAACCGACTCTAAAGACTTAGAGTGAGTATTCTGAACAATAGTTTCAACCTCTTTCGGTGCATTCATACACTCATTCAGTTTTTCTTTCAACTGATCATTTTCATATTGCAAAGCTTCAAGTCCTTCTGTTTTTGCAGCCGATTCTGCACGCAATGTGTTAATTGCATCATTCAGCAAATCAACTTCAGCCTGGTTGTATGGAGTCTGAATTGTTTGGTAATGCTTTCCATTACTACTTGCAAAATGATAGGTCACACCCGCCAAAAGTTCTATAGCTGATTTATTAACATTTAAAATCTGCGATCTGTTTCCTGACATCTGATATACAATAGCAGGACGTACATTTATAGTCCAAGCTTTCGCCTCTCCTAAATTGAAGTTAAAACTTGTTCCAAAACGGCTTACCATATATGATTTGTCATAGCCCAAACCTGAATTTACAAAATCATGTCCCCAGCCAATTCCGGCAATCGCCTCAACTTCAAACAATCTGGGCTTACCCAAATAGCCACCAAATAAGTTATTTAAGTTGATTTTACCCAAGGCTCCCAAATTAAGTGCATCAAACGCTGTACGGCTTTCGCTCGTGTTGACAGTTGTCAGTCCTTCAAAAGAAACTCCCAACACCGGAGTAATTTGTTTCCCAAGCTCAATACCAGCTGTTCCACGCATATTTTTCCAGAATGCAGAATGTGTTGTTGGGGTAATGCCTCCACCTTTGATACCCATGTACCAATTATCAAAGAATTTATTACCTACGTATGCATCTTGTGCATTACCCACCATTGCAACAGCTGCAAGCGCCATTGCGAAAAAAAATCTTTTTTTCATACTTTGAATAGTTTAGTTAGTTGTTTAGTCAGTCTGTTAATCTTACAGTACATAGATAAAACAAATCTATGCCTACTTTGTTCTTCAAACTCAATAATCAGCAATAAAAAATCATAGGCAAAAAAGAAAAGAGGGTGTGTCAAAATGCATACCCTCTTTTTTTATGACAAAGCCCCGACTTTCCC
>OGXI01002885.1_pt1 | contig 12322 bp, 8 predicted proteins | sample 1576221 | NCBI WGS metagenome assembly OGXI01 (sample SAMEA3541523, study PRJEB24748) | human gut metagenome | biome: human gut; feature: human-associated habitat; material: faeces | place: China | collected 2012
GAGTCGGGAGCTTTGGCTAAAGCTCCGGGAATGAAACTCCGTGAGTCGGGTGGGGTAGGTTCGGATATGCAATTGATGTTGGATGGTTTCAGTGGCAAACATGTGAAGATATTTATTGACGGTGTACCTCAGGAGGGAGTAGGGAGCTCTTTTGGCTTGAATAATATTCCTGTGAATTTTGCAGATAGGATTGAAGTGTATAAAGGGGTGGTTCCTGTAGGATTTGGCACGGATGCTATAGGTGGTGTTATCAATATTGTAACCAATAAGAAGAAACGTAATTGGTTTTTGGATGGCTCCTATTCATACGGGTCGTTCAATACGCATAAATCGTATGTGAATTTCGGACAAACTTTCAAAAACGGCTTTACTTATGAAATAAATGCTTTTCAAAACTATTCGGATAATGATTATCAGGTGGATGCACCGGTAGAGGACTTTGAAACCGGAAGAATTGATAAAGATAAAAGGGTACGTGTGAAGCGCTTTAATGATACCTATCATAATGAGGCGGTTATAGGTAAGATGGGTATTGTGGATAAGAAATGGGCAGACAGATTGATGTTGGGCTTTACTTATTCACACATGTATAAGGAGATACAGACCGGAGTACGTCAGGAAATAGTCTATGGGGAAAAACATCGTAAAGGATATTCGTTGATGCCGTCATTGGAATATAGTAAACGTGGTTTATTCATCAAAGGTCTGGATGTGGCATTGACTGCCAATTATAATAAAAATGCAACGACAAATATAGATACAGCTTCCTATAAGTACAATTGGTTGGGTGATAGAAAATTAATGAACTCACCCGGTGAACAATCCAATCAATATTCACGGGCGGATAATAACAATTGGAATGGAACATTAACCGTTAATTACCGTCTGGCGAAAATACATATGCTGACCTTTAATCATGTGTTGAATACTTTCCGCCGTTCTAACACTTCTTTGTTGGCTAAGATGGAATCGGAGGATGCCATAGCTAAAGAAACCCATAAGAATATCTCCGGATTGTCCTATCGGTTGATGCCGTCTGATAATTGGAATCTCTCAGTATTTGGAAAATATTATAGTTTGTATGTGGCAGGTCCTATGGCTACGACTACGAATCAAGATGATTATGTCCGTACTACCCGAAACATGAATTCCATAGGATATGGAGCTGCGGGAACTTATTTCATTCTACCCGGTTTGCAGGCGAAATTGTCATATGAAAAAGCATATCGTCTGCCTACTATTGAAGAAATGTTTGGAGATGAGGATTTGGAAATGGGAGATATCAGTATAAAACCGGAGAGTAGTGATAATTTGAATTTTAATTTGAGCTATAACAGAACATTTGGCAGGCATTCTGTATATATGGAAGGTGGAGTGATTTATCGGAATACAAAAGATTATATTCAGCGTAATATTGCGGATTTGAGTGGTGGTAAATATGCCGCGAAATATATTAATTACGGTAAAGTATTGACGAAAGGATATACTGTTTCTGCTCGTTACGGTTTTGGTAATTGGGTGAGTATAGGAGGTAATTTTACCAAAATGGATGTACGCGACAATATGAAAACATCTATTTCCAGCAGTGCGGAAAATCTGGCTTATAAAGAACGGATGCCGAATCTGCCCTATATGTTTGCTGATTCGGATGTTACTTTTTATTGGCGGGATTTAGGAAGGAAAGGCAATATGTTGACCGTGTCTTATGATAATCAATATCTGCATAGCTTTACTTATTATTCTTCCCGAATAGGCTCAAATAAAGGGGACTATGTGGTACCTGATCAATTCTCGCACAATATATCCTTTTCTTATAGTTTGCAAAAAGGACGATATAACGTATCATTGGAATGTCGTAACTTCACAGATGAGAAGTTATATGATAATTTTAGTCTTCAGAAGGCCGGTAGGGCTTTTTATGGTAAACTGCGTGTTTGTTTCGGTAATTAAAGAATTGGAAAAAGGAGTTTATAATTAATTGGATTTAAAATTAAATAGAAGAATAAAATGAAGAAAGATTTCTTTTTGAACGGATTTGCTGCTATTGCCATAGTAGGAATGGCGTTGAGTGCATGTACGGATAATGAGCCGGATTACGGTTTGGGTACCGAGGCTAAAGGTGAGTATGTTATTGCATCATCGGTCACAGCGTCTGGAAATACAACGAATGTGCTGCTTACTTCTGAAACGTTGGATAAAGGTACTGTTTCTACAGTGAATAATGGTCTTGTGAATGATGGTGCAACTCAATGGGTGTTTTACAAGAATCAATATCTTTATGCGCTGACTTATAATCAAGGGAATGCAGGTACGACCCGTTCTTATATCATGGATTCAAATAATGAAGTAAAGGCTCGTTCGGGGGAGTTTGCCGTAAAGAGATTTACTACTTACGGTATTTATGATAAATATATCATGACCTCGTCTACCGGTGACGGACCCACAGCGTATGCTGATGAGAATGGATATTTACCAAAGATGTTTTTGCTTTCTTATTTGGACGTATCTGCTGAAACATTTACAACGAATGATACTCAAAATAAGGCTTATATGTCCGAAAACTTCTTGGGAAATGGAGAATATGTAACATTGGCCGGCATATTGGAACGAAATAATAAACTGTATAGCGCTGCTATTCCAATGGGGTTAAGTCAATATGGTTCGGCTACTGACGGGGGAAAGTGGATACTTCCCGGCAATGAGGATTTGGTAAAGACAGAAGATGGTGGTTCCAACAGCAGCAGTTATAAAAAAGGTGAATTGCAATGGACGCAATATCCCAATAAATGCTGGGTGGCTATTTTTGATGATGAAACGCTGACAAATAAAAAAATCATAGAAACAGATAAGATCAGTTATGCTTGCGGGCGTTTTAAATCACAGTATTATCAAACGATTTGGGCGGCAGATAATGGTGATATTTATGTATTTTCTCCTAGTTATGCCAAAACAATGGCTGATAAACGGCAACAGACTACCTTGGATGCCGGAGTAGTACGTATAAAGGCTGGAACGGAAGAGTTTGATCCTGATTATTATTATAGTATCGAAGCGCAGACCGGAGGTAAATCTTTCATTCGTTGTTGGCATATTACGGGAGATTATTTCTTGTTGTTGATGTATGATCGTTCCTTGACTGAAACTGGTTTCACAGCTAATCAGTTAGCGATATATAAAGGAGAAACCGGAAAACTGACTTATGTAACTGGTTTGCCTTCTGCCGATTTGATCTCCGGCTTTGGCAATACTCCGTATGTGGAGAATGGATATGCCTATATGGCTGTAACTACAACAGAAGGATATCCGTCTATTTATAAAATAGATCCGGTTGGTGCGGTAGCGACAAAGGGTGTTTCTATAGAAGCGACACAAATCAGTGGCGTCGGTAAACTGCAACCTCAGAACTGAGTATTGTAATAATATAATGGGAGTCTGCGGGCAGTATGTGCTTATGCAGACTCTTTTTATGAATCGTATCGAAGATTTTATGAAGAAAATATTTCGCCAAATACATCTTTGGCTTTCTGTTCCTTTCGGGTTAATCATTTCCTTGATTTGCTTCTCGGGAGCCATGTTGGTTTTTGAAAATGAAGTGATGGAACTGGTCAGGCATGAACTTTATTATGTAAAAAAGGTAGAGACAGTTTCACTTCCTGTTGATCGATTATTGGAAGAGGTAGAACTCATGTTACCCGACAGTGTGTCTGTCACAGGAATCAATGTTTTCTCTGACCCGGAACGTGCTTGGCAGGTGAATTTGTCCAAGCCTCGTCGTGCTTTCATGTATGTGGATCAATATACTGGTGAGATTAAAGGTAAATATGAACGTCCTGTATTTTTTGTGACTATGTTCAGGCTGCATCGCTGGCTGTTGGACAGTATGAAAGCGGATGGCGGAGCCTTCTGGGGAAAAATGATTGTAGGTGTCAGCACCCTGTTGTTTGTCGTGGTTTTGATATCGGGTATCGTTATCTGGTGGCCTCGTACACGAAAAGCCTTGAAAAATAGTTTAAGAATATCTGTCGGCAGGGGCTTTAGAAGATTTTGGTATGACCTGCATGTTGCAGGTGGTATGTATGCGCTGTTTTTTTTGTTGGCTATGGCCCTTACCGGGCTAACATGGTCTTTTGGATGGTATCGGACAGGTTTCTATAAAGTGTTTGGCGTGGAAGTACAGCAGGAGGGAGGTGCTCATGGTGGGGTGACCCGGCGTGGGGGGAAAGGCGGCGACCAATCCGGAAAGAATGTTTCTCATTCTTCGTCCTATGTTTGTTGGCAACAAGTTTATGAACAATTAGCCCTGAATAATCCCGGCTACAAGCAGATAACCTTATCAGATGGGGCAGCAAATGTCTCTTTCAATACCTTCGGTAATCAACGTGCTTCCGATCGTTATAAATTCAATCCTCATAGTGGTAAGATTGATAAGGTAGTTTTATATAAAGATGCTGAGAAGGCTGGAAAGATTCGCGGATGGATCTATTCTGTACATGTTGGTAGTTGGGGCGGTATGCTTACCCGTTTACTGACGTTTATAGCAGCTTTGATAGGAGCCACCTTGCCATTGACAGGATACTATTTATGGATAAAACGTATTTGGAGAAAGAAAGTAAGAGTAAGTTGAATATCTTTGTTATAAGATTAGGGGGCGAAAAGAATTTTATCATATGACCTGTTGTCGTGAATGACAGGTCATATGATATTGTTACAGGATTTTTTAGAACCACTTTATCTTTCTGAAAATAACAAAAGCCAACGCAGACAATGTGATGGATGCCAAAATAATAAAACTAAAAGCATGTGGTAATGCATCTACATGTACATCTACATTCATTCCATAGAAACTAGCTATTAATGTGGGTACCATCAGAATGATGGAAATACTGGTCATGCGTTTCATGATGGTGTTCACATTGTTGGATATGATGGAAGCAAATGCGTCCATGGTTCCGGTTAAGATATCACTGTAGATATTAACCGTGTTATATGCTTGTTTTAATTCAATAACTACATCTTCTACCAAATCGCGGTTTTGATAATCTTTTTCCTGGAAGATACTTTGCAATTTACCTACCATCACCTCATTTCCACGAATGGACGTATTGAAATAAACCAATGTTTTTTGTAGTTTCATCAATCTGAGCAGGTCCTCATTACGTATGCTCCTTTCCAATTCTTTTTCTGCGGCAGCTACATCATTGTTTATTTGTTTCAGATATTTCAAGAACCATACGGCAGATGAGTAAATTAACCGTAAAATCAATTCAAATTTATTAGGCACAATGATTCCTTTACGTCGGGTGTGGTCAATAAAATCAGGAATCATTTCAGTGGAGTGATAACACACGGTAACAATGATTTCATTATTTGTAATGATACCGATGGGGATAGTGATATAAGGGATGCTTCCCTGTTGTTGCAGGGGGATTCGGATAATGGTCAGTAGCCAGTTGTCTTCCGTATCCGTTCGCGGACGTTCATCCATATCGGCGATGTCCTCTAAAAAAGCTTCGGGAACTTTTAATTCTTTAGTCAGAAACTCAAAATCACTTTGGTCGGGGCATTCTACATTCACCCAGCAGTTTGGCATCCATTGTGGCTTTTCTACAAAGCCATTCTCACAATAAAGATATTTTCTCATCTTATTGCCTCCTTTCGTTCGTTTATATCCGTTCAGAGGCATTCAGAGTAGTGATTGCCCTGTCGGATCAGTTAATACTATTGCACGTTCGTGGTATTGAATCGTCCATTTTTATTGATTGTTTTTTGTTTAAAGCGGTACAAAAGTACATAAAACCTTTAAAGGACAGACAGAAGTCAGGAGGCTTTTATATTTTTTTTAAGAATATCACCGGAAAGCAATCAGTGCCCGAGCAATGATGGTTTTGTCGCCATAGCACAGTTCTAACGTACTGTGTTTACCGATTAAGTTCCCTGGCGGAAACTATTGTTGTTAAAACATTTAGCATCCTTTTAATTACATGCAAAATTCACTTAAAAAATCGTTTGTCCAATACCTATTTATGATGAATCTTGTTCTATATAATCCTAATAATTAGGTATTGTGGAAGGTGCTGAAGTCGGTTACCTTTGCAAATGTAATAATTACAATTTAAAAATCAGTTTTAATTTAAAAATAAAAAGAGTATGGAACCAATTATTAATTCACAAGTTCCTGAATTTAAAGTTCAGGCATTCCATAATGGAGAGTTTAAAACCGTAACTAATAAAGATATTGAAGGTAAATGGGCTATTTTCTTCTTCTATCCTGCTGACTTTACGTTTGTATGCCCTACCGAACTTGTAGATATTGCTGAAAAGTATAATCAGTTCAAAGCAATGGGAGTGGAAGTATATTCTGTAAGCACCGATTCACATTTCGTTCATAAAGCATGGCATGATGCGTCTGAAAGTATCCGCAAAATCACTTATCCGATGTTGGCAGATCCTACAGGTGCTTTGTCGCGTGCATTTGGTGTGATGATTGAAGAAGACGGTATGGCTTATCGTGGTACTTTTGTAGTGAATCCCGAAGGCAAGATCAAATTAGCTGAAATTCAGGACAACAGCATCGGGCGTAATGCTGATGAACTTCTTCGTAAGGTAGAAGCTGCCCAGTTTGTAGCCACTCATGATGGTGAGGTTTGTCCTGCTAAATGGAAGAAAGGTGCTGAGACCTTGAAACCGAGTATTGATTTGGTAGGTAAAATTTAAAGTATAGAACTCATGTTAGATAGTGCGATAAAAGATCAGTTAAAAGGTCTTTTTGCCCAATTGGAAGCGCACTATACTTTTGACATCTTTGTCCACCCTCAGCACGAAAGTCGTGCCGAGTTGGTGGACTTGTTGGAAGAAGTGGCTTCCTGTTCGGATAAACTTTCCTGTCGGTTGCAGGATAGTGAAGGGCTGAAGTTTATCCTTTTAAAAGAAGGAAAGGATACGGGAATCACATTTCGTGCCGTACCTAGTGGTCATGAATTTACTTCTTTGTTGATGGCTGTTCTGAATGCTGACGGCAAAGGAAAGAATTTTCCGGACGAGTTTATTACCAGACGTATCAAGGCGTTACAGGGGCCGATTAGTTTGACCACCTATTTGTCTCTCACCTGTACCAATTGTCCCGATGTGGTTCAAGCTTTGAATATGATGGTACTTCTGAATGGTCAGATACGCCATGAGGCAGTAGATGGATCTATAAATGAAGAAGAAGTAGAACGGATGAAAGTACAGGCCGTTCCTACTGTATTTGCTGATGGTGAACAGATTCATGTGGGGCGTAGCAGTATGGGGGATCTGTTGGAGAAGCTGGAAGCCCGTTACGGTTCGGTGGAATTGGAAGCTGTTGAGACAAAAGAATATGATGTACTGGTAGCCGGTGCTGGTCCTGCCGGTGCGACAGCTGCTATCTACTCGGCTCGTAAAGGGTTGAAAGTAGCAATAATAGCAGAGCGTATTGGTGGACAAGTCAATGAAACGATGGGGATTGAGAACTTGATATCTGTGCCTCAGACTACCGGTAAACAGTTGGCCCAGGATCTGAAAAAACATTTGGCGGAATATCATATTGATATTTTAGAAAATCGCCGGATAGAGAAAGTGGAAGTGGCAGAGGGCATGAAAGTGTTGTCTGTGAAAGGTGGAGAAACGTATAAGGCTCCCGTATTGATCATTGCTACCGGGGCGAATTGGAGAAAATTGAATGTTCCCGGTGAAGAAAAATACATCGGTCATGGAGTTGCTTTCTGTCCTCATTGTGACGGACCATTTTATAAAGATAAGGAAGTAGCAGTCATAGGTGGTGGAAACTCCGGGGTTGAGGCTGCTATTGATTTGGCGGGAGTCTGTTCCAAAGTGACTGTATTCGAATTCATGGATACTTTGAAAGCGGATACTGTTTTGCAGGAGAAAGCTAAAAGCCTGCCCAATGTGGATATTATTACTAATACTCAAACGGTAGAGGTGTTAGGAAACGGTGATAAAGTGGTGGGGCTTATAAAGAAAGACCGTTCATCCGAAAAAGAAGAGATCTTTGCCTTGGATGGTATTTTTGTCCAAATAGGTTTGACTGCCAATAGCACTTTGTTTAAAGAATTGCTGGAAACGAACCGCATGGGTGAAATTCTGACTGATAAAAATGGCCGGACCTCTGTAAAAGGTATCTATGCTGCCGGAGATGTAACGGATGTTTCCTATAAACAGATAGTTATAGCAATGGGGGAAGGCGCCAAGGCTGCTTTAGCTGCATTCGAAGACCGGATGCGCGGAACGATTTATTAGTGATAAGTGGTTGGTGGTGAATAGTGGGTGCATATCGCAGTATTTACCACTAATCTTATCACTAAAAAATGCACTCTTTGTATGTATATTGGTGAGAATATGCTTTCTTTGTAGGTGAATCACCGTTTACAGCATTGATATGGCAGAATCGAGACGTACTTCATTGAAAGATTTGGCACAGATATTAGGTGTATCCATACCTACAGTATCCCGTGCCTTGAAAAATAGTCCCGAAATCAGTCGGGAACTTTGTATTAAAGCTCAAAAATTGGCAAAAGAGATGAATTATCACCCCAATCCTTTTGCTATGAGTCTCCGGAAAAATACTCCCCGTACCATTGGAGTAATTGTACCTGATATTGTTACTCATTTCTTTGCGTCTATTTTAAGTGGTATAGAAGATACCGCTATAGCAAACGGCTATTTTGTTATCATCACGACTTCCCATGAGTCATACGACCATGAGAAAAGAAATATTGAGAATTTGGTCAATATGCATGTGGAAGGTATTATAGGTTGTTTATCTCAAGAAACAACAGATTATGCCCATTGGTTGAGTTTGGATGATATGAATATGCCGCTTGTTCTATTTGATCGTGTTTGCATGCCTGACCGTTTTTCTACGGTAGTGGCTGATGGAGTATATTCTGCTCAGATGGCGGCACAGCACTTGTTGGATCATGGAAGCAAACGGATTGCTTTTATCGGTGGTGCAAACCATCTGGATATAGTAAGAAAGAGAAAACATGGTTACCTTGAAGCGTTAAGGGAAAATAAGATACCTATTGAGAAAGATTTGGTTGTGTGTCGGAAAATTGATTTTGAAGAAGGGAAAATAGCTACAGAAATTTTATTATCGCTTCCGGAGCCTCCCGATGCAATTCTTGCCATGAATGATACATTGGCATTTGCCGCTATGGAAGTGATTAGAAATCATAATCTTCGTATTCCTCAGGATATAGCGCTTATTGGGTATACAGATGAGCAACATGCCAATTATGTAGTGCCTCGCCTTTCGGCCGTCTCGCATCAGACTTATAAGATGGGGGAAGCCGCATGTCAGATGTTGATTGATAAGATTAAGGGAGATAAAAAAATCAGGCAAATCATTATTCCTACTTGTTTGCAGGTGAGGGAAAGCAGTATAAAAAGGAAGGATTGAGAACCGAAATGTATTTTAAGAAGAGAATAAGGCTGAACTCTTCACAAAGAGCCAACCTTATTTCTTTATATATTGGAGTATTATTGAGTGACCAACGTAATAATGGAACGTGCCGGGATCACAACTTTTTCATGGTTTTTGATGCTTCCTACCGGTAGAAGATTCTCTCCATCTTTATCCGAAGTACGATAGATTGTCCAGTTTTTTATAATTCCGTTACGCTGATAGAAAGTAAACTCTTTATCTTCCGCTGCATAATTAATCATAACGAAAACCTCCTTTCCGTCTGTATTTTGGTATGCTGAACACATTAGTCCGGTTACATCCGTATCGCCTTCAGGAATGATTTTCCCTTGGTTGTCTTTGGCTATAATTGCTTTCCGAACAGCTCCCGGGCGTATAAATCTACTGTAGTTTCCCAAAGCCCACATTAATTTGGAGTCTTTCACCTCACCATTCAGAAAAGTCGGATCACTATACTCACGGATTAATCCGTCTTTATAATCTCCACCGATAGATCGCCACCATTGCCAACTGCGAGCACCTGCATATACAATGTCATGATGAATGATCCGTGCTACATATAATGCTGTCTTCATGGTGAAGTCATATCCTCCGCCTCCGCCGATTTCTTCGTCATTGCCCATGATACAGGTTTCTGTCTGCCAGAAATCCACCTTATACTTGTCTAAAGTATCTTTTAATTGACAACGGATATCGTGTAAATTATTCAGAGGAGTATTAGTCCAATAACTATGCCCTACCATCAGCCGGGGAACATTGGGAGTATCACCCAGATAGGTGGCTGTACTGTCCGGATTAAAGAAAGACTGGATTTGATACCCCCGTTCCCAATTAGTCATGTGAGTATCGAACATACAACGATAGTCAGAGGACTCATTGACTAGAATCTGTGTGTCAATTTGGTTATTTACGAACTCTTTACTGATGAGGCGTATGGCACGGGCTATTTCGCGGTTGGTAGCCGGTGTACCTTCTTGTTTGGGGCCAATCCAGTTCCAATGCCCATCGGGCTCATTGAATGGACAGAGGTAATTGAACTTGATTCCATCGTGTTTCTCTACCCCTTTTATGACTTTGGCAAGAAAACGGGCAAAATTTTTATAATGCTCTTCCTTTAAGTTTAAGGTTCCTCCACGGCCTGTGTTGGTGGCAAGACCGTTTTGTGTGAAATATACGGGAGGTGAATTAAGAAATGCCAAAAAATTGTTTACACCCCGTTCTTTTGCCAGACGCAGGAAGTTGCGCTGCCCTTGTTGTTTATTCCAATTATAGTTACCATCTGCCTGAAGGAAACATTCGGCACGCATCCAGGGAGCAACGTAGCTGATATTTGCTATTTCATAGGAGAAGATACTCCCAAGATGACCGGTGTCACGAATCCTCCCTTGCCGAAAGGATACCAATTCGATTACATCAATGCAGAAGTGATACTCCGCGATATGACTGTCAAAGACGGTCTATTGACTCTACCCCACGGCACAAGTTACCGAATCATGGTATTACCGGAATTGGAAACAATGCGTCCCGAACTATTAACCAAAATCACTCAACTTGTGAAAGACGGAGGTGTCATTCTCGGTCCGAAGCCTAACCGTTCGCCAAGCTTGCAAGACTTCCCCGAAGCAGATAAGAAAGTTCAGGAAATGGCAAATGCCTTGTGGGGAAATGTAGACGGTATCAAGGTGAAAAGCGGCAATTATGGCAATGGCATGATATTAAGCGGTATGAATATGCACGAAGCATTAGAATTAGTGCATTGCATTCCCGACTGTGCATTGACTAAAGACATTCCTGTAGTATACGGTCATCGCAGCATCGGTGATATGGATGTTTACTTCCTGTCCAACCAATCTTCAGAAAAAGTCGTATTCTCACCGGAATTTCGTGTAACCAATAAGCAACCTGAACTTTGGGAACCGGCAACTGGTGCTATCCGCCTTTTAAAGAAGTACGAACGCAACGCAAATGCGACAGTAATTCCTCTCGAACTGGAACCTTTGGAGAGTATCTTCGTCGTATTTGCCAAAGAAGCTTCCTCATCTTCGTTAGTCAACGATACGGACACCAATTACCCGGAACCACAGACAATCGCCACACTGGCCGGTCCGTGGACAGTCTCTTTCAATGAGAGTCAAAGAGGTCCTCAAGACCCGGTTGTCTTCCAAAGCCTGTACGACTGGAGTACAAGTAAAGAAGACGCCATCAGGTATTATTCAGGAACAGCCGTCTATCGGACTGAATTTACGCTAAAAGATATAGTACCCAACAATCCATTATTTATCAACCTCAATGAGGTAGCCGTTATGGCAAAAGTGAAAGTCAATGGACAATACATCGGTGGTGTATGGACGCCCCCTTACCGACTCAATATTTCGGAAGCCATCAAGCAGGGAACAAACAAAGTAGAAATTGAAGTGGTAAATACATGGGTGAACCGACTCATCGGAGATAGCAAATTACCTGTTGAAGAACGTCCGACCTGGACTCCTAACAATCCTTGGAATCCATCATCTCCTTTACAGAAGTCCGGACTGATAGGACCTGTCGTTATTGAAAGCATCACTTTTTAAAACAGGGAATTCTTAGTCCAAAGGCATTAAACCATGTCCACGATTATGAACATGCAAAAACTGAATATGTTCTAGTCGATTCAATGTTGAGTTTAGGTATTGCGGATGGAGACTTTCAGTAATTTGGAAGTATTCACTACAATAAGTAAAATCACTTATAATTTATATTTATAAACGATTTTACTTATTGTAGAGAAAATAAACGAACACTTATCAATTTATACGGAACCCCAATTCCGGACGGTCTTTTAAATAGGTTATTAATTCACGGCCCACCGAAAGCTTGACC